>CEWR01146516.1_pt1 | contig 13075 bp, 9 predicted proteins | sample 356321 | NCBI WGS metagenome assembly CEWR01 (sample SAMEA2621551, study PRJEB7988) | marine metagenome | biome: marine biome (ENVO:00000447); feature: mesopelagic zone (ENVO:00000213); material: "saline water (ENVO:00002010), including plankton (ENVO:xxxxxxxx)" | depth 790 m
CATCAACGAGCCAAACACGCCGCCATTGGAAATCGTGAACGTGCCGCCCTGAAGATCCTCCAGTGAAAGCTTGCCATCTCGGGCTTTACCCCCGTATTCACTTACCTGATCTTCAATTTGAGCAAGGCCAAGGGCGTCCGCATCACGAATCACAGGAACCACCAAACCACGCTCGCTACTTACAGCGACCCCTATATCGTAATACCCGTGATACACAATATCGTTTTCATCGATCGATGCGTTCACCGATGGAAATCGTTTTAAAGCTTCCACCGACGCTCGCACAAAGAAACTCATAAACCCTAATCGGGTCCCATGATGGCTTTGCTGGAACTCCTGTTGATATTTCCCCCGGATGCGCTGGATGGGCGACATGTCCACTTCATTGAACGTTGTAAGCGTCGCTGCTGTTTGCTGTCCCTCGACGAGACGCCGGGCCAGACTCGCTCGAAGTCGCGTCATCGGCACTCGCCGCTCCACTCGTTCGCCCGACGCGCCAGTATCAAATTTCATACCTAAATCGGCGGAAGACGACGGAACACCATCCAGATCCCGGTCACCTACCTTCAACATTGTCACCACGTCCGTTTTGGTTACCCGTCCGCCACGACCGGTACCTCTCAATCCTTCGGTGTCAATATCGTTTTCGAGCGCCAGTTTTCGTGCTGCCGGTGACAACCGGGTATCCACAACATCGGCGGTTGACGCTTGACGCTCGGAGACCGATTCCGTTACCGGCTCGTCAATGCTTCCCGCTTCAAATTGGGCGATGATCTCCTCGCTCTCGACGGTGTCTCCCTCTTCCTTAATGACCTTCGTCAAGCGTCCATTAGCCGGAGCAAAAACTTCGATGACTACTTTGTCGGTCTCAATGTCGACGAGCAATTCGTCTCGAGCTATGGATTCACCCGCTAGCACATGCCATGCCGCCACCGTGCCCTCGGAAATCGATTCAGGAAAGGTTGGCGCTTTGATTTCGATGGTCATACTAACTTTCCGTGGATGAGCCGCGTTGGCGCACTCATCGTCAATCGAACAACGCCTCTCTTATCAACCGCTGTTGTCGTTCGATGTGTTTGGTCACGTACCCGCCAGCCGCGGCGGCAAACCCTTCGCGTCCTGCATACGTCAGATAGAGCTTATCATTGTGGTCCAAAATGACTCGGCGTATGTGGTGTTGGCTGGAATACCACGCGCCCTGGTTCATGGGTTCCTCCTGACACCAAACAACGTCTTTGATATTTCGAAGCGGGGCGATGACTTGCCCCAAGTCGCGTTCGGGAAATGGGTACAACTGCTCCAGCCGAACGATTGCTATATTTTCTGCGCCCTCTTTGCGGCGTTGTTCCAAGAGATCGTAGTAGATCTTGCCTGAGCACAGGACCAGGCGATCCACGTGACCCGGGTCCACAGCATCAATTTCACCCAGAACTGTGTGGAACTGACCAGCGGTCAGATCCTCCAACGCCGAAACGGCGAGCTTATGCCTGAGAAGACTTTTGGGCGTCAAGACAATGAGCGGTTTACGTAGCGGCCGGATAACTTGACGCCGAAGCATGTGAAACATTTGCGCCGGCGTCGTCGGGAGACAAATCTGCATGTTGTGTTCAGCCGAGAGCTGCAAAAAACGTTCGAGCCGGGCCGAAGAATGATCAGGACCCATGCCTTCGTAGCCATGGGGAAGCAACATAACCAACCCACACAGACGTTCCCATTTTGCCTCACCACTTGAAACAAATTGATCGATCACAACTTGGGCTCCGTTTGCAAAGTCCCCAAACTGCGCTTCCCATATACACAACGCTCCAGGAGTCGTCGTCGCGTAGCCATATTCAAAGGCAAGTACGGCTTCTTCCGAAAGCAACGAATCGTATATATCAAACGTGGGCGACCCAGAAAGATGGTTGAGCGGGATATGACGTTTGCCGTCGCGTTGATTGTGTACCGCCGCGTGTCGATGCGAAAAGGTTCCGACGCCAACGTCCTGACCCGTCAAGCGGACAGGGTGTCCTTGATCGAGCAGCGACGCATACGCCAGTATCTCGGCGAATCCCCAATTGATAGGCATCGCACCAACTGCCATGCGCCGCCGATCTTCAAAGATTCTTTGTACCTGTCGGTGCAAAACGAAGTCCTCCGGAACCTTATTCACACCGTCGGCTAGCTTCTGAAGGCGGGTCAGATCACACCCTGTATCCGCCGACGCCGTCCACTCGTGGTCAAGATAAGGTCGCCAGTCGACAAAGAGATCAGTATTTGGCTCGTGCACCAAAGAAAGCGCGACATGTTCTCCCGAATCGAGCTGATCGCGATACCGAAAAATCAATCGGTCGGATTCAGAACTCGGCAACGTACGGTCGACGTGTAGTTGATCGGCATAGATGGAGCACACGGTTGGATGTCGGCGAATCGATGCGTACATTAATGGCTGCGTCTTCATCGGCTCCTCAGCCTCGTTGTGTCCCCGCCGTCGATAACAGACCAGATCGATGACAACGTCTTTATGGAAAGCCATGCGGTAATCCACGGCTAACTGCATGGCAAATACAGCGGCTTCAGGGTCGTCTCCGTTAACGTGAAAGATCGGTGCCCGAACCATTTTCGCGATTTCGCTGCAATATTCACTTGACCGCGCGTCGTCAATACGATGGGTCGTGAAACCGATTTGATTGTTGACGATAACGTGTATCGTTCCACCCGTATGGAAACCGCGGGTCTGGGACATCTGAAACGTTTCCATGACCACCCCTTGACCCGCGAATGCTGCATCGCCATGGATCACGAGAGGGACCACAAGATCACCCGTGTAGTCCCGGCGCCGATCTTGGCGCGCCCGAACCGATCCCTCAACGACCGGGCCGACGATTTCGAGATGCGACGGGTTGAATACCAGGGCCACGTGCATTTCCCCGCCAACAGTCTCAACGTTGGAAGAGAATCCTTGGTGGTATTTGACGTCTCCTGTCCGATCCCCTTCCGGTGTTTTTCCGTCGAACTCATCGAACAAGTCCGCCGGCTGCTTTCCGAGGACGTTAACCAAGACATTCAACCGACCTCGATGCGCCATGCCGATAACGGTTTCCACGACACCATGTGACCCACACCGCTGCAAACCCTCATGCAACATAGGAATCAGACTCTCACCGCCTTCAAGCCCAAACCGTTTGGTACCCGGATATTTGTTGTGTAAGTATTTTTCGAGGCCTTCGGCCGCTATCAGGCGTTCAAGGATCGTACGCCGGTGCTCCTCTGAAAACGTCGGCCTTGCATGTACCGATTCAAGTCGCTTACGCAACCACAGCTGTTCACCAGCGTCGGTAATAAACATGTACTCCGTTCCAAGCGCTCGACAGTAGGTGTCTTCAAGCGCCTTAATAATTGCCCGCAACGACGCCTGTCCGTCTTCAAAAAAATGCGAGGAGCCCGTCTGGAATAAAGTGTCGAGGTCACCTTCCGTTAGATTGTGATATGCAAGGTCAAGTTCGGGGGCGGGATCCCGCACCCAGATGTTGAGCGGATCGATACGGGCACGACGGTGTCCCCGATGTCTGTACGCGCTGATTAGCTCCAAAACACGAACCTGTTGACGCTCGTGTTCAGAACTAACTTCTGTGCTTACCTTTTCAGGTCGCGCTTTGAGACGATTTCGGCCTAAACGCTCGAAATGGCGAATGATCGCTCCGTGGGGGAAATCCGCACTTACGCCGTCCACCATCGGCAGCAGTTCAAAATAATCACGCCAACCTTCAGGAACGACCTTAGGATTTTCGAGAAACTGTTCGTACATCGTCTCGATGTACGCCGCGCTTCCACCGGAAAGATGGGAGCTCCGTTGCATACGAACTAGATAGTTTTCATCCATGGCGCTTCAACGCGTTTAAAGATGAAACATAGGATGCGCTGTCTTCAGGAATCCCGCGCCAGCAGTAATGAACGTATCTTACCGATAGCGCGCGTCGGATTCAGACCTTTCGGACAGACACTTACACAATTCATGATGCCGCGGCATCGAAACACGCTAAAGGGATCGCCCAGTTTTGATAGCCGTTCTTCGGTCGCAGTATCGCGACTGTCTGCGAGAAACCGATAGGCTTGAAGCAACCCCGCTGGCCCAATGAATTTGTCCGGGTTCCACCAAAACGAAGGGCAAGACGTAGAACAGCACGCACACAAGATGCACTCGTATAGCCCATCGAGTTCCGCACGCTCCTCCGGCGACTGCAATCGTTCCCGCGCCGGCGGCGGCTCTTCGTTGATGAGGTACGGGTCAACTTTTTCGTACTGGTCATAGAACTGTGTCATATCCACCACCAGATCCCGGACCACCGGCAAACCTGGAAGGGGCTTAAGCACCAGCGTCTTGTTGTTAGCAACCTCCGACACGGGCGTTTTACATGCCAACCCGTTGGTTCCATTCATATTCATCCCGTCTGATCCGCACACACCTTCCCGACAGGAACGTCGGTACGCCACCGTTGGATCCTTGGCTTTAACGAGCTGAAGAACGTCAAGCACCATCAAATCCTGGCCTGCGGGTATGTCGATCTCATAGTCCTGCATCCGTGGTGTCACATCTTCGCCAGGTACGTATCGATAAACGCTTACATGCATACTTAGTACGTGCGCTCCTTTGGCTCAAAACTTGGAACAGTCTTAGGCGTTAAATTAACCGCCCGTTTTCCAACCCTCATCTCCTTCGGAAAATACATTGAGTGGCATAGCCAATTCTCATCATCCCTCGCCTTATAGTCGACGCGTGAGTGAGCGCCCCGACTTTCACGGCGACCTTCAGCGGTGATTGCGGTCGCTTCGGCCACATCCAACAGGTTATCGAGTTCCAGCGCTTCGAGTCGCGCCGTATTAAAAACTTCGCTCTTGTCCGGTAGATGCGCACCAGCAATCCGCTCGCGAAGTTCAGCTAAGACCCGCATACCCTCGATCATGTTGGATTCGGTCCGAAATACTCCGAAATTGAGCTGCATCGTGTTTTGTAGTTCTTTCTTCAAATCGTCGACCGCTTCGCCACCTGAAGAGTTGTCCCAGCGGTCCAGGCGCGCGACGGCATCATCCAGATCACCCTCGGTCGCATCACGAAAGCTGACGCCCTGACGGAGGATATTTTCAATATGGATGCCCGCTGCACGGCCAAATACGATCAAATCAAGTAGCGAATTGCCTCCTAGACGATTGGCACCATGCACCGAGACGCACGCAGCCTCACCAACCGCATACAAACCCTGAATCGGAACGTCGCCACCGGCAGCGTCTTGGGTCAATGCCTGTCCGTCCACGCTTGTTGGAATCCCGCCCATCATGTAATGGCAGGTCGGAATGACCGGTATCGCTTCTTTGGTTGGATCCGCGTGTGCATACGTGCGTGACAACTCCAGAATGCCAGGCAATCGTCGTTCGAGGACGTCTTTCCCCAAATGATCGAGTTTCAAAAGAACGTGATCGGCTTCCGGGCCGCAGCCGTTGCCCTCTAGAATCTCTTGGATCATCGAACGTGCCACCACGTCACGACTCGCCAAATCTTTTGCGTTAGGCGCATACCGCTCCATGAAGCGCTCCCCATCCTTATTGATGAGGTATCCACCCTCACCCCGACATCCCTCCGTGATAAGAATCCCATGACCTGCGATGCCCGTTGGGTGAAATTGCCACATCTCGATATCTTGAACCGGAAATTCGGCGCGCAGTGCCATTCCAATGCCATCGCCCGTATTTATCAGCGCGTTGGTCGTGCTCGCGTAGATACGACCAGCGCCCCCCGTCGCAAACACTGTCGCTTGCGCTTTGACGTACACGGTCTCACCCGTTTCGATACATATGGCAACAACGCCAACGACCGCCCCATCCTGGTTCTTGACGAGATCGACGACGAACCATTCCGACAAAAACGTCGTCCCGGCCCGAAGATTCGCTTGATATAACGTGTGCAGGAGCGCGTGTCCGGTGCGATCTTCAGCGGCACAGGTACGCGATGCTTGACCTCCTTTTCCGTAGTCCTTCGACTGCCCCCCGAACGGTCGTTGATAGATCCTCCCGGACTCGGTGCGCGAGAAAGGCATCCCCATATGCTCAAGCTCGTAAACAACTTCCGGGCCCACACTACACATGTACTCGATCGCATCCTGATCACCAATGTAATCAGAACCCTTAACAGTGTCGTACATGTGCCAGCGCCAATCGTCGTCGGGATCGTCACTAGCAATCGCGCAGGTAATTCCACCTTGCGCCGAGACTGTGTGCGAACGCGTCGGAAATACTTTAGAAATAACTGCGGTTTTTAGTCCAGACTGGGCCAGTTGAAGACCCGCGCGCATACCGGCACCGCCTCCCCCAACGATTACGCCATCGAATGTAATCGTTCGTAGAGCCATCACCCAAGACTCCAGATGATCGAGCTTCCCAAGCCGAGGTACATCAGCAATAACGCAACGACGAACGCCTGATAGACCTGCCGCAAGAACGTTGACCGTTTGCCAAATGAGAATGTTCGAATGTAATCCGTACCGATGGTCCACATCCCGACCCACGCATGCACACACAAGGATACAAGGGACACGGTCGAGAAGATCATCATCGGCATCGATTGCATAAAACCGACCCACTCGACTTGAGAAAGCTCGCTGTGAGACAACAAAAAACCAAGCAAGCAGAAGGTATAAAAACCGAGTACGAGTGCACTCACACGCTGCATGACGTAATCGAGGAGGCCTCGATTACGGACACTCAACAGACCTACTACCACAACCAAAACCCCGCCAAGGTAGCAAGCACTCCGCTAACGATTATCACCAGATACGAGCTCACAACGGTCGCGGCGTGAGTATCGCCAACATGCATATCGAGCAGGAGATGTTTGGTACCGGCCACCACGTGATAAATCAACGCAACGAGAATTAACCAGAGCAAATACGTTTCCGGGGTTCCGTCAAGGCGAATTCTCACGCCATGTAGACCGAGCTCAGATGCCAAAGAGCGGTCTAATAAAAACAGCAAATACGCGGAGCCAAAAAACAAAAACGCCCCAGAAACACGGTGCAAAAATGACGCAACAGCATGCACTGGCTGCCGTATGATCGTGCTAAACGTTAGGTTGACGGGACGTTCAGTATTCATTCAGGTGACGCTGGTCATTTCCCGAGATATCAAGAGTGCTTCCGCAAACACCGCCCGGCGTCTGCATCATAGTCCATGAGCTAAAAATTGACTATGAAATAAGACGAAAAATCGCAGGCCGAACGCCCATACGTTGACAAGATCAAGGCGCCCCCGATACGCTCGATCGCTCGGTTCCTGCAACAGGGATCCACAAAGGGGACAGCGGCGGGCATGGCGGAAAAAGCAGCTCGACTATCAGTTGGCGGGGTCAACGTCGATCTCCCGGTGTACAGTCCTACCGAGGGTCACGACGTTATTGATGTGGGAAAACTAACCGCCGAAGGTTATTTCACATACGACCCTGGGTTCGTCTCAACCGCATCTTGTGAATCTGCGATCACGTACATTGATGGGGATAACGGCGTGCTGCTGCATCGTGGATATCCCATCGAGCAACTCGCAGAACAATCTGATCACCTAGAATTGTGCTACCTCCTATTAAACGACGCGCTTCCAAATGCTCAGGAGAAGGAAGCATTTGTCTCCGCGATCAAGGCCGAGGCCGCAGTGGACAAACGTTACCGGCACGCCTACGAGTCGATCGCGAGAGACGCTCATCCGATGGGGACCATGTGCTCGATGACTGCATCGCTGTCCGCCCACTATCACGCCGATCTCGATGTCGACAGCGAAGAAGACCGCATGCTGACCAGCCACCGTCTAATAGCAAAGATGCCAACACTTGCGGCAATGACTTACCGGCATAGTCAAGAGTTGCCATTCGTCGCGCCAAGGCCTGATCTGCCGTATGGCGAGAACTTCCTGAACATGATGTTCTCGACCGGCGACGACTACGAGGTCAGTCCTGTTCTTGCGCGAGCCATGGATCGAATATTTCTTCTACACGCAGATCACGAACAAAACGCCTCCACCTCGACCGTGCGTCTTGCCGGTTCAACTGGCGCAAATCCCTACGCAAGTATTGCGGCTGGGATCGCCGCTTTGTGGGGACCTGCCCACGGCGGCGCCAATGAAGCGGTGCTCAACATGCTTGCTGAAATCGGCGAGCCCGACAACATCGATCAATACGTGAATCGGGCAAAAGACAAAGACGATTCCTTCCGAATCATGGGCTTTGGGCACCGGGTCTACAAGAATTACGATCCTAGAGCAAAAGTCATGCAAGAGACTTGCCACGAAGTCTTGAATGAACTCGGGGTCGATAACGATCCAACCCTACAAATGGCACAACGACTCGAGACCATTGCCCTCGAAGACGAATTTTTTGTGGAACGGCGTTTGTATCCCAACGTCGACTTCTATTCCGGCATCATTTTAAAGGCCATCGGCATTCCCACCGAGATGTTTACCGTGATTTTTGCGACCGGTCGAACCCCGGGTTGGATTGCGCACTGGAAAGAGATGGTCAGCGTTCCCTACAAAATTGGGCGTCCGCGACAGTTGTATACGGGGTCGGGGTTCCGCGATTTCGTTCCGATCAACGAACGCTAGCTCGCCTTCCTACTCCTCAACGCGACGTAGACGTTCGATAAGACTCGAGGTATCCCAGCGATTTCCGCCCATCGCCTGAACGTCGGCATAAAATTGATCCACGAGTCCCGCCAAGGGCATTCGAGCGCCGACTTTTCGCGCCGTTGCAAGCGCGATATCCAGATCTTTTCGCATCCACTTAACCGCGAACCCGAACTCAAATTCGCGTTTCATCATCGTCCCTGCGCGGTTATCCATTTGCCACGACTGCGCCGCCCCCTGCGAAATCACGTCGACCACATCTTCTAGGTCGAGGCCCGCTTTTTCAGCCAAATGAAGTCCTTCAGAAAGACCTTGCAGGATGCCCGCAATACAGACCTGGTTAACCATTTTAGTCAACTGACCGGCGCCCACGTTGCCCATCAACCGCGCCGACTTTGCGTAACAGCCAATCACGGTCTCAGCACGCGCAAAAACAGCCTCCGCCCCACCAAGCATGACCGTGAGCTGTCCATTTTCCGCACCTGCCTGGCCACCACTAACGGGTGCATCCAGAAAATGAGCGTTGTTTGCATTAGACGCTTGTTCCAACTCGACAGCGAGTTCGGCCGATGCCGTCGTATGGTCGACGACGATGGCCCCTGCCTCAACGCCCGACATGACGCCATCGTCGGACAATGCAACGCTTCGCACGTCGTCATCGTTGCCCACGCACATAAACACAATCTCGGCGCCAATCGCCGCCTCACGTGGGGTATTAGCAACCGACCCACCGTGTTCTACACACCATTGCTCGGCCTTGGCTTGAGTTCGGTTATATACGGCTAACTGATGCCCAGCAGCAGCCAGATGACCGGCCATCGGATAACCCATCACGCCGAGACCAACAAACGCTAATCGCCTACTATCCGTCATCGCGCACTCTCCCGTTCGAATTTGAGGACATTACCGTATTTCCCACGGATTAAGCAGACGCAGAACCGACACTTGAAGCGTCCCCATTAAAGCGGTGACCTAACATCAAAAACCCCATTAACGTTCCTGTCGAACGATGCTGGTAAGCTTTGCACGTGATCGAAAACGACAATCAACGTCGCAAATTACCTGGGGTCGATCAGATACTTCGGGCACCTCAACTCGCGTTCCTGGTACGCCAGTGGGGCCTCGCTACGGTTGCCAACGCCATCCGGTCGATACAAATATCCGAACGTGACCGTTCGCATTTATCGAGCTGGGCGATGGAGCCCGAACATTATCTCGAACCGATCACCACATGGCTGCGAACTCACGTCGGACACGGCTACGAAACCGTTTTTAACCTCACCGGGACGGTGATTCACACCAATCTCGGACGGTCGCTCCTCAGCGAACAATTGATGGCGGAAGCGGTTCGCGTCGCGACCAGACCAACTACGCTTGAATACGATTTACGGACCGGGCGCCGGGGTCAGCGCGAAAACATCGTCGAACATCGTCTCAAGCTTCTCACCGGCTGTGAAGCTGCGACGATCGTGAATAACAATGCGGCCGCCGTGTTGCTCGTGCTCAATACCCTCGCACACAATAAATCGGTACCGGTTTCCCGGGGCGAACTGATCGAGATTGGGGGAAGCTTTCGCTTACCTGACATCATGGAGCGCGCCGGATGTCGATTGGTTGAGATAGGCACTACCAACCGAACCCGACTTTCGGACTATGCAAACGCAATCGATGAAAACACAGCCATGCTGCTGAAAGTGCATCCCAGCAATTTCCATATCGAAGGTTTTACCGAAGCCGTGGCAACCCGCGACCTCAAAGAACTTGGCGAGAAAAGCGGTTTGCCCGTCATCGAAGACATCGGCAGTGGGGCTTTATTTGATCTCGCGCGCTTCGGATTACCCCATGAACCGACGCCGCGCGAAGTCCTTGACCAAGGTGCCGACATTGTTACGTTCTCAGGCGACAAGCTACTGGGAGGTATCCAGGCCGGGGTCATTGTCGGTTCAATTGCGCTCATCGAGCGGATCAAAGAAAACCCACTAAAACGCGCGTTGCGGGCGGACAAAATCACTTTGGCAATCTTAGATGCGACTCTCAAAACGTATGAAGACCCAGACACCATCCGCGAAAAAATTCCGCTGTTGCAAACGCTCACCCTACCGCGGAAGACGTTGGCGCATCGTGGCAAAGTACTCTCCAAATTGCTGCAGGAACAACTCGACGATTTCACCATCGAAGTCGTCGATAGCAAAACGCAGATCGGTAGTGGTGCACTGCCTGACCGACTCATCGACAGCCTCGCGATACAAATTTCCCATGCCGTACCTCGAGAGATACGAGGTCTGGCATCCAAACTTCGTAACCTCAATCCCCCCGTCATCGGTCGAGTACAAGACGACACCTTGTTGCTTGATCTTCGCGGGGCGGAACCGATGGAGGAGCTGACTCGCGCGCTGGAAGATCTCACATGATCGTTACGCTCGCGGGCCACGTCGATCACGGCAAGACGTCAATCGTGCATGCACTTACTGGTACCGACACCGACCGCCTCGCTGAAGAGAAAGAACGCGGGTTAACTATCGATTTGGGATTCGCGTACTCAGATCTGGGCGGCCACCGTATCGGCTTCGTAGATGTCCCCGGACATCATCGCTTCATCCACAACATGGTCGCAGGCGTCGCCAGTATGCAACATGCCCTCCTGGTAATCGCAGCCGACGATGGCGTCATGCCGCAAACACGAGAGCACCTGCAAATTCTTTCACTGCTGGGCCTTAAGCGCGGAACTATTGCACTGAGCAAGATTGACCGGGTTAGCGATCTAGAGGTTAACAATCGACGGGACGAAATAAAGACCTTCGTTGAGGGCTCCTTCTTGGAGACAGCGAACATCATCGCGGTCTCGTCCGAGGATGGTCAGGGAATCGATGTCCTACGCGACGCCCTAGCAACCGCAGCGGCACAACATTCATCCGAACGTCAATTGCCGCGGGAATTTCGGCTGGCGGTGGATCGATCGTTTAGTACGCGCGGTGTAGGCACCGTCGTCACGGGTACGGTGGTCGAAGGCCAATGCGCCGTCGACGACCAACTCGTTTTGGGGTCTGACGCAACCCCTGTCCGCGTACGCAACCTGCACGTACAGAATCGACCCGCGTCAAAAGCAGAGTTTGGAGATCGAACGGCTATGAATCTAGTTGGCGTCGACGCCGAAAAAGTACAACGCGGCGATTGGATTACAAAAAATACAGTGCGTCTCCCGACATCAAACGTAACGATTCAACTTTCGGTCTTGCGTGATTTTCCAAGAACGGTTCGACATCGTTCTCCCGTTCACATTTATCACGCGACGAGTCATCACCTGGGGCGAGTCGCTCTACTCGAAAGCAACGCTGCAGATCCTGGAAGCGAACAACTAGCCGATCTGCTCGTTGAGTCAGAGATGCATGTCAAAGTCGGCGATTCCCTCATCATCCGGGATCACGATCTGGGGAGAACGATGGGCGGAGGCCTTGTTATCGCGCTTGACGAACCCAGCGCGCGGCGTCGCAGCCCTGCACGGCTAGATATGCTCATTCGTTTGCAGTCGGCCTCTATACAACAAGATCCCGATGAATCCTTGTTGGACATGTGTCGTCATAGACCCGTGCATTTCGATAGGTTTCGTCGTTCCTGGAACCTAACTAAGTCTGATGCCGAAAGACTCAGAAACTTGCCGCCGTTAACCTTCAAGAACGATTTCGTATTGCATGACGAGTACCTCACGACCCAAACAAGCGCCTTCACCGAAACGCTGGAAGAGCACCATCGCCGAGTATCTGACAGCGAAGGTATCGAGCTTGAAAGCTTGGCGACGCTCGTCGGCCAACCCATGGACGCAAGTCGAATTGTTCTCGCTTGCGCCGTGGACGACGGGACGATCAAGTTAAAGGGTGGTCGTTATGCCCTTGCACACCATCACGCGAACGTCCCGCTAGCGGTCGTCGCACTGTTCGAAAAAGTACAACCATTGTTGGACCAGACGCAGCCTCCGAGCTCGGGAGATTTAGCCAAACAACTGGGGATACCCCTATCAAAACTCGAGAAGGAAATGCCCTCGCTAGCAAAATTTCGGTTGTGTATTCAGATCTCTACAAATCGTTACTACCTTCCGGATCAGATTGCGCAATTGACGCAAACTGCAATCGATCTCGCCGAACACGACGATTTCACCGTTCGAGCCTTTCGCGATTCGACCGGCGTCGGCCGCAATATCGTTATCGAGATTCTCGAATATTTCGACCGCAAAGGGTTCACCCGGCGTAACGGTGACTTACGACAAATCGTAGGAACGGCAGACCAGGTACTTACCTAAAGACCTCCACTGGCACGACGCATGTGATTAACGTCTAATCGTCTTTGGAAGAGTATCGTCTCCGGTGGGGCGCGCGGCCTTCAAAGCCGTTGAGATGCTTAACAGGCGTCTGGTGGGTTCGACTCCTACCTCTTCCGCCAT
>CEWR01158080.1_pt1 | contig 13075 bp, 9 predicted proteins | sample 356321 | NCBI WGS metagenome assembly CEWR01 (sample SAMEA2621551, study PRJEB7988) | marine metagenome | biome: marine biome (ENVO:00000447); feature: mesopelagic zone (ENVO:00000213); material: "saline water (ENVO:00002010), including plankton (ENVO:xxxxxxxx)" | depth 790 m
GTTAAAGTTTCCTTATGCAAAATTGCCTAAAATGGGCGATGTTGAGCGTAATGATTGTGTTGTCTTTAATTTCCCTGCTGGAGATACAGTTGCTGTTGAAGCCTCAGATAGAATATACGAACAGTTGATTATAGATGAAATGAACACATTAAAAATTTCTGCTAAGGAAGCCAGAGTATTATTAGACAATAATTACACAATTAAATCTAGACCAGTAGATAAAAAAGAAAATTATATTAAGCGATGTGTTGGTTTACCTGGTGATAAATTGGAAATAATTGATGGAGTTTTAAATTTAAATAATGAATTAGCCTATGAAGATAAAGGTGTTCAATTTAAATACAATGTTGTAGCCAAAGATTACCCGCTAACAAAAGTAAACTTATTGAGAAAGGAAGTTAATTTTGAGTATCCAGAACAAGTTATTACTGATGAACAAGGAAATCCGGCAAGAAATGAAAAAGATGAATTAATTACTTATAAGTTTTGGAATATCGGAAATACTAATGATAATACTAATAATACTAAGTATGAGTATGAATTAGTAATGACTGAGTCTGCTAAAAACAGATTGTCAACACAGTTTGCAAATATAGTTTCAATTGAAAGACAAGTAGAGCAAAGACCTGAAAAACCTGATGCAAGCTTAAGGATTTTCCCTAATGATGCTCAATATAATTGGACAGCAGATAACTTCGGCCCAATATTAATTCCTGCTGCAGGTGCAACAGTTCAATTAACAAAAAAGACCTTGCCTTTGTATCGTAGAATTATTGGTAATTATGAAGGGAATGAGCTTAAAGTTGAAGGAGAAACTATTTATATAAATGGAGAAGTAGCTAAATCTTATACCTTTAAAATGGATTATTTCTGGATGATGGGTGATAATCGACATTGTTCTCAAGATTCTCGATTTTGGGGTTTTGTACCAGAAGACCATATTGTTGGTAAGGCAGTATTTATATGGATGTCTTGGGATACTAAATACGGTACAGGAATAAGATGGGATAGGTTGTTTACTATGGTTCACTAATCTAAGGTTCTTGTGAGTCGCAATATGTAGTTTGTTGAAAATTTTAATAATAAGATCTTAATAATTGTCAATACGGACACGATATAACATAAAGTCAATCGCGATTATGATAATTGTGGTTGGCTTTTTTTATGCGGTAAAATCACAGTTTCCTCATTATAGTGTTTCTTCTCAAAATATGTTTCCAGCTTTTTCTGAAGGAGATATCATATTAACGAATAGTCTTATTGATAAAGAAACTATTAAACGCAATGATGTCTGTATTGTTAACTATAAAGGCGATGCCTATATTAATAGAATAGTTGGATTACCAGGAGATGAAATAGAGATTAAAGACGGAACCTTATTTGTAAATAAGATTGAGCAGGTAGGAATAAATATTTGTTATAAATACAAAGTTAAATTTGGTGATCATCCATTAATAGCTAAAAATGATTTATTAAGCCTTTTAACTCCATTAAACCAGTTTGAAGAATATGAAGCAATTTTAACGCAAGAACAGTTTCTAGAAATTTCTAAATTGAATTTTGTTAAATCGATTCAAAGGATAATTCATCCTAAAGGTTATGAATATGCTTTTAGTGATAAACCAATTTTCCCAAATCACTCATCATTTAATTGGAGTAGAGATAATTGGGGGCCAATTATAATTCATGAAAGTGGAGATGAAGTTGGAACAGATAAAATTATATTAAAAAACAAATCCTATTTTGTTTTGGGAGACAATAGACATCAATCATTGGATTCTCGTTATTGGGGATTAGTTTCTGAAATTAATATCGAAGGAATTTTAATTTCTAAAATTTATTCGGCTAAAGAATAATTTCTCAACCAGAATAATTGTTACAGAATAAAAGGAATTTTCATATTCTCTTTTAAAAGTAAAAGATACCCCAATAGAGTTCTGTATGATATTGTTTAGTTATTACCTTTGTTATTTATGAAAAAGATTAAAGCATATATTTTGCAATGGTTTAAAGCAATGCTTTATGCTGTGATAACTGTTGTAGTTGTTAAAGCTTTTTTCTTTTGGGTGTATGTTGTTCCAAGTACCTCTATGGAGAAAACGCTGTTGCCTGGTGATTTAATTTTTGTAAACAAAATGGCTTATGGAATTCGGCTGCCAATCACTCCACTAACTTTTCCACTTAGTCATAACAAAATGCCTTTTAATAATCAGATAAAATCATTTTCTGATATTATTCAATTTCCTTATTTAAGATTATTTAAGTCTGAAGTACAAAGGAATGACGTTGTTGTTTTTAATTACCCAAGAGAATATGACGTGCCTATAGATCATAGAGATTTTTATATTAAGCGTTGTATAGGTTTACCTGGGGATACTTTGAAAATAAAAAATAAGAAGGTGTTTATTGATAATGAGTTATTACCCTTTCCTAAAAATGTAGCGTTTAACTATAAGGTTCAATCAAATACAAAGTTAACTAATGATACGTTACTAAAATATGATATAACTGAAGGTGGAAGAGTAGGAGGAATAGGGTTCTATCAACTAACACTTTCTGACTCTGCAAAAAAATGCTTGGAAAAACAAAGCTATATTGGTTTGATTACCCCTTTAAAAGTTGATCCCACTGGATATGCAGATTATATTTTCCCTTTTCATAAAAGTTATAAATGGAATATCGATTACTTTGGAGAGGTAGTTATTCCAAAAAAAGGAAAAACGGTTGTTTTAGATACGCTCAATATTCATCTGTATCAACGAATAATAGAACTTTATGAAGGGAATGAGTTGGAAATTAGTGGGACTGATATATTAATTAATAATAAAGTATCAACTTCTTATACCTTTAAAATGAATTATTACTTTATGATGGGTGATAACAGACATAATAGCTCAGATTCTCGTTTTTGGGGGTTCTTACCAGAAGATCATATTGTTGGAAAGGCAACCTCAATTGTACTTTCAGTTAACAAGAATCCAACTACAAAAAATAAATATCGGTGGGAAAGGTTTTTTAGTGAAATTGAATAAGGCTTTAAGCCAATAAATGGTAAAGTTCCTCTAACTCTTCCTTCTTCTCAATATACCCTAAATTATCATAAGTATAAATCAAATGTTGAATAAGCCTTTTTATTACAGCAAGATCAGAGCAAGCAATATAATGTTTGTCTTCAGGTTCAACTTTAAGCTGTTCTAAGAATTTGTCAATATCTGGAGTCCCGAAAACAGTTCCTTTGTTAAACACATTTAAGTAAAACTCTGGAATTTCACCATCCTCTGCGTAAGCTAAAATAAAATGAGCTGGAACATCAACTCCATACATAGGGATGTTAAGTTTTTTACAAATAGCTAAATATAAAATTCCTAAGGTAATTGGATTGCCTTTTTTCCGTTCAATTACATTATTGATATAAGAATTTTTAGGAGAGTTTATATTTTTTGTATTTCCATAAAAGCCATGAATATCAAAAATAATTCTGTTCAATACTCTGATTTTTTCAAGGGCAGTAAGGTTGTCATTTAGCTCTAACCAAACATCTTGAATTATCTGTTTTATTTCATAGTGAATCTTCTCTTCTTCCAAATCAGGATATTGGTATTTTGCAATTATAATTGCTCCATCTATAAGGTCTTTTTCAGAGCTGTTTTTCCAATGAACAAGTTCTAACTTGATATTCTCAAATTGAAGATGATGAATTATATCTTCAATTCTGTTTTGTAATAAATGATCAAACGAATTTTCCCAAGCAAATTCTAATTGAGGGATAACATTTCCTCCGTAGGAAATTATTTTTCGACTTACATCATCAAAAATAGATGTATCAGGATCGTCCAATAAACTAATTAGGGCTTCAATTTCTTTGTTTGACATACTCCAAATATACGTCAGAAATAGAATTAGGTTTCCAGTTTAGATTCCAGTTATTAACTCTATTGTGTTAATTTATCTAAAGTTTTTTCTATTAAGTTTATAATAGGTTTTTTATGATCTTTACTGAATTCCCCTGAAAAGCGATTCGCAATAATTGCACAAACAGTACATGCATTATGTCCTAAAGCTCTTGATAAGCCATAAAGTGCTGAGGTTTCCATTTCAAAATTTGTGATGATTTTCCCATTGAGGTTAAAATCTCTTAATTTTTCGTTTAATTGAGTCTCTTTTAATGGAATTCTTAAAGTTCTACCTTGAGGGCCGTAAAAACCACCAGCAGTAGCAGTTATACCTGGTATACATCCATCTTTTAATTTTTCAAATAATTTAGAAGAACTTTTTATAAAATAAGGTTGAGCAAACGTTTTGTTGTAATCTGTTTGAATGTAGAATTGTTCTAAAAGTTCAGTTTCGATAGAGGTTTGTTTGTAGTTATAAAAATTCATTAAGCCATCAAGACCTACTGCGTATTCAGAAATTACAAATGAGTCAACTGGAATTGCTTCTTGTAATGAACCAGATGTTCCTAGTCTAATAATGTTTAAGGCTGTATGTTCCTTTTTTATAGTTCTATTTTCTAAATCAATATTAACTAAAGCATCCAGTTCGTTTAGAACGATATCAATATTGTCTGGTCCCATTCCCGAAGACATAACAGTTAAAGCCATTCCTTTTAAGGTTCCTGTATGAGTTACTATTTCTCTATTAGATACTTTATGTTCAATAGAATCGAAATAACTCGAAATGATACTAACTCTTCCTGGGTCTCCAACAATAATTATATCTTTTGCAATTTGATGAGGATGAAGATTAAGATGATAAACACTATTGTTGTTATTAAGGATTAATTCGGAAGAAGCTAATTTGCTCATAAAAATGATTTTATGTTTCAAAGATATATGAAAATTGAGATTTTCTAGATTTTATTTAGTGTTTTGACGTCTAAATCTAAGTTTTAAAAAAAAGTGTATTTTCACAACTATAATTTATATGCATGAATAAGATTTTATTAGGAATATTAGGTGGAATTTTTCTCTTTTCGTGTACTAAAACACAGTTTGATGAATATGAAGCCTTTGGGGGTGAAGCAGATTTTTCGAATTATATTGCGCTAGGTAACTCGTTAACTCAAGGGTATCAAGATGGAGGTATGCATAATGAATATGGGCAGCAGGATAATTCTTACCCGGCAATAATTGCAGGTCAAATGACATTGGTAGAACCTAGCTTAAATTTTGTTCAACCTACTGTTCCTATTAATGGTGGCGGATATATGCATCTAGAATACATAAATGGAGAAATTGAGGTTATTAAAGCGTATGACGAAAATGTAATTAATCATCCTACGGCTATTGATGATGATCCAGCTTGGGCAAGTTGGGGTGATAATACTAAAAAGTATAACAACTTAGGTGTTTCGGGAATTAAGTTGGTAAATTGTCTTTCTGGTGGTAATAATACCTTAATTAACTTTAACCTATTAGTAAATTCATTCAATGAAAATGGACGATTTCTTAATTTTGGAGACGCTGCGGCACCAATTACATATTTAGATCATGTAAAGAATAGTAACGCTAGCTTTTTTACATGTTGGTTAGGGAATAATGATGTTTTAGCTTGGTCAACCGCAGGAGGTGATGATGAACCTGTTCTAGACCCTAATGGCTTAAGTGTTCCTGGTCTATTCTTATCTCAACTATCAGATTTAGATGAATTTAGAAATAAATATGATTCTATTTTAACTGCGTTTAAAAACATGGGAGCTGAAGGGGTTTGCGCAACTCTTCCAGATGTAACTTCTATCCCTTATTTTAATACAATTACCCTTGAAGCAGTAGGTGAAAATCTTTGGATAAAAGAAGGTGCTGATACAAACGTGATTAGATTAGCAACAGATGATGATTTGTTGCTTCTTACAGCTTCGGATCAGCTTGCATTAGGTTTAGGATTTACTCAAGAGAGACCATTACCTCATACTGTAGTTTTAGATAAGGATGAGATTTTTATTGTTCAAACACGTACTAATGAGATTAATAATGCAATCAAATATTTAACTAATAAATATGGTTTTGCCTTAGCTGATATGAATCAGTTTATGAAAAAATTAACAAATACAGGGTTAAGTTATGATGGAGTTGATTATTCTCCTAAATATATAGAAGGTGGAGTATTCTCATTAGATGGTGTCCATCCTAATGGATTAGGATACGCTATTATTGCAAATCATTTTATGGAAACAATTAATGAGCATTATGGGTCTAAACTTCAGGGTGTTGCGGTTGGTAACTATAGAGGCATAACATTTCCTTGAAAAAAGAAGCTTATCAGTTTAATCTTTGTATTTTTAACAAAAAAACATATTATGCGTGCATAATTGAGTAAAAAAACACTAAAATTTAACTATTATGAAAAAACTTTTACTTTCTTTAATTACAATAGTCTCAATGAGTGTAGCAATAGCTCAAAATTGCACTGCTGACCCTCAGTACACAGCTCCTGGTGTTTATCCAGATAGCACTACTGGTTTGGCCATAGCTACTATCGGTATTCCTTATGCGGAAACACTCACAACTATTACTCCTATAGATACGTGTATGGTAATATTATTTCCTCCTTGTACTGTTATTCCAATTGATAGTGTTGTTATAGATAATTATTCAGGAATGCCACCTGGATTTACGGTAGTTTCTGAAAACGAAACAAGTTTACCTTTTAAATTTTTGGGAGGAAGTACCAGTTGCATGCTTATTACAGGAACTTCGGCCCCAGGAGATGAAGGTGTTTATCCAATTGAGGTTACAGGATTATCTTGGGCAACTGTTTTTGGAGTAGCAACTTCACAGCCTTTTATTGTAGATTGGTATCAAATAGAAGTAGTAACAGGTACAGTAGGTGTAAACGAGTTTGGTAGTAATGATTTTGAAGTCAGACAAAATATTCCAAACCCTTTTAACAATAAATCAACTATTGAATTTTACTTGCCATTAGATAAAACTGTGAATATTAATATATATTCTGTCTTAGGAAAAGTAGTAAAGTCTGAAGAAATTAAGGGACAAAAAGGAACCAATAAATATATGTTACATGGAAATGATTTTTCTAATGGAATGTATTTTTATAATTTAACCTGTTCAAATAAAACAATCACAAAACGATTTGTTGTAAATAAATAAAATATTATTCAAATAATACGAATGAGAAAAATAATAATACTATTATTATTGGGAGCACCTGCAATATCTATTGCGGGTGGCTTTCAATTAAACCTTCAAGGATTAAAGGCTGTTGCAATGGGTGGGGCTTTTTCTGGGGTAGCTTCAGATGCAACTACAGTGTTTTTTAACCCTGCAGGGATGGCTAACTTAAAAGGGCATCAATTTACACTAGGAATTAATATTGTAGATGCTCATGTCTCACTGCAAACACCAGAGGTTGCAAATACAGATCAGACATCCGGAAAAGGAACTCCATTTCATTTTTATTATTCTGGAGAAATAACGGATAAGTTGAATTTTGGATTTTTAGTTAATAATCAATTTGGATCAGCTGCATCTTTTTCTGATGATTGGCAAGGAAGAAACATTATTCAAAACATTTCTTTAAAAACATTTATGTTTCAACCTTCGATGTCCTACAAGTTGCATGAAAAAATAAGTTTGGGTGCCGGGTTTGTTTATGCCAAAGGATCTTTCTCTACTGAAAAGGCAGTTCCTTTAGCTTCTGCTACAACAACTGAAGGTAAGGCTCATCTAAAAGGCAGTGGAGATGGAGTAGGTTTTAATATTGGAGTTTATTCTCAATTTTTAACATTAGGAGACGATAAAAAAAACACAAAATTTGCAATTGGATTAGATTATCGTTCTAACATTGCGGTAGATTTAAGTAATGGACAAGCTCAATTTACTAATATACCAACCTCACTAAGAGGTAAGTTTCCGGAAAGTACTGGATTTACTTCTAAAATTACATTGCCTTCTGTATTTACTGCTGGCTTAAGTATAAAGCACACAATAGCTGAGAAATGGTCTTTGGAGTTTGCTTACGATATGAATCTTACAGGTTGGTCATCTTATGATACATTAGCTTTTGATTTTGAGAATAACGATACGCCTGATTCAAAACAAATTCAAGATTGGGATAATGTAATAACACATCGTATAGGTTTTGATTTTACATATAAAAATCAATATAGTATGCGTGTTGGATTGTATCAAGATAACACACCAATGAAGGACAATCTAATTAGCCCTCATTTACCTGGTGTTACTCAGGTAGCATATACTGTAGGATTAGGGTATAAAATTAATGAAATGATATCAATTGATTTTGCTTATATCAGGCAAAGTGCTAGTAGAGATGATGCTAGTATTGCTCAATACAAAGTTGAAGATGGTAATTTTGTTCAAGAAAATGGAGCGAAAATACAAACTGGAGAATTTGCTTATAAGTTTAATCGTAAAGTAAACGTTTATGGTTTAGCTGTAAATATTAAGTTTGGAGATAAGAAAAAAGAAGAATCTTCAGTATTATCAATAGATTAGTGGTATGAAAAATAGAATTAAGTACTTTTTTATTGGAATCATTTTTCTGTTTTTATCCTGTACTAAAACTCAATTTGAAGATTATGAAGCGACTAATGGTGCAGTAGATTTTTCAAATTATATTGCCGTAGGAAATTCTTTTACACAAGGATTGCAAGATGGTGGTTTGCATAACGAATTTGGCCAACAAGATAATTCTTATCCAGCTATAATAGCAAAACAGATGCAAACCAATTTTCTTCAACCAATAGTTACAGGTACTGGTTCTGGATACATGCATTTAGAATATATTGATGGAGAAATAGAAGTAATTAAAGCATTTGATGCAGATATTACTACAAATCACCCATTAGCAATTAATTATGATCCATCTTTTAATATGTGGGTTAGTAATACTCTAAAATATAATAATTTAGGAGTTGGTGGGATGAATGTTAGAAATGTATCATCTGTAGGACCAAGTCAAGGATCAGATGGACCTCTTTTTCATGTATTATTTGGAAGTAGTGCTCCAAGTGCTTTAGCTTGGAATGGAGTTCAAGGTGAGCCAATAAGCTCTTTTGGACGATTTTTAAATTTTGGGACTATAAGTAATAGAGTTGAATACATTGATCATATAATTAATAGTAATGCAACATTTTTCACAAATTGGCTAGGAATTAATGATGTCATGGGTTGGACAAAAGAAGGTGGAGATGATGTTAGCGGTTCAGCTATTTTAACAGATTTAAATGAATTTAGGGTCAAATATGATACTGTGTTAAATGTTTTTCAAGCAATGGGAGCTCAAGGTGTTTGTGCAACCATTCATGATATAACTGACACCCCTTTTTTTACAACTATTACACTTGATATTTTAGGAAAAGATATCTGGATTAAGGAAGGTTTCGATACCACAGTAGTTAGGAAGGCTACGAATGCAGATTTAATTTTGTTGACTGCAAAAGATGTGTTAGGAGATGGTCATGGTCTTTTAGCAACAGATCCATTGCCTCATACAGTTGTTTTAGATGTTGATGAAGTACTTATTGTAAAAGCATATACAGTAAGTATAAATAATGAGATTAGAAGTTCTGCATTAGCTCATGGATATGAAGTTGTTGATATGTTTTCATTTATGAAATCTTTAAATTCAGGTCTAAGTTTCGATGGTATTGAAATGAGTACTAAATATATTGAGGGTGGAGTATACTCTTTAGATGGTTTACATCCTAATGGAAAAGGTTATGCAATGATTGCTAATGAATTTATTAAAGAAATTAATTTAAGTTTTGAGTCTAATTTACGAACTGTTAGTGTATCTAATTATAGAGGAATAACATTTCCATAAAAATTTTATAGTAAATAATAAAGCCCTATTTTATCCTGAAAAAAGTTGATTTAACTAATAAAAAAATCAATAAATATGAAACTGAAAAAAGAGAGAAGGCTAAAAGATTCTAGACTAAAATCTTTCCAACAATTTATAAAGATAGCTGTATGATAATTAGACATCAATAACACATGAAAAATGCGCCAAGAATTCCAATAAGTAGAATCTATTAGTGAATTAAAAACTATAAAATTGTGACGATTTTTTGATTATTTATGTTCAGAACATTTACTATTTTCTAATTTAAAGAGTATAATATAATTACGAAATCTAAGCATTGGAGGGCTAAGTATTCTAATAGCATTAAAAGTATTTAAATTAATAGACCTGAAAACAGTTTGGCTTACAGATATAAATTACTTTCAGTTAAAGCACTATCATTTACATTTAGTTACCGATATCTACTCTAAAATAATTACAGGTTTTGAATTAACTGATAATATATAAGTTGTAAAAACTTTAACGTTTTAGCAAGGGCAATTTTAGAAAGTATCCGTAATAAAAAAGCGATACATCACTCGGTTTAAGGATTAGAATATTATAGCTTTTTTTAGTCGAGCTTTAAAAGAAAAAATAGACTGTTAATAAGCAGAACAAAAACGGTATTTCCGGATTGAATAAAAATGACATTATATTTGGTTAGTTATTCCAAACTTTAAAATTTTCAGAATCGGAAACTTCTTTTTTAATCGAATATTTTTTAAAATATACCGTATCAGATGGTGTCAGTTTTATTTTTTCAATTACCCCTAAAGCACGTTTAATTGAGAAGGCCATTTCTTTATCTTTAAAGTAGTTTGTCCAATTTGTTAAATCGTTATTTATTTTAATCCCATTAATAGCAATTAGTTCATCATTAATGGAAAACCCACTTTCTTCAGCTATTGAGTTTGGAAATATTGAATCAACAATACATTTATCAATTTCATACCTTATTTTAAATCCGAAAAAAGCTTCATTGTATTTTTTCGAAGGTTCAATTTTCAGATCACAACCTATATAGTTTAAACTAGATCTTAGTTCTTCAGAGTAGTCGGATGTTCCATGTAGAAAATTAGTATAAATTTCATCGTAAGAAACACCAGATACTTCTTCAATAACAGCTCTGTAATCTTTATCAGAAACTCCTTTTCCTCTTTTAGCAAACTCGTTATATAAAAGCTTCATTACATCATTTAAAGACTTTTGATTAGTTGTGTTTTTAAGAATGAAAACATCAGTCATAAAAGCAATTAAAGCACCTTCTGTATAAATAGAACCTTTTCTTGCAGGTACACCTTTTGCATAGCCATCTAACCAAGTGTCAAAAGAAGATTGAGCTACAGAATAATTGTTTACTCCGAAATTATTAAAGTGTCTTTCTAATAATTGGTTGAAAGTCTTAGCATACTGTTCCCAATCAAAAACTCTTGAAGTCAATAAAAATTTATCACCATAATAAGTGGTTACTCCTTCATCTAAGTAGCCTAATTCCGTATAGTTTTCTTTAGAATAATCATAAGGAAGCATTTCAGTTGGTCTTATTTGTTTTACATTCCAAGTATGATACAATTCATGGGAACAAACACCTAACAATTCATTATACCAACCTTCTTTTTTCATAATATCATAAGAAGGACCTAAAGAAATTAATGTAGAATTATAATGTTCAACACCGTGGTAAGTTCTATGGGTTAGTATTTGAAAGATGAAATGATATTCATTAACAGGAAAGTCTCCAAATTTTTCAATTTGAGCTTTTGAGAATTTTCTAAAGTCAGTTTCTAATAATGACCAATCAGGCTTACATTCTCCCTGAAACCAAAAATGAAATTTAACACCACTTTCATTGTAAGCGTGATGTTGTAAACTATTACTTGCAATAAATGGAGAATCAACTAGCTGATGAAAATCAGAACATTCAAATTTATGTTTGGATATTTCTTTTAGTCCAGAAGCAACTTCATAATCTTCTGGAACGATTAATTCTAACTCACACTTTTCATTCATTCTTTCAGGAATGTATAAAAAGCAATTAACTCCATTTATATAAAGTTGTTTATCATCTAAGTAAGTAGATCCAGCATTAATCTCATTCGAAAAATAATTATATCTAATATGTATGGTTGAATTTCCTTTTGTTTTAACTTCCCATAAGTCTTTGGTTATCTTTTTAGAAAACAGAGTATTTCCATGAATATCAAAAGCTTCCCATTTCTGAACATTTTTAGCAAAATTTGCTAACTCATACCTTCCAGGTCTCCAAGCAGGTAGTTGAATTTCAATTCTATCAGAATCAACATTGTCTATAATGTATTCAATATCAATATAATGATTGTTTGGGTTTTGATAAGAAACGCGGTATTTCATTTTCAGAGTTTAAAGTTGGAAAGTTTTCTACTCAAAAGTCGGAAAATATTATTGTTTTTTACTTTTAACTTTATAGACTTTCTACTTTTTAACTTTCTACTTTTTGACTACTTTCGTACTTCGTTAATTAGATTATAAAAATTAAACATATATAGATATGAGTTATGATGTTATTATTGTAGGAAGTGGACCTGGTGGATATGTTACTGCTATTAGAGCTTCTCAATTAGGATTGAAAACAGCGGTTGTTGAAAGATCTGAATTAGGGGGTATTTGTTTAAATTGGGGATGTATTCCTACAAAAGCTTTATTAAAAAGCGCTAATGTTTTTGAATACATTAAGCATGCAGCTGATTATGGGATTAACATTAAAGGTGCTGATGCTGATTTTCCTGCTATGGTTAAAAGAAGTAGAGATGTTGCTGCAGGAATGAGTAATGGTATTCAATTCTTAATGAAAAAGAATAAGATTGATATTATTGTCGGTACTGGTAAATTAAAAGCAGGAAAAAAAGTAGATGTTACTGATGATGCAGGCAAGGTGACTGAATATGCTGCTAAAAATATTGTAATTGCAACTGGAGCTCGCTCAAGAGTTTTGCCAAATTTACCACAAGATGCTAAAAAAATTCTAGGATATAGAGATGCAATGGTTTTGCCTGAATTACCAAAAAAAATGGTAGTTGTTGGTTCTGGAGCAATTGGTTCTGAGTTTGCTTACTTTTATAATGCAATGGGAGTAGATGTAACAATTGTTGAATTTTTACCTAACTTAATTCCTTTAGAGGATGAAGAAGTATCTAAGCAATTTGCTCGTTCTTTTAAGAAATCTGGAATTAAAGTAATGGTAAACTCTTCTGTAGAAAGTGTTGATACTTCA
>CEWR01027460.1_pt1 | contig 13065 bp, 8 predicted proteins | sample 356321 | NCBI WGS metagenome assembly CEWR01 (sample SAMEA2621551, study PRJEB7988) | marine metagenome | biome: marine biome (ENVO:00000447); feature: mesopelagic zone (ENVO:00000213); material: "saline water (ENVO:00002010), including plankton (ENVO:xxxxxxxx)" | depth 790 m
AGAGGTTGAGAAACTGCTGAGAGATGTGCTGTCAGATCTCCTTGAGCATGGCAGTTCAGAGCGGATTCGTGATCATATTAATGAAATTTTGTCGACTATGGCGTGTCACGGATCAGTGCGAGCAAACCGTAGGTTAACCCTACCTGAGATGAATGCCTTATTGAGAGATATGGAGATTACCGAGCGCAGTGGGCAATGCAATCATGGTCGACCTACTTGGTCGCAACTGACGGTAGAGGAACTTGATAAACTGTTCCTTCGCGGACGTTAGGTAGTTCTTTAATGGCTTCCATAGTATTACCGCTGGCTATTTTCATAATGGGTCCGACTGCCTCAGGTAAGACTGATTTAGCAATATCGTTGAGAAAACATTTACCTGTAGATATTGTTAGTGTTGATTCTGCGCAGGTCTATCGCCAACTAGATATTGGCAGTGCCAAACCTGATGCCATTACTCTGGCTGACCATCCCCACCGATTAATTGATATTAGAGACCCAGTTGATGCCTATAGCGTTGCGGAATTCTTAAAAGATGCTACGGAGCAAATGGCCGAAATAACTGCTGCGGGTCGAATACCCCTATTAGTGGGTGGCTCTATGCTTTACTTTAAAATACTACTGGACGGCTTATCTGATTTGCCGGAGGCAGACCAGGGTGTACGCGATCAAATACAGCACCGTGCAGATGAGTTTGGTTGGCCGAGTTTATACGATGAGCTGCAGCAGATTGATCCGGTGACCGCAGCTAAACTGCACCCGAATCACTCTCAACGTATTCAGCGAGCCTTGGAGGTTCATCAACTGACAGGCGTATCGATGTCAGATTTACAGGCCGCGTCAAGTAATGATAGTGTTTTAGACCACTATAATGTTCTGCAATTTAGCCTGATATTTAATGATCGCTCGTTGTTACATCGGCGAATTGAACAGCGCTTTAAACAGATGATGACTAATGGGCTTCTTGCAGAGGTTAGAGGCCTGCATGGGCGTGAGGATTTGCATACTGATTTGCCATCCATGCGAGCGGCTGGTTATCAACAAATTTGGCAATACCTTGATGGCCACTGTAGTCTAGAGGAGGCTGTAGAGAAAAGTATTATTGCTAGTCGCCAGTTAGCTAAACGCCAAATAACCTGGTTACGAAATTGGCCTGAGGTGCACGAAATTCAGGTAGATGATGGACAAACCTACATCAGTTTAGAAAATAGTTGTAATCAGTGCTTGAAAATACTGAGCCAGCACTCCATATTGGGTTCATGACAGTTAAAACCTGTCACAGTTAGTGGACCGCAATCCTACTAGCGTTTTTTGCTGCGATTATTGCAGCCTATATTGAATTTTCAATAACAAGGAGAAGTCCCATGTCAAAAGGGCATAATCTGCAGGATCCTTTTCTGAATGTCCTAAGAAAAGAGAGAGTCCCCGTCGCAATATTCCTAGTGAACGGTATAAAACTTCAAGGCCAAGTCGAATCGTTCGATCAGTTTGTTGTTCTTTTGAAGAACACCGTAAGTCAAATGGTCTATAAACATGCTATTTCGACTATCGTGCCATCGAGAGTCGTCCGCTTGCCTACCAGTGGAAGTGATCAGGCTGAAATTTCAGATGAGGAATCTGGAAATAACGGGGATGAAAACTACTAACCTGTGGCCCTATTCTTTGAACGACCCAAGACAGGCGAAACTGCGGTTCTAGTTCATATTAAACTTAACAGTGAATCAGAGCCTGAAGATCCAAGAGAATTCGAAGAGCTTGTTATTGCCGCTGGTGGCGATCCTGTGGACTTCATAACAGGCTCTAGGCAGTCTCCTAGCGCAAAGTTTTTTGTGGGTACTGGAAAGGTTGATGAAATTGGTGCTGTTGTTAAGGGGGCCGGTGCGGAGCTGGTTATTTTTAATCATAATTTAACACCCAGCCAGGAGCGTAATCTTGAGGCTGAATTGCAGTGTAGGGTACTTGATAGAACGGGTCTTATTTTAGATATTTTTGCTCAACGGGCGCGCACGCATGAGGGTAAACTTCAGGTAGAGCTAGCCCAGTTGCAGCACCTTTCATCTAGGCTGGTGCGAGGCTGGACTCACCTAGAGCGTCAAAGAGGTGGTATAGGCATGCGTGGGCCTGGTGAGACGCAGCTAGAGTCAGATCGTCGAATGGTCAGAGATCGTATTAAAGCGATTGAAAAACGCCTAGACAAGGTTCGTAAGCAACGGGATCAAGGTCGCCGCAGTAGAAAACGCTCCGAAATACCAACCGTCTCTTTGGTGGGGTATACCAATGCTGGAAAGTCTACTTTGTTTAATGCAATAACCAAAGCCGATGTTTTTGTGGCAGATCAGTTGTTTGCGACCCTAGATCCAACCATGCGGAGGGTAGATGTGCATGACTTAGGGTCGGTTATTTTTGCCGATACGGTGGGCTTTATAAGCCATTTACCCCATCGATTGGTCGATGCTTTTAGAGCAACGTTGGAAGAGGCTGCTTCCGCCGATCTCTTGTTACACATCGTTGATGCGAGTGCTGAAGATAGAGCAAAAAATATAGTAAGGGTCGATGAAGTACTGAAAGAAATCGACGCGTTTAAACTGCCAACTTTGATGGTGTATAACAAAGTTGACTTGTTGGAAGAGCCAAATCCCAGGATAGAGCGTGATGCCGATGGTGTACCCACGGCAGTTTGGGTTTCAGCGCTAAGGGGTGAGGGTCTGGAGCTTTTGTTGGAGGCGGTTGTTGAAAAACTACCCAGCAGAACAATCCATAAGCATCTGATCTTGCAACCGAATCAAGGGGCTCTCAGGTCAGCTTTTTATGGTTGTAAGTCGGTGGTTTTTGAAAAGATAGACGATCAAGGCGTTATACAACTTGAAATTAAGCTTCCGGAGAGCGATTTTTTTCGCATTTTAAAGAATGCGAACTTGAAATTAGAGGATTTGGTCACAATATAACAGTTAGTGCTAAACTATTGTGATTGGAACGACCGTATATAATAAAACACTTAACTATTAAATTGAACTGGAGAATACTATGGCTTGGAATGAGCCGGGTGGTGGCAAGGACCCTTGGGGTGGTAATAGAAATGATCAAGGGCCGCCAGATATTGATGAGGCACTCAAAAAACTTAAAGAGAAACTGGCTGGTTTCGGTGGTAAGGGTGGCGGTAACGGTGGTGCTAGCTTTAAAAGCATTTTGCCAATTGCACTACTTGTATTGGCGGTCATCTGGGGTTTACTGGGTGTCTATCAAGTTGACGAAAAAGAACAGGCAGTAGTGCTACGGTTAGGAAAGTATAGTGACACGCTTGGATCAGGTCTTCACTGGTACCCCCCGTTTCTTGAGTCAGTAGTGACAGTTGGTGTTACCGAAGAGCGTCAGTATTCAACGCGCGGACTGATGCTAACTCAGGACGAAAATATTGTTGAAGTCGCCTTGTCTGTGCAATACAACATCGCCAGTGCGAAAGACTTTGTGCTGAGTATTCGAGCCCCAGAAACAAGTTTGAAACAGGCGACGGATAGCGCATTGCGACATGTGGTAGGCAGCACTGGCCTTGATGGTGTGATCTCCACTGAGCGCGAGCAAGTTGCAATTGCGACAGCCGATAAACTTCAAGATTTACTTAACCTTTACTCGAGCGGAATAAACGTGGTGAAGATAAACATTGAAGATGCAAGGCCGCCAAACGAGGTCAGAGCAGCCTATGACGATGTTATTAAGGCGCGAGAGGATTTAGAGCGGCTGGTGAATGAGGCTCAAGCTTACTCGAATGGTATTATTCCCGAAGCACGCGGTGAAGCTCAGCGGTTGAGAGAAGAAGCTCAGGGTTACATGTCTCAAGTGGTCTCTAAATCTGAGGGTGAAGCGAACCGTTTCAAAGCTTTACTGAAAGAGTATGAGAAGGCGCCGGAAGTGACCCGAGAGCGTTTGTATATCGATGCGATAGAGCAGGTAATGACCGATAGTACAAAGATTTTGTTGGATACCAAAGGTGGTAATAATATGCTCTATCTTCCGCTAGATAAGTTGGTGCAGCAGGGTAATAGTGCTACACCGAAAGGGTCTGAGACTAACAATCAGTTGATTAATCGCGTTGCTAATGAAGTGATCGAAAAATTACAACGTAATAGCGAACAAAGCCAAGGAGAGAGACGACGATGAGCAATTTATTGAAACTAGCTATCTTCTTTTTAGTAGTTCTCGTAGGTGTAAGCAACACTCTCTATGTAATCAGTGAGTTTGAGCGTGGCATCACCTTGCGATTTGGGCAGCTTATCGAGGCTGATATTGAACCTGGTCTGCACGTGAAATATCCCTTTGTTGATGATGTGCGTCGTTTTGACGCCCGAATCCTAACGGTTGATGCGCAACCTGCGAGTTTCTTCACTATTGAGAAGAAGCGTCTAATTGTCGATTCCTATGCAAAGTGGAGGATCTCTGATGTAGAAACCTACTACAAGGCTACTGGCGGTGTTGAACGGACTGCAGAGAATCGTTTGGCTAAGCGGATCAATGACGGTCTGCGTAACCAGTTTGGTACTCGAACGCTTCGCGAGGTGGTCTCTGGAGAGCGTGATCTCCTAATGAAAAATATTACCGAAGATTTGAACAGCACTGTGCTGGATAGCCTTGGTATTGAGATTGTTGATATTCGAGTGAAGCGTATTGATTTACCTCAAGAAGTTAGCGACCAAGTTTTCCGTAGAATGACTGCAGAGCGAGACAAAGAAGCTCAAGAACTACGATCTACAGGTAAGGAGCAAGCCGAAAAAATTCGAGCATCTGCGGATAGAGAGAGAACTATTGAGTTAGCCAATGCGTACCGTGATTCGGAAGAACTTAGGGGAGAAGGTGACGCGAAAGCTGCCAGTATTTATGCTGAGGCTTACCAGCAAGACGCTGAGTTTTATTCGTTCATGCGTAGTTTGAATGCGTATAAGGCAGCTTTTTCTAGCAAAGGCGATATTATGTTAGTTGAGCCTGACAGCCAGTTCTTCAAATATTTAAAGCAAAAAGAAATTGATTAAGTAGTATCCATGATTGGTGCAGGTGATTTAGTTGAGAAATCCCTGCCACATTCTGGGAGACTTTGTTAGAATTCATTAGCCGGGGAGACCCGGTTTTTTTGTGCCATGAGAAGGGCCAATTTTTATGTTAGAGGATATCGGTCGCGCTGTCGCGCTTATGCTCGTTTTTGAGGGAATTTTGCCTTTTGTTGCGCCCAAAAGATGGCGCGAAATGGCGAAGGTGTTAGCGACAATTGATGACCGATCTATGCGCTCTATTGGTCTATTCAGTATGGTAGGCGGTTTATTGCTATTGTTTATCTTTCGATGAGTTGAAGTGACAATTAAAATTAAGAGGTTATTGTGACAAATGTAGATCGTTGGTTATTGCCAGACGGTGTTGACGAGGTGCTTCCTGAGCAAGCGCATGTCGTTGAGCATCTGCGTCGCCAGATATTAGATCTATACTGTAGTTGGGGGTATGATCTTGTGATTCCGCCAATGGTCGAATTTACTGAATCACTATTAAGTGGATCCGGCAAAGATTTAGATCTAATGACTTTTCGAGTGACAGACCAGCTGAGTGGACGCATGATGGGCATTCGTGCTGATATCACGCCACAAACAGCGCGCATGGATGCTCATAGCCTTCGCCGCGAAGGTCCAAGTCGTCTTTGCTATGCAGGTACAGTGTTACATACCCGTCCAAGAGGACCACTGCAATCGCGCACGCCAATTTCTATTGGTGTAGAGCTGTTTGGTGAGACTTCGTTGTCAGCAGATATCGAAGTTATCGACCTTTTTTTACAAACGCTCACCACTTCAGGAGTCGATGATGTCTATCTTGATTTAGGGCATGTAGATATTTGTCGAGGTCTATTGAGTGAGGCGGGCCTTGATACTGAATTAGAAGATGAGTTATTTGAGCTTTTACAGCGCAAGGCACAAGCTGAATTGAGTGAATGGATTCGTCTAAATATTAAAGACGCTAGTCTGAGTGGTTGGTTAAATGCTCTACCGACCTTGGCGGGGGGTATTGAGGTACTCACCAAAGCTAAGCAGCTACTCAAGGGCTCCCCAAGAGTGGTACTTGACGCCATTGCTCAACTAGAAGGTATCGTTAGCTCGATTGCCGATAAGGGTGCGTCTGTTCACATCGATTTAGGCGAAATTCCTGGGTACCATTACCACACTGGTATTGTCTTCGCGGCTTATGTCCAGGGCTTCGGCAAAGCGCTTGGCAACGGTGGACGTTATGATCATGTGGGAGAGGCTTTTGGTCGTTCTCGTCCGGCGACGGGCTTCGCGATTGACCTCAAGTCGTTAGTCTCTGAAAGCCAATACGAAGTCAGCCCAGTCGGAGGTATTTTTGCCCCTTTCAGTAGTGACGGGGAGAGCCAAAAGCAGATCAATAGTTTGCGTAGCCGAGGCAAACGCGTGGTGCAAGGTTTTAAGGGTCAACGAATCGATCTAGACGAATTAAAATGTGACCATCAATTGGTAAAGGTTGATGGTAAATACGTGGTTCAGCATTTATCTTAATGCGGATTTCAGGATGATTTAAAATAGTCGAGTAATTTATTTTATGGGTAGAAATGTTGTAATTCTTGGTTCCCAGTGGGGAGACGAAGGTAAAGGAAAGATTGTAGACTTACTAACCGATAAGGCCTCTGTCGTTGCGCGCTTTCAAGGGGGCCACAACGCTGGCCATACTCTAGTTATTGATGGTAAAAAAACAGCACTGCACCTTATTCCTTCAGGCATCCTGCGCGAACATGTTAACTGCGTGATTGGTAATGGTGTTGTAGTTGCGCCAGATGCACTGATCAAAGAGGTTACCATGCTAGAAGAGCGTGGTATCAAGGTGCGTGGCCGGTTAAAGGTTTCTGGCTCATGCCCGTTAATTTTGCCCTACCATATTGCGCTAGATCAGGCTCGAGAAGCAGCACGTGGCAATGCTAAAATTGGTACCACTGGCCGTGGTATAGGACCTGCATATGAGGACAAAGTTGCCCGTCGTGGTTTGCGTGTCAGTGATTTTGCTAATATGGAACGCTTTGCTGTAAAGCTCAAAGAAGTACTCGATTACCACAATTTTTCTTTAACAAAGTATTACGGCGTTGATGCCGTAGATTTTGAAAAAACCCTAGCGTTGGTCAAAGAGTGGGCAGCTTTTTTGTTGCCAATGAAAGCTGATGTCACAAAGCTACTTCATGATGCTCGTGAGGCTGGTGAGAATATTTTATTTGAGGGTGCGCAAGGGTCCTTACTGGATATCGATCATGGGACTTATCCCTTCGTAACGTCCTCTAATACGACGGCAGGTAGCACCGCGACGGGAACTGGTTTTGGCCCTCTGTATCTTGATTATGTGTTGGGTATCACTAAAGCCTATACCACCAGAGTGGGTGCAGGACCGTTCCCGACGGAATTACACTGTGATATTGGGCGCTATCTTGGTGAAAAAGGCCATGAGTTTGGAACGACCACGGGTCGGGAAAGACGTTGCGGATGGTTCGATGCTGTGGCGTTGCGTCAAGCAGTTCGTGTCAACAGTATATCGGGGATATGTTTAACCAAGCTCGATGTGCTTGACGGTCTGGAAGAGATCAAAATTTGCATTGGTTATGTAGATGCCGATGGAAGAGATGCTGGGATGCCGATGCATGCCGATGATTTCGCATCTATTAAACCGGTGTATGAAACGATGCCTGGATGGACTGATGTCACAGTGGGGGCTCAGCGTTTAGAGGACTTACCACAGGCGGCTAAAAGCTACATTAACCGTATTGAAGAATTGACTGGAGCACCCGTTGACATTGTGTCAACCGGCCCCGACAGAGTCGAAACTATTGTTTTACGACATGCGTTTGCCTAGTAAACACGTGAAATATGGCAGTTTGTAGCAACGAGTAGACGGAGTCTCCGCATTCATCCTACCGCATTCTGCTTTGTGTCTATGCGTTCTCGATGTTAGGAATCATCATTATTACAATTCGATGGATTGACTAGGGCTAATGCAATAATCATTATTGCGTTTAAAATCCCTAGATTCTATACAAAGTTGAAGTGCTTTTTACATTAAGCTTTCTGCGAATGTTTTCTCGATGTTAGAAATCATCATCATTACCATTCAACGGATTGACCAGGGCTAACGTAACAATCACTATTGCGCTCAAAAGCCCTGTGTTCTATAAATAAGGTAACGTCCTTACAATTGTATGCAAAATTCCATTAGTCTTTCTCATATTTACTGTGCAGCTTATAAGATTGCCCAGAGTTCTCTGTTAAGTTAGAGGGAATGCTGAGTGGAAAAACCGAAATGTAGAGAGAAAAAATATGCGAACACCTTTACTGATAGCTGCGATATTTACGTCGATCATCTCATCGCAAGTAAATGCTGATAATACTCAGAGTTATTGGGAACCTCAGGGCAGAGCGTCTGATCATCTTAGCAGTTCATCGTCAGATGTTGATCTGCCAACGTCTATGGTTTTTTCGCTGAACGAGAGCGCTCTAATATCAACTCTCAACAAATCACTAGGTCAAGGCATCTCCGGTGGAAAAGTTTATTTGCCGAACACTGACGGTAAACTACTTCGCTTTCTTGTTCGTGAAGCATCCAACTTTTCGCCTGGTTTAGCAGCGAAATATCCGAATATCAAAGCTTACCGTGGCTATTCTTTAGATTATCCGCAGCTGAGACTCTACTTCAGTTATTCACCTTCAGGTTTAAAGGCAACATTTGTTGATGTAGGCACTAGAGTTAAAACCTCAATCGAGAAGATCTCTAAGATAGATGATCGCTATATTACATACACCCAGTTAGATGACTCTATGCCCAAACAGGCACTTTCATGCTCAACCCCAGAGCCGTCAAAAATTAGTTTGAGGTCTAAGGAAAACTCACAAGCCAGGGTAAATTTAGCGGGTGAGATGTCATCCTTAGTGCGCTTCTCTGATGAAAGTACTTTGACAACATACCGATTAGCTGTCGCTACTAATGGTCAGTACACGGCCTATCACGGCGGTACAGTTGACTCTGCTCTAGCGGCTATTAATACGACTCTAACAGCGCTCAATTTTATTTTTGAAACCGATCTTGGAATTCGATTAGAGTTGATAGATAACAACGATCTTATCGTTTACACAGATCCTGATACTGATCCTTTTCAAGATGATGCCAGTAATTTAAATGGCACTATGAATGAAGAGCTTCAAGCTACCTTGGATTCAGTAATTGGTAGCGAGGGTTATGATGTAGGTCATATTTTTAGTGGTATTGGTGGTGGCGGTAACGCGGGAGCTATTGGTGCTTTTTGTAATGATAGCGTAAAGGGAAGCGCATGGTCCGCTTCAACCCAGCCTGAGGGTAGTTATTTTGTTAATCTTGTGGCTCATGAAATGGGACATCAGTTAGGCGCTTATCACACCTTCTCAAATCGCACCGAAGGTACTGGAACGAATGTAGAGCCAGGTAGTGGCACTACCATTATGAGTTATGCGGGTATCACTGGCCCTGATGACGTGGCACTAAATGGAGATGATTACTATCACAATGTGAGTATTTTACAGGGGTTGAGTTATCTCAAAAACCAGTCATGTCACGTCAATGAAGATATTGCTAATAATGTACCAACGGTCAAAGCTCTCGCAAATTATACGATTCCAGTGGGAACGCCTTTTGTACTGACAGGGTCTGCGACCGACGTCGATGAGAGTGATGTTCTTACCTATACCTGGGAACAAGTTGATGATGGTTTAGTTCCTAGCAGCGTATTTGGTCCTGAAAACATTCAAGGTGCAAACTTTAGATCATTACCGCCCTCTGAAGATCCTACGCGTTATTTTCCCTTATTAACTAGTGTTATCTCAGGTGACTTAACTCAGTCAAGCCCTAATGTTGAATCCACTTGGGAAACGTTATCTTCGGTACCTCGTGAGTTTAACTTTGCGTTCACGGCGAGGGATAATGCAGTCGGCGGAAGCGGGGTGGCCTCTACAAGAACCCAGATTACGGTTGTGGATCGTGATGGTGCATTCTCGGTGACCTCTCAAGGCGATGGTCAGCTCTATTTGTCGGGCTCAGAGCAAACTGTTAATTGGGCAGTTGCAGGTACCAATGCTGCACCCATTCTTGCGGAGTCGGTCAATATTAGATTGTCAGCTGATGGTGGGCTGACATATCCATATTCATTGGCCGAAAATGTCAACAATGATGGAAGTCATTTAGTACAAATTCCGGACATAGTCACCTCTCAAGCACGAGTGCGTGTTGAGTCGGTCAACAATATTTTTTACGCGATAAACTCTCGAGATTTCGCCATCACTCGCGACGATATTGTGTTGACCTTCAGCGAGCTTAGTTACCCCGTTTGTAATAATGAAAGTGTCACCGGAAATTTACTTTATGAAACGTCGTCATCGTTCACTGATACGGCTATTTTCTCCTCATTAAACGCACCATCTGGGTTAACCGTTGGATTTTCTCCGTTAAGCGCGTCAGTCAATAAGACTGATGTTGAGGTCACTTTTTCAGCCAACAATGATATTGCACCTAATACTTACCCCGTTACGGTCATTGCAACATCAGATATTCGATCTCAATCTGTCACTTTCAACCTGTCGGCCTATAGCTCGGAATTTACGCCTGTCGTCTTGGTATTACCAAATGACCAGAGTTTACTTAGTGGTTTGAGGGCTAAGTTAGAATGGCAAAAACAGAATAATGCAGTTAGCTATGAGGTCGAGGTTGCTACTGATGAGAGCTTTAGTGATGTTTTCTCAAGCTCTAACGTTGATACGAACTTTATAATGATCACTGGACTGCAGCGTGAGACCAATTATTATTGGCGGGTGAGGCCTATAAATAGCTGTGGTGTATCGGATGCAGGGACTCCATTTTCCTTTACGACACCTAATTTGTTTCAAGCCCAAAATTTACCCGTTACTATTAGATCCGATGAACCTACCTCAGTGTCATCGACTATATCAATCTCCGAAAATTTGGTTATTACTGACGTTATTGTTGGTGTGGATGTCTCTCATACCTACGTTGCTGAACTGATCATTACTTTGACATCGCCTACAGGAACTATTGCCACATTGTTACCAGTAGAGACATGTTTCAACCCCGAAGATTACTCTTCGGGCGCTGATATCAACGTTGTATTTGACGATGATGGCTCAGACCTCCTATGTGGATTATCGAGCCCAGTGATCTCAGGTATTATAAGGCCTCAACTCGACACACTTGATATATTTAACAATCAAAGTACCCAGGGAGATTGGGTTTTAACTATTACAGATATTTATCCCGGAGATGGCGGCAGTCTTGACAACTTCACTTTAAAAATAACTACCGATGGTCCTTATGTCAATCGAGCGCCTATAGCGCTGCCACAGGCGGTAAAAGCCACAGCGCAAGGCAGTACTTTAATTTCTCTGGGAGCAACAGACCCAGAAAGACAACAATTAACATTTTCTTTGGTGGATACTCCTAAGCGTGGACAGCTAAGTGTCATAGCACCTACATTACTGGGCCAAAGCTATGTAACTGGCGGAGCAAGAAAGGTAGCGCTCAGTGGTGATTACGCCTATCTAGCGGCTTACACATCAGGCCTTGCCATTATAGATATTTCAGACTCGGCTAATCCAGGCGAACCCGTTTATATGGCGACAACGGGCGAGGCTTTGGGGATTGCGGTGAGAGCTAATTATGCCTATGTTGCCGATGGTGCTTCTGGGCTTCATGTTGTTGATGTGAGCGATCCGAGTAGTCCGTCGTTAGTCGGCACATTTGATACTGATGGCTATGCTTACGATGTAACACTATCTCCTGACGGTAATAAAGCATATGTTTCTGACGGTAATGCTGGACTGCACATAGTCGATGTTACTAACCCTGCAAGCCCAGTTTCTTGGGGGATCCTTAATATGGGAGGTGAGGCACTAGGCATGGTGCTATCAGAAAACGGTATCAAGGCTTACATTGCTGCTGGACAAGGGGGATTTGTTATTGCGAATGTCAGTGATGCGGCCAATCTTTATGTGTATGGCTCTTTAAGCAACTCACCCCCTGTTGAAAGTGTAGCGCTTTCATTGGATCAACGTACAGCTTATCTAGCTACTGGGCCTTATGGAATTCGGGCTGTTGATGTGAGTTATTCCTTTGAGCCAAGTTTAACAGGCGTGTTGACTACTGAGGGCTATGCGTCTGATTTGGTTCTGTCCTCTGATGGGGCCAAGGCTTATGTTGCGAATGGTACGTCCGGCCTAAAAATTATTGATATACAGAGTACAACTACTTCTGCATTGGGAGATTTCAGGGTCAGCGCTGACCTACAAACGGATACCTTGAACGTTGTGTTGTCACCTGATGGCACAAAAGCCTATTTGGCGGACCGGATTAATGGCTTGCAGATTATTGATGTAGTACCGATTATATTTTCTGCTGAAGATACTATTCCTCAAAATGTTACATACACCCATACGTCACAAGATGTGATTAGTAATGCACCAACAGATGTATTTACTTTTAAAGTTAATGATGGAGAATTTGATAGTAATTTAGCTAACATAGATCTATGGATGGACTCGTCAATCACCAATACTGCGTCATTGACCTATGTGCGAACTTCTGATGACCAGGTGACTATTACCGGGTGTGTTAGTGCATGCGAACCTAACTTGGTAATTCCAGAAACAATTGGGTTTTTCTCTTCTCCGGTTGTTGCTATTGGAGAGGGTGCCTTCGCTGACAGTGGTATTACCTCTGTAACCATACCTGGCAGTGTTACCTCTATTGGGGATTACGCTTTTGTCCTCAATTCACTCAGATCAATAACTATTACTGATAGCGTAACCGAAATTGGGGAAGATGCTTTTGCATACAATAATCTCTTGGCCGTTAGTTTTTTGGGTGATAGACCTTTAATAGCTGTCGGAAGTTTTTTCGGAAATAGAGATCTTATATTGGTGAGCTACTGTGATGGCAAGTCTGGATGGCCAGGCGGGCCCATTTCTGTTGGATCGGCTGATGTAACTCCTACGGAAGGTTGCGACTCGG
>CEWR01146011.1_pt1 | contig 13029 bp, 12 predicted proteins | sample 356321 | NCBI WGS metagenome assembly CEWR01 (sample SAMEA2621551, study PRJEB7988) | marine metagenome | biome: marine biome (ENVO:00000447); feature: mesopelagic zone (ENVO:00000213); material: "saline water (ENVO:00002010), including plankton (ENVO:xxxxxxxx)" | depth 790 m
GAAAACCTTGGCTGATTATAAAGCTGATAGAAGTGCTTTGTTAATTAATTTGGGTGGAGGAGTAATTACTGATATGGGAGGATTTGTTGCTTCTACTTATAAGCGAGGAATTGATTTTATTAACATTCCAACTACATTACTCTCTCAAATAGATGCTTCTGTTGGAGGTAAAACTGGGGTTGATTTTGAAGGTTTGAAAAATGTTGTTGGTGTTTTTAATGAGCCAAAAGGTGTTTTTATTTATCCTGATTACTTGAAGACCTTAAAGAGCAAAGAGTTGCTTTCTGGTTTTGCAGAAGCCTTAAAGCATGCATTAATTAAAGATGTAGATTATTGGAATAAGCTGGGAGTTGGGATGCTATTTGATGCTGATAATTGGGAAGAGCTAATCACTACGTCAATTAACATTAAAAACAATATTGTGTTAAACGATCCTCTAGAAAATGGAGAAAGAAAGTTGTTGAATTTTGGACACACAATAGGGCACGCTGTAGAGAGTTATTCTTTGATGCATGATCAAAACCCTTTATGTCATGGTGAAGCAATAGCTATTGGGATGATTTGCGAAAGTTATATTTCTAATAGTAAATGTGGATTGACTGCTGCAGATTTAAAAATAATATCAGATAGAATTTACACCACCTATAGTTCGTATCAATTGAATGATTCAACTTATCATGAGTTAATCGAATTGATGAAGAATGACAAGAAAAATGAAGGTTCAGGAATTAATTTCACTTTATTATCTAAAATTGGAGAAGCCACTTATAATAAAGAAGTGGATGTTGAATTGATTTTAGAGAGTTTAAATTATTATAACGCTCTTAAACAAGATTAATGTCAATTAACTTAATACATCCTACAGGAATTTTAAAAGGAGAAATCCATTTAACTGCATCTAAAAGTGAAAGCAATAGAGCGTTGATTATTCAGGCCTTGTGTGATGATGCATTTGAAATAGATAATCTTTCTATATCAAACGATACAAAAGTATTAAAAGAGCTTCTTAATAAAAGCTTGCAAGAGGAAACTGTTCGAGCAGATAAAGCTAGGGTTAAAAGTGCTGATGATGTATCTGACAATGATCAACCGATATTCTCGGTAAACTTAGCAGGAACTGCAATGCGTTTTTTGACTGCTTATTTAGCAATTCAGAATAAAGAGGTTGTTTTAACTGGAGCTCAAAGAATGAAGGCCCGACCAATAAAAGTATTGGTTGATGCATTAAAACAATTGGGAGCAGAAATATTTTATCAAGAAAAAGAAGGCTTTCCACCGTTAAAAATTAGTGGCAAGAAATTGTCTGGAGATAAAGTGAGAATAGATGGAGGAATTAGTAGTCAGTATATTTCTGCCTTATTAATGATTGCTCCAACATTAGAAAATGGATTGATCATTGAGTTTGAGGGAGAAGTAATTTCTAAACCTTACATCAATATGACTATTGAAATGATGCGCTATTTTGGTGCAGTTGTTCAATGGAAGGAGAATGCTCTTGTTGTAAAATCTGGCGACTATAAAGTTCGTAATTTTAAAGTTGAAGCAGACTGGAGTGCAGCTTCTTATTGGTATAGTATGGTAGCATTGGCAAAAGAAGCTGATATTACTTTGTTTGGATTAAAAAAAGAAAGTTTACAAGGCGATTCTGTTGTTCAATATTTTTATAAAAAATTAGGAGTAAGAAGTGAATTTGTTGAAGGAGGAATTCGATTAACTAAGAATTCAGAATTCAAAGTCGAAGATTTAGAAGTTGATTTTATTAATTGCCCCGATATAGCGCAAACAGTTGCAGTAACCTGTGGGACATTAAATGTAAAAGCAAAGTTGACAGGTTTAAAAACACTACGAATAAAAGAAACAGATAGAATTACTGCTTTACAAACAGAGTTAACAAAGCTTGGTTTTTCTGTTGTGATTGATAATGATGATATTATAATTAACCCTATTAATTCAGCTCCTTCTGAATTTAGTCAGTCTTCTATAGAAACTTACGATGATCACAGAATGGCAATGGCATTTGCTCCATTAGCTTTACAAGGTTCAATTGCGATTAACGATGAGAGTGTAGTGGCTAAATCTTATCCTGATTTTTGGAAGGATCTGGAGAGTGTTGGGTTTAATAAGCTCTAAGAAATCTTCAAAATCAACTCTGCCAATCTATTTGAATATCCCATTTCATTATCATACCAACCCACTAATTTCACCATGTGTCCGGTAAGGGAGGTTAGTTGAGAATCAAAAATACAAGAATAAGGATTTCCAACAATATCAATAGATACAATAGGGTCTTCTGTATATTCTAATATTCCTTTTAAATAAGTTTCTGATGCTTCCTTAAAAGCTTTATTAATAGCTTCAACAGTAGTATCTTCTTTTAATATAACACTTATGTCTATTAAAGATCCGTTAGGCACAGGAACTCTAATTCCACACCCTCCAATATTTCCATCTAAATCAGGAAATATTTTGGTAATCGCTTTAGCAGCACCAGTAGTTGTAGGAATAATAGATAATGCTCCAGCTCTAGCTCTTCTTAAATCTTTGTGTGGAGCATCGTGTAAGGTTTGATCGCTTGTATATGAGTGAATAGTTGTAATGTAAGCGCTCTCAATGTGGTATAAATCGTGTAGTACTTTTATTAAGGGAGCGGCAGCATTGGTTGTGCAAGATGCATTTGAAATGATTTCTTCTGATCCATCAATATTGCTATCATTAATACCTAAAACAACCGTTTTAATATCATTGCTTTTTGGTGGCGCTGAAAGAATTACTCTTTTTGCTCCAGCTGTTAAGTGTTGTGATGCTAATTCTTTGGTTAAGAATAATCCGGTTGATTCAATTACGATGTCAATATTTAAAGCTGACCAAGGGAGGGTTTTTGGATCTCTTTCGTTGAAGGCTTTAATTTCTTTTCCATTTATTGATATTGAACTATCAGTAGAAGCGATTTCTCCATCAAATTTTCCATGAACAGAATCGTATTTTAATAAATGAGCTAATGTGTTTGTATCAGCTAAATCATTAATCGCAACAATTTCAATGTTGCTGTGTTGTTGAAGCGCTCTTGTTAAAGATCTTCCTATTCTACCAAAACCATTTATTGCGATGCGTACCATACTTTTTTCTTTTGTCACACTGCGCTTGTCGAAGTGTATGTCAAAAGTAAGCTATTTTATTTTCAGAATTCAATTATCCTTTACTTCGAAGCTTTTGCTCTCGCAAAACGTACTCAGTATAAAATATCCAGGATATTGAATTGTTTAAGCATAAAAAAAGGCCTTCTTTTCAGAAAGCCTTTTAAATATCTAGAATTCTAAATTCTTACAAAGAAGCTACGTGCTTAGTTAATTTAGATTTAAGGTTAGCAGCTTTATTATTGTGAATAATATTTCTTTTAGCCAACCTGTCTAACATACCAGAAACTTTTGGCAACATTACTGCTGCTTCCTTCTTATCAGAAGAATCTCTTAATGCTTTAACAGCATTACGAGTCGTTTTGTGTTGGTATTTGTTTCTTAGCGTTCTTGTCGCTGTTTGTCTAATTCTCTTTAATGAAGACTTGTGATTAGCCATATTGTTTCTTTTTTACTTAATTTTTAAGGACTGCAAATGTAAGAATTTTTTCTAAAACCCAAACATTTTATTGTTTCTTTTCAACATTCTTTCGTGATAATAAAAACAAAACATGTTTAAGTGTTGATTTTTAAATGATTACGAAATTTTATTTAATGACAGTTTTTGTTCAATGTTGTTTCAATTGATAATTCAACTACCGACCAAGTTTTTGTAACACCATCTTCTCCTTTGTGTAAATCTTCACAAACTTTGTTCAATGATGCTACTGCATCTTCAGCTTGAAAATTAATCAAATCAATTTCTCCAGTTAATGTAAGTAAGGCATCTTCTAGTGTGTAGTTTAGAGTTACTTCTCGCTCAACATTGTTTAATGTGAGGTAAAATTCACATGATCCACTTTTATTGTCTCCAGTTGCATCTTTTACTTGTCCAATAATTAGGTCTGTGGCATTCATAGCTCCAAAAAATGAAGTTATAATTTTAGCATCTCTACCTTCGTTAGCAGTGTTGGTGCTTGATGTTGGAATGTTAAATTTAATTGTTTTTAAAACGTCAGTAACCTTTGTAGATTTTTCTCCTACAGTAACATTGACTTGGTCAAATTGACCGCCAACAGGTTTTTTTGCTGTTGTTTTAAAGGCTGTCCATCTAACTTGAGCCCCTGTAGTTTCGTTGTAAGAGTAGAAACAAGTTTCTTCAGTTGGTACTTTAGTTTCAGTTTTTTCTCCGCCACCACAAGATGCAAGTGTGAGGGCTGTAATCACGCTAAGCGTTAGGAATATTTTTTTCATTTTTTTTGAATTAGGTTAGAAAGCAAACTTAAGGGTTATTGTAGAATAAAAAAAGCCTCAATTGTACAATTGAGGCTTTTTTAATTTGATTTATTTTAATGTTATCCTAAAAAAGGATATCTATAATCAGTTGCAGGAACAAATGTTTCTTTAATTGTTCTTGGGCTTACCCATCTTACAAGATTTAAGTAAGAACCTGCTTTGTCGTTTGTTCCAGATCCACGAGCTCCACCAAACGGTTGTTGTCCTACAACAGCACCTGTTGGCTTATCGTTAATGTAGAAGTTTCCAGCACAGTTTTCTAGGGCTTTAGTTGCTTCTCCAATAGCATATCTATCTTGAGATAGTATAGATCCCGTTAAAGCGTAGTTTGATGTTGAATCTACTGTTTTTAGGATTCCAGAAAAATCCTTCTCGTCATAAACATAAATAGTCATTACAGGTCCAAAGATTTCTTCGCACATTGTTTTGAATTTTACATCAGTTGTAACGATAACTGTTGGCTCAATAAAGTATCCTACAGACTTATCGTAGTTTCCTCCACAAAGGATTTCAGCATCATCTCTTCCTTTTGCATAATCAATGAACTTAGCAATGTTATCAAAGCTTTTTTCGTCAATAACTGCATTTATATAGTTTCCGAAAATTTCAGGAGAACCCATTTTAAATGAGTTAACATCTTCTTTTACTTGTGCTAAAACTGCGTCAGCAATATTAGAAGGGATATAAGCTCTTGAAGCTGCAGAACATTTTTGTCCTTGAAATTCAAATCCACCACGAGTAATTGCAGTAGCTACCATTGGAGCTTGTGCACTTTTGTGCGCTACAATAAAATCTTTACCTCCAGTTTCACCAACAATTCTTGGGTAAGATTTGTAGTTGTGAATGTTGTTTCCAATTTCTTTCCATAAGTGTTGGAAAACAGCAGTTGATCCTGTAAAGTGTAATCCTGCAAATTCAGGATGTTTAAATACAACATCACCAGCTTCTGGTCCGTCACAATAAACCATATTAATCACACCATCAGGTAAACCTGCTTCTTTAAATAATTCCATTACTACTTGAGCAGAATATATTTGTGTATCAGATGGTTTCCAAACAACAACATTACCCATCAAAGCTGGAGCTGCACATAGGTTGGCAGCAATAGAAGTAAAGTTGAATGGAGTAATTGCAAATACAAAACCTTCTAAAGGTCTATATTCTAATCTGTTCCAAATTCCCGGTTGAGAGTCTGGTTGTTCAGCATAAATATCAGTCATGTATTGAACGTTGAACTTAAAGAAGTCAATCATTTCACATGCAGCATCAATTTCTGCTTGCATTGCGTTTTTACTTTGGCAAAGCATAGTAGCCGCATTCATTTTGGCTCTATAAGGGCCAGCTAATAATTCAGCAGCTTTTAAGAAAATAGCAGCTCTATCTTGCCAAGGAGTTTCTGCCCATTGAGTACGAGCAGCTAGTGCTGCATCAATTGCTTGACTTACGTGATCACCAGTACCCATATTGAAGTGGCCTAACACATGTTTGTGGTCATGCGGTGGGTGCATGCTAACTTTATTGTCAGTAGTAACTTCTTTGCTACCAATAAACATAGGAGCATCTATTTGAGATTCCTTCATTTCAGCATAAACTGCTTGTAGTTCTTCTTTTTCTGGACTACCTGGAGCAAAACCTAAAACTGGTTCGTTGTCTGCAACTGGTACATTAAAATATGCATTTGCCATTGTATGTAATGTTTTTAATTTGTATCTAAAATATAGATGCGAAGTTATGAATTCTTATGAAATTATTTACCTACCTCTTGAAAATTCGTAGTATGATAAAGCCTAAGATAAAAGAAAGAAAACCACACTTTAGTGGGTAATTTCCTTTGAGAGGCTCTGGTGAATTTGTTGGGGTAAAACCATTTAGTATGTGATAGTTGTTACTGTTTATGATCATTCTGTCAAGTTCAATAATTCTAACGTTAGCTTCTAACTTTTCTTTTGAGATTGATGCTGGCGAAGTGTAAATAAGCTTTTGATCAGACTTAAGCTGTTTTTTTAATAGTGTATTTATACTGTCTAGCTCGTTCACCTCTTTTGTTAATTCGTCTTTTTCCGAATTAAACTGTATTAAGTTCTCTTTTTTTAGTTTAGCACTATAATCGTTATTGTTTAAGTAGAAAGTAAGCGCTTTCTCTATTTGATCTAGACTGTCTATATTATATGCTAGAAGTACAAGTTTGAATATGTTTTGTTCTTCATTTTTAATTTTGATTTCTGAAGCGATAGTCTCGATGCTTTGAATGCTTGAAGAAAGCTCTTCGCTTAAACCACTTTTTTCTAATTCTGTATAATTCCCTTCATTTATTAGTGAATTCAAGCCAGTAATCATATTCTGAGAAACGTAATTGTTAATTTCTATAGACTCTATTAACATTTCAGTTTTGAATAAAGGTGCTTTATTCATGTTGAGGTAATACCCGGCTACTAGTCCTATTACAATAAATGCAGTAAACCAAATTTTATTGCCAGTAATTAAATTAAAGGCATTGTTTAGTAGGCGGTAAGTTGTTGTTTTTTTAAACGCGCCATATAAATCGATTAAATCAATTTCACCGTTTTCCATTCTAATTCAATTAAGTTGTGTGTGTTGCAAACATAAACAAAAATAAGAGTTTAAAAGGAGAGGGTTTGTCACTTTTATATGTAGTTAAATTTATTAACTTTGCTACTCTTATTAAATCGGATATAAAGATGTTAAACAATAAATCAATATTAATAACTGGAGGAACAGGTTCTCTGGGGAAGCAGTTAACTCAGACAATATATAAGAAATGGCCAAATGTAAAGCGTTTAGTTATTTACTCTAGAGATGAACAGAAGCAATTTCAAATGGCTCAGGATTATCCGGTTGATAAATACCCGAGTATTCGTTTTTTTATTGGAGATGTTAGAGATAAGGAGCGTTTAGTTAGAGCTTGCGAACGAATTGATGTTGTGATACATGCTGCAGCAATGAAGCATGTTCATATTGCGGAATACAACCCTTCGGAAGCAGTAAAAACAAATGTAGATGGTGCTCAAAATGTGATAGATGCTTGTTTGAGAACAAATGTGACAGATGTTGTAGCGTTGTCGACAGATAAAGCATGCGCACCTATTAATTTATACGGAGCAACGAAGTTGGCTTCGGATAAGTTATTTATTGCGGCTAATAACGTTAGGGGTCATAGGGATTTAAAATTCTCAGTAGTTAGATATGGTAATGTTATGGGGTCTAATGGCTCTGTGATTCCATTTTTTATGAAGAAAAAAAGTGAAGGAGTATTGCCAATTACGGATATGAATATGACTCGATTTAATATTTCCTTAGATGGAGGTGTTGATATGGTTTTACATGCTTTAGAGAATGCAATGGGAGGAGAGATTTTTGTTCCCAAAATCCCATCCTATAAAATTACAGATGTAGCAAAAGCTGTAGACCCTAATTGTACGTTGAAAGAGGTTGGTATTCGACCAGGAGAAAAGTTACATGAGGAAATGATTACTTCATCGGATTCTTTCTTTACATACGATTTAGGGAAGTACTATGCTATTTTACCATCTCAACCAATGTTTAAATTAGAGGATTTTATTAAGAGGTTTGATGCGAAAAAAGTGACTCAAGGCTTCTCTTACAATAGTGGAGATAATGAAGAGTGGGAGACTGTAGAATCGATGAAAGAATTGATTAAGGAGCACGTTAAATTAGAAAGTTAATTAATGAGTAATTCATTTCATATACCATACGGAAAGCAGAATATTACACAAAGTGATATTGATGCAGTAGTAGAGGCGTTGAAAGGCGATCTTTTAACTCAGGGACCTAAGATCTTGGAGTTTGAAAATAATTTTGCAAACTATGTTGGAGCTAAATATGCTGTAGCAAATTCAAACGGTACAGCAGCATTGCACATGGCTTTAATGGCTTTTGGTGTGGGTGAAGGAGATCGTATTATTACCTCTCCAATCACTTTTGCAGCTTCTGCAAATGCAGCTAGATATTGTGGCGCTGAAGTTTTTTTTGCAGATATTGATCCTGAAACATATGTTATTTCAATTTCTGAAATTGAAAAATTGTTGGATAGTCATCCTCAAGGATATTTTAAAGCGATTGTTCCTGTTGACTTTGCTGGTTACCCCGTAAATGTTGAAGAATTAAAAGAACTTGCGATAAAACATGAATTATTTATTTTGGAAGATGCTTGTCATGCTCCAGGAGGTTACTTTATAGATAAAAACAAGAATAAACAACTTTGTGGTAATGGCGTTTTTGCAGATGCCATTGTATTTTCTTTTCATCCTGTAAAACATATTGCAGCTGGAGAGGGTGGAATGGTTACAACTAATAATAAAGATATATATAAAAAGTTGTTAATGCTTCGCTCGCATGGGATCACAAAAGAAAATATGTCTTTTGATATACCTAATGGTGATCAGCAAGGTGGTTGGTATTATGAAATGCAAGACTTAGGGTATAATTACAGGATTACTGATATCCAAGCGGCACTGGCGAATAGTCAACTGCAAAAAGCCGATAAAGGAATTGTTCGTAGACATGAGATCGCAGATAAATATAGAAATGCATTTACAGGAGCTAGCCTTAAAATGCAAAGAAAAGACGAAGTGTATTTTAATGCACACCATCTTTTTGTAATTGAAGTAGATGACAGAAAAGGGTTATATGATTTTTTAAGAGAACATAATATTTTTAGTCAGATACATTATATTCCCGTGCATTTACTTCCATATTATCGAAAACTTGGTTGGAATGTAGGAGATTTCCCTATTGCAGAGAGCTATTATGAGCAGTGTATCAGTTTGCCAATGTATCCAACATTAACAGACGAAGAACAAGACTTTGTTATTGATAAAGTTTTAATGTATTTAGGGTCTAAATAATCAAAATTAAATGAGTGAACTTAATCCTTTTCTAGAGACAGATAGACTTTATTTAGAGAAATTAAGTCTTAAACACTGTCAGAATTATTACTTAAACTGGCTTCATGATCAGGATGTAAATCAATTTTTAGAAACAGGCCACATTCCTAACGATTTAATGCAGTTAGAAAGTTTTATTAGTTCGATTAATCCAACTGAAATCTTTTTAGCAATTCATACAAAATCAGGAAATAAACATATTGGAAACATAAGAATCCATTCTTTAAATGCGAAACACGGTTTGGCAGAATATGGAATTATGCTTGGAGATAAAACGAGCTGGGGAAATGGATATGCAAAAGAAGCTACTGTTTGTTTGTTAGAGCATTGTTTTCAAAAACTAAATATTAGAAAGATTACTTTAGGTGTTGTTGAGGATAATGTTGGAGCTCTCAAAATGTATGAAAAAATTGGGTTCGTAAAAGAAGGAGTCTTAGTGAAACATTGCTTTTATAATGGAGGATATAAGGATATTGTGAGAATGGCTTTATTTCAAACAGATTGGCTAAATGAAAAATAAAATAATACTTGGAACAGTACAATTTGGATTAGATTATGGAATAAATAATTCTAGTGGAAAACCGAATCAAAATGCGGTTAATGAACTGTTAGATACCGCCTTTGATAAGGATGTGGAAATTTTAGATACTGCAGAAGCTTATGGAGATTCTCAAGAGGTAATTGGGAAGTATCATAAACAAACTACTAATCAATTTAAAATAATTACAAAGTTTAGTTCTACTAGATTAGATTTGCCATTAGCTATAAAAGAAAGGGTGCAGGCAAATATCGAAACATTAGGAGTAGATAGTTTGTATTGTTATATGTTTCATAATTATGCTGATTTTAAAGCGTATTATTTAGAGTTTGAGAGAGATGTTTTAGAATTAAAAAAAGAGGGTTTAATAGAACGATTGGGAGTTTCTGTTTATACGAATGAGGAGTTGGAGGCTTTATTGAATTATGATGAAATAGATGTAATACAATTACCTTTTAACTTATTAGATAATACAAAACAAAGAGCTTCGGTTTTAAAAAAGGCAAAAACAAAAGGAATTGAAATTCATACTAGATCTGTGTTTTTACAAGGTTTGTTTTTTAAAGACCTTAATTCTTTACCAGAAAAGATTAAGCCGATAAGGAGATTCCTTCAAGAAATTAATGAGATAGCGAAGTCAGAAAATATTAATGTATCAAGCTTGGCATTTAATTATGTGTATCAGCAACCACGTATTGATAATGTTTTAATCGGAGTGGAAACGGTGGAGCAGCTAAATGAAAATTTACAACTTCCAGAAAATCCTATTTCATCAGAAATTATGGAAAGGATAGATGAGATTAAAGTAGAAGATAAATCATTGTTAAACCCTTCAAACTGGAACTAATGAACGTATTAGCGATAACTCAAGCAAGATCAGGATCAACTCGATTACCAAATAAAGTTTTAAAAACTATTGGCAACCAAACCTTACTTGATATTCATATTAGAAGATTATTAGAGTCGTCTAAGATTGATCAATTATTGATAGCTACAACTGTAGATACTCAAGATTCAAGGATAGTGGAGATTGCAGAAGCTAATGGATTGCCTTATTATCAAGGAAGTGTTAAGAATGTCTTAGATAGATTTTATCAGGCAGCAGTTAAATATAATCCTGAATGGGTGGTTAGGTTAACTTCAGATTGTCCATTAATAGATGCTAACCTTGTTGATTTAGTAATTGAGCATGCAATCATGCAGAATGTTGATTATTGTTCGAATACACTAAGACCAACTTTCCCTGATGGGATGGATATTGAGGTGTTTAAGTTTTCTGCATTAGAAAAGGCATGGGATGAAGCAGAATTAGATTCTGAAAAAGAACATGTAACACCATTTATTCATAAAAACTCTACCTTTAATGGGTTGGACCTCTTTACATCTTGTAGTTTTGAGTCTGAAGAGAATTTTTCTGATGTGAGATTGACTGTAGACGAGCCTGAAGATTTTGAGGTGATAAAAATGACAATAGATCAATTAGGATTGGATAAGGATTGGAAAGAGTATGCTAAGTTTTATATAGCAAATAAAGAAATAAATGAATTAAATAGTACTTCAAAAAGAAATGAAGGATATGACAAATCATTAAAAGAAGATTAATATGAGTGAAAGATATAAAAATTCAGAGGCGTTATTGGAAAGAGCATTAAAAACAGTTCCATTAGGTTCTCAAACATTTAGTAAAAGTAAAACTCAATTACCATTGGGTATTTCGCCTTATTTTGCAGAAAGAGGAGATGGAGCTTATTTGTTTGATATTGATGGGAATAAGTACATTGACTTTATGAACAGTCTTCTTTCAATTACACTTGGTTATAATGATCAAGATGTTGTAAATGCTGTAAAAGAGCAATTAGATAAAGGAACAATTTTCTCATTAGCATCAGAATTGGAAGTGCAAGTCGCGGAAAAAATATGTGAAATGGTTCCTTGTGCAGATATGGTTCGTTTTGGTAAAAATGGATCTGACGCTACAGCTGGTGCAATAAGAGTCGCGAGAGCATACACTAAAAAAGAACACGTTTTAGTTTGTGGATATCATGGGTGGCAAGATTGGTATATTGGTAGTACACCAAGAAATATGGGGGTTCCAAAATCTACATCTGATCTTACCCATACTTTTTCATATAATGATATCGAATCATTAGAGAAATTATTAGAAGAATTTGAAGGTGAGGTTGCCGCAGTTATATTAGAACCAGTTAACGTGGTTGCTCCAGAAAATAATTTTTTGGGAAAAGTAAAGGAGCTGACACATAGGCATAATGCAGTATTAGTCTTTGATGAAACAATAACTGGATTTAGATATTCTAATGGAGGAGCACAAGAGCTTTTTGGAGTTACACCAGATTTGGCAACTTTTGGAAAAGGATTAGCCAATGGTTATCCTGTCTCTGCTGTTGCTGGTAAAAGGGAGATAATGGTATTAATGGAAGAAATTTTCTTCTCATTTACATTTGGAGGAGAAACACTCTCTTTGGCAGCTTCTTTAGCCACATTAAATAAGTTGCAAAACGAACCTGTTTTAGAAACGATTAAAGATACGGGAACGTATTTGATGGAATCTCTTTCTAATAAGATAGGAGCACATAATTTAAGTCATATTTTTTCAGTCGCTGGATATCCAGTTTGGTCCTTTATTATTTCGAAAGATACTGATTATGCTACTATGTGGGAGGTAAAGACTTTGATGCAACAAGAGATGTTGGAGAATGGTATGTTTATGATTGGTACGCATAATATGAGTTATGCACATACTAAAGATCATGTAGATAAATTAATGCAAGCTTATGAATCGTTTTTTACAAAAATGAAACAAGCTGAAAAAGATAAGGACATAAAACAATTCATGAAAAGTGAACCTTTGGTAAACTTGTTTAAAGTAAGGTAGATGAGCTCTTATAGATTTTTAAATAGGCAAGTGTTTGGTGATGGCAATTATAAAATTGTTCCTATTCGATATGAAGATCGATTGGATATTCTGAAATGGAGAAATGAGCAAATTCATCACTTAAGACAACCAGAACCTTTAACATTAGAGCGTCAAGATAATTATTTCAAGAATGTTGTTTCTCAATTATTTATTCAAGAAAAACCTAGTCAGTTTCTTTTCTCTTATTTAAAAGATGGAGTTTGTATTGGTTACGGAGGATTG
>CEWR01012123.1_pt1 | contig 12999 bp, 5 predicted proteins | sample 356321 | NCBI WGS metagenome assembly CEWR01 (sample SAMEA2621551, study PRJEB7988) | marine metagenome | biome: marine biome (ENVO:00000447); feature: mesopelagic zone (ENVO:00000213); material: "saline water (ENVO:00002010), including plankton (ENVO:xxxxxxxx)" | depth 790 m
AGGTTAAAAGTGCGGCCAGGATCGCGATGGTGGTGATGACCACGAGCAGTTAGATCAGCGTGAAACGGAGTCGGTACATCTCAACGAAAAGATTTAATTTTCAGAACGCCACCGGCACCGGCCCCTCGGGGGTGATCCGGATGCGCTGGCCCCGCGTGTAAGACGGACTGATCTCACCCATTGACTCCGGGTACAAAACAAGTACGACATCCGGCTCGACCTCGAGTATATGGCCGTTGAAGGAAGCTGGATAATCGATGATGGTGCCCTCGTCCCAGTTCATCCCTCCGTCGGTGCTGATATGCAGGCACAAGGCCGGTCCGCGCTTGACGCTGACCAGGTACCCGGATTGCGTGCACAGCAACTGCGGGCCGCCGCCGCCGGAGAACGGTTCGTACGTCACCAATCGCCAGGTTCTGCCGCCATCGTCGCTGTGGGTTCGCCACATGAACGGCGCCGCGAACGGCCGGCAATGGGCCACGATGCGTCCGCTCGGCAGTTGTGCAAACACGGTCTCGGAAAAGCCTCCATGCGGGCCATCGGGAATGGCGCCGTCGTTGATCGCGGCATTGTCCATCGGCACCGGCTCCGACCAGGTCAGGCCATCGTCTTCTGATCGCGAAATATACGGCTGCACGCATTCCGAACCCCAGGTGCCCTGCCCGCGATTGGGGATCATCTTTTGCAGACCCGGGTATCCGTGCAGGATCAGCGCCAACAGAGTGCCGTCCTTCAGCCGGGTTCCGCCGACGATATGATTCCAGGTCTCCTCGCGAAAAATGTCGCGGCTCCAGTCGCCAAGGAATTTGCACGGTTTCGGCTCTGTCCACGTCTGGCCCTTGTCTTCGCTCTCGCGCCAGGAGAGCGCCGCACCATGGGGCGGCGGGTGGTACTTAAAGCTTTTGAGCACCTCACCAATTTCAAATGCACGGATCACACCCGGTCGCGGCACGAACCAGCGCAGGCCCCACGCCGCGCACATGGCGACATCGCGTATGTCCTGGGGTTTGCGCGGCGTCCAGGTGCAGCCGTTGTCGTGGGACAAGAGCATGCGTTTCGTCTCCGGCCGGCGTTCATGCATCACCATCAGAATCTCGTCATCCGACAGGCGCAACAGTTCCGCCGAGCTTTGCGAAACAGTCGCGCCCTCACAGGGCGCCGGCAGGAACCATGGCTGGCCGCGAAAATCGCCCGCCTTCCAGGCCGGTCCGTCTACGGCTTTGCCGTCGATCTTCAAATGCCGCACGGTGTAGTTGGTAAAGCCCGTCAGACCGACACGGCCCGGACCGTAGGTGTCGTCGGTGACGCTCGGTCCGTTGACGCCGTCAATCCAGGTCCGGATACAGGTGCCGCGGCGTTCGACCTTGAGGTGAATCCACACGTTCCAGTGGCAGACCACATGGGGTATAAGCATCATCTTCAGATTGCGAAGATAACCGCTGCCGTCGGCCACACAGAGACACGCCCAGAATGCTCGTGCCCGCCACAACTGCCCCCAGCGCGGGATCTGCACGGTGTAATAGTGGCCGCTGTCCTGCGCCCCGAGGATGATCCCGAAATTCGCCTCGCCGGGCATCTTGAATTCACATTCGATCGTCTCCTCGGCCAGGCAGCGATCGGCGGCAATGGCCATGGTGTGGCCCCAGTCCAGGCTGTGCTGCCCGATCGTCCCTTTGCGGTACGGCGGGCGAATCTCGTCGAGATCCGGCAGAAACTGCCAGCGATCGGACACCGTGATGCGAGACAGGGTCTCTTCCCGCGGGGAGAGCACGCCGGTTTTGAACACCCAACTGCCCTGCCCGCTGATCAGCCGAACGGCCAGCAGGTGCCGGCCGGCTGAAAGTCGGCAGCGAAAGCTGTGGTCTGAGCGGCTCGGCGGATGCGTCAGGTTGCCGCCGACCAGGGTATCGTAAACTGCCTTGCCGTCTATCCACCATTGCATCCAGAAGTCGGCTCCGGCGCCGAACGGCACCTCAGTCTCCTCATCCAGATCGAGCTCGGTGAAGGCGTATACCTGCCGGCCGGCGCGGGCCCGGAGGTGCTCAAGGCCCTGGCGCTCGAGTGAGTCGTCCGCGTGAAGGTTCATCTCCGACTCGAGCACATCCATGTTGAATGTGTCTCCGGCGGAGTCGACATCTTGGCCGACATAGGATTCGCCATCGATTTTTAGCTTGTCCGGAAGGCAAGTCAGGCTCTCGATCAGGTCGCCCACACCCATGTCGGTCACGGTCTGAGGAGGGGATACTCCGACCTTCGACTTCAGGGGACCAAAAAACCGCCACCGAGCAGGAAAATCCACTGGCGGGCCCGTGGCCTCGGTGGCTGGCAGACGTGTCTCGCTGCCCTCGGCATCGACAAAATCCCAGTGCTCGCTGCCGATCTTTGTCAGACTCATACTTGATCAATCCTTCGTTGTCGTGTCCGGCACCCTGTAATCGCAAAATAGAGGCGAGAATCCCCCTGCCTTTCATTCACCAGATTTTCAGAACGCCACCGGCACCGGCCCCTCGGGGGTGATCCGGATGCGCTGTGCTCGTATGTAGGACGGGCGGATCTCACCCATCGATTCCGGGTAGGCGACCAGGATTACATCCGGCTCCACCTCGATCATGCTGCCGTTGAAGGATGCCGGGTAATCGATGATTGTGCCTTCGTCCCAGTTCACCCCGCCGTCGGTACTGATGTGCAGGGACACCGCGGGGCCGCGCTTGATACTCACGAGATAGCCGGACCGCGTGGCGACCAGCTGCGGGGCGCCCGATCCGGAGAAGGGCGCGTAGCAGCACATGCGCCAGCTCTTGCCGCCATCGTCGCTGTGCGTCTGCCACATGAACGGCGAATGGAACGGCCGCGCCAGTGCGACGATCCGCCCTTCGGCTCCGTTCGGGGCAGGCCCCGCTGGAAGCTGGGCCACCGACGTTTCGGAGAAGCCAGCGCACGGGCTGTCCGGCCGGTCGCCGTCGTTCAGTGCGGCGTTGTCCATCGGAACGGGCTCGGACCACGACCGGCCCTGATCGGTCGAGAGCGTGCAATAAGGCTGGGCGATCTCCGTGCCCCATGTCCCCGCTCCCTTATGGGGGATCATCTTCTCCCGTTCTTTATGTACGTGGACGATCACCGCGAGCAACGTGCCGTCATTAAGTACGGAGGAACCCAACACCCCATTCCAAGTCCCTTCTTGCAGGATGTCGCGCTCCCAGTCGCCCAGTAGTTTGGCGGCAACCGGTTCGGACCAGCTCCGGCCCTCGTCAGCCGAGTCACGATAGTTGAGAGCGAATGGCTCGCCCCCGCCGTCTACGGCGCGAATCCGCCCCGGTCCGACTGTGTAACACATCCCCAAGATCCGTTCTGTGCTTTCCCCTTCTGGCGACCAGGTGTGTCCGCCGTCGCGTGACAGGATCCGGTGGATGCCGGCATTCTCTCGGCTGTCAAGTGGATCGCTGTCTTTCCTGCAGATGGGGACGAGCATGAGAATCTTGTTGTCGGACAGCTTGAGGAGTTGAGCGGAGTCCTGAAAATCACCCTGGCTGGTGTCGGGAACGGGCCGGGTCCACGGCTGGCCGCGGTGGTCGTCTTCCTCCCATGCCGGGCCGGCTGCTGCAGGTTGGCCGTCGATTTTCAGGTCGCGCACGATGTACTTGGCAAATCCCGTGAGGCCTGGGTAACCGGGCCCGTATGTCTCGTCCGTGACCGATGGCCCCTTGACGCCGTCCACCCACGCCTGGATGTGGTTGCCACGGCGCTCGACCTTGAGCCTGAGCCATGCGTTCCGATGGCACACCACGTTCGGCATGAGCTGCATGTTCAAGATGCGCAGATAGCCGCTGCCGTCCGCTTTGCAGATGGCGATCCAGAACCCCCGAGCCCGCCACAACTGGCCCCAACGCGGGGCCTGCACAGTGTAATAGTGTCCATTGTCCTGGGCGCCGAGGATGACTCCGAAGTTGCCCTCGGGCCCCATCTGGAACTCACATTCGATCGTTTCGTCGCCCAGGCACCGGTCGGTGGCGATGGCCATCGTGTGATCCCATTCCAGGGAACTGGCGCCGGCGGACGAGGCGTCCCGGCGCGGCGGGCGGATTTCGCCGAGGTCGGGCAGGAACTGCCAGCGGTCCGAGAAGGTCACCGATGCGAGGGCCAGGTCCCTTTCCGTGAGCACGCCCGCCTTCAGCACCCAGCTTGCCTGCCCGCTGATCAGCCAGACACCCAGTAAATGTTTGCCTGCCGACAGTCGATGACTGAAGACATGATCGGTGCGGCTCGGCGGGTGTGCCCCGTTGCCCTCCGCGAGTGTGTCGCAGACCGGTGTGCCGTCGATCCACCACTGCATCCAGAAATCCGCGCCGGCGCCGAAGGTGACCTCCGTCTCCTCGTCCAGTTCCAGTTCTGCAAAGGCGTAGGCCTGTTGGCCCTCGCGACCCGTCCCGTTCTGAAAGAAAACGGTATCGTAGCCGCCGAAATCCTTGCCCAGGTCCAGGGTGTCCCCATCCAGATCGACGTCCTGCGCCTCGAGCGTTTTGTCGCCGATTTCCAGCGTGTCGGGTATCGTCGTGTGGCCCTTCACGGCCGCGGTTGCAATCTCCGCGTCCGCCAGTCGTTCAGGGGTGGTGTGCAGTTGCACTTCAAGCGGTCCGAATACACGCCAGCGGGTGGGGAACGACACCGCCGGGGCTCCGGCTTCCGGCAGTCGTGATTCCTCGCCTGTCGCATCGACGAAATCCCACTGCTCGCTTCCGATCTTGGTCAGGCTCATATTTGATCAATCCTTCGTTTGTTCCAGTTCTACCAGGGCCTTTACCTGCTGGTTCGTCAGCTTCTGGTCGCTCAGGATCAGGTGGACAGGCTTCCAGATACCGCCCATTCCTTCACTGTTGTGCACGCGCACGGTCAACAGGTCCTTGCCGCGCACTTTGACGCCGGTCAACGGAGCAACGAACGGCGTTATCCACATCTGGGCGGGCAGCAGCCCGGTTGTTTCATATGAATGCTCGAAAACCTGTTGCCCGTTCAGGTAGATCCACGCATCCTCATCGCAGGCTCCGAAGTGGAGGTATTTGAACTTCTTTTTCGCGTCCTGCCCGGTCATCGGCAGCTCGGTGCGGTACCAGCCGAAACCGGGTTCGTTTCCCCATCCGCCACTTGCTGCTCGTGTGTACCCGGTATTGGCCCGCAACGCGGCCCATCCGCTGTCATCAATGGACAGGTCGAACCATTTCTCGCGGACGCCCAGGTCCTTGACGTCCATCTTGAAACGCCACGGTTCGGGGAAGGCGGTCACCTGAACGCCCTGGCGATCGATCCCGGCCAGCGTTTCTTCCGGCGGGAGTGCCTTGTATCCGAGATCCGCCAGGGCGATGATTCGCCTGGCCATCTCGCGCCGGATGGCGTCCAGGTCGCCGTTTTCAACGTCGATCCCGCTTATCCAGTCATCCGTCTCGCTGATCAGCGGGGCGTCGGGGAAACGACCGCGGGCCCGGCCGAGGCTATCCAAAAGGGTTGTCAGATAGCGGACGTCGTCCACCCCTTCCCGCCAGCCTTCCCAATGCAGGGTGTCGAGGACGCCCCCGTCGGTGCGGAAGACCTTGGCATAGTTCATACGCTGCTCGACGATGCCGTTGCTCGCGATGTGCATGTAGGCCCAGTTCATGGTACCGTCAAAGCCGACGCGCCAGAGGCCCAGCCCTTCGCTGCGTCGTTGAAACTCTGGCAGGGGGACCCCGGCCGTGGGATTCATATAGGTGAAGATCTTGTTCCCAAAGCGATGCACGCCGTCGATGGCTTTGCGATAGCTCTCCTGCTCGGCCATCACTTCCAGGCGTGCGGCCTTGGCGATCTGTGCCATCTGCCGAAGCGCCTCCCCCGGGGTGTACTGCTCGGCAGCATGGGTGAGTTGGGGGCCGACGCTGGACATCAGCACCGGCACATGGAACACGTCCCCGACCACATCGATGAACGTCGGGTTTATGGTTGCGGCCCAGACCTTGCCGCCGCCATCCTGGATGGCCTGGAAGCTGTCGCGCTCCAAGGCCAGCCAGTCGCCCCAGGCCTCGTCGTTCCCGGTCCAGCAAATGTCCGGGTAGCCACGTTTTTTTCCCCAGGCCATGATTTTTCGGACGTCCCGAATCCTCTCCTTTTTCTCTTCCTCAGTCAGCGCTCTGGTTATCGGTTCGGCAGCGTTACTCATCAAGTAAAGGGGCAGGCCCGGCCCCATCCCGGCTTCTTCGCGCACTGCCAGAATCTCCTCGATGCGGGTATAGTCGAGCGTGCCGTCGGGCCGGTTTTTGACGCCATCGTAGATGTTGGGATTGTTCAGGCCGTGGGCCAGCATGTTCTTGCACTCGGCGATGTACTGCTGTCGCGTGATCCAGGCGCCCCCTCCACCGGTCCATTTTCCGCTGAGCCAGTCCTCCGCTCCCTCGGCGATCAGGACTACCGGGTAATAGATCGAGTACTCGAGCATCGGCGGCAGCAAGACGAAGGGGTAGACCTCGACCTGGAGGGTCAGCTCGGACGCCTCGCTGTTCGCCGGAACAATCCGCACGGTTGTCTTGTAAGTTCCCGGCCTGACATAGTCAGGGACATGCACCGTGAGCCAGAATTGCCGGCGCTTCTCGATTGCAACGGGCTGAAGCACCTCGGTATCTTGCAGCCGGCCCCTGAGCACGTTCTTCATGTTGTTCGGATTTTCCGGGGTCGGATCGGGTTCGATCGCCAGAAAGTTTTCGTCGTGGACCAGCAGCGTCGGTATGGCCGCGGCGCCGGCGAGTGCCCCGCGATAGTATGCCTTGACGACGCGGACGTCGAGGGCCGCTTCGGGCCACTGACCACCGGGGCCGTTGAGCGGTTCGGTCTCGATGCGTACCGCTTCGAGCGGTTTCGCGGCGCTGACCACGAACGAGACGGGCTCGTACTCGCCGCGACAGGCAAACACGGTCATCGTTGCGGCTTCCCTGCAGACCGGCGGCAGCGGACCGTCGGGCAGGACCATGTGATTGGTGACGGCTGGATCAATCACGTGGACCGTGTAATCGGCGCCATGGCCGAGCGCCCCGAACATGACCCATAGTCCACACACAAGCAACGCTTTCGCCACAATCTTGCTGCAAGAACAGTATTGCATCTCTGACTCCTTCATTTTTTGCGACCTCTGTTGTGTTTTGTCATCCGATGATCTATCGCTTGCGCGACTGGACTTCAACGCGGGCCAGTCGCGTGAGTTCTTCACCCCAGTGAGAGTACTGGGCCGCTACGGCGTGCTCATCCTCCTCGGTCAGGCCCACGAACCGGAAGCGCCGGGTGATCTGGTCGTCCAGCTGCATAACCCGGTTGACGTATCGCAGTTGCATCCTATAGCCATAGGCCCATCGAAACACGGAAGGGGTGAGCTCCCGGCGTGGGGAGTAATCGACCCAGGCGAGGTTCTCGCGGATCTCCGGCATCTTGGCGTAGAACAGGGCGTAGCCGTGCTTCTCCTCCGGGTCGAGCAGGGCCATCCAGCCCGCCTCCGGGCGATGCTCGAGATAGGCGCGGTCATATCTCACGACGTCACGCATGGAGAAACGCTGTGGCTGGCCGCCCAGCGGCACGAACAGCATGTCCTGGGAGTCGAGCGCTTGGCCTACCGTGGCATAAAAGGAGTAGGTGGCGGACCACTTTCGGTCGGACCACCGGTAGGCGATCTGTTGTTCGATATCCATAACCGGCACTTTCCCGTACATGGCGATGGTGCTGGTCACTGTGCCCTCGAAGATTGTCCTCCCGGCATTGTCCCGGCTGACAGTCTCGGGCAGGTGCATCCGGACGATCGTGCGCAGGGGACCGGAAATCACCAGCTCGGGCTTTGTCCAGTTGCCGCTGGTGAAAGGCTGGCCGAAGAGGAGGTTCGCGTGGTGTGACCTGATCCTGGTAAAGCCCTTCCCGTCCAAGCTGCAGTCGGTGATTGAGCCGGGTCCGGCATTTTCAAGACCCCCGTCCTTGTCGGGATTCCTGGCCGGGCCCTTGAGGCGCGCGGTGAGGCGCCCGTTGCTCAGGACCGCGTCGGCAGTGGCGGTATCGATTTTCTCGAAAGTGACAGCTGCGTCGGGGAACTCCGGCTGCATGCCGGGCTTGTTGTCGTAGTAGAGTTCGACCGTGACCGGTGCGTCGGCTTGCAGGCTGACCCCGAAGACCAGCTCGTCGTCGATATCCAGTCGTCCGTTGCCTGCCGGCACGTATTGCCCCGTCCCGTCACGTTCGTCGACCTGGATCGGCTGTTCCCTGCCGCCGGTGAAGACGCGGATCGATTTCCACGAGAGGTCATCCAGGCCGGTCAGGTCATAGAATTCCCTGCCGCTGAGCACGAGGAGTTGATCCATCGCGGCGGGCGCCGGGTGGCAGCGTATCACCAGTCGGTAGCGGCATTCGTCGACCGCCCAGCCGCGGAATCGCCTTCTGCTCACCCATTTGGCGGGCGGTGCCGGCTCCAGCGCAACTTTGGCACCGCCGAGCGAGTGACCGGGTGGCAGCTCGGGCAGCCTGGGCAGGCCTCGTCGAGCGCCCTTTTCCGCCGGCTTGACCAGTTTCGTGCGGTCCGGAGCTGGCGGCGGCTCCCACGGCTTGGTCGGCACGTGGGCGACGATGGCGGACGACCGGCCGGGGCCCAGGACCGGGTCCTCCTCGCCGGTGAAAACATCGACCCCCTTGACCTGCACGGGTGGTCCTTCCTGGTTGATCTCGTAGTAGAAGTAACAGGTGACCGCCCCGTCGTCACTGGTGATCTCGAAGTACTTCCCCCCGGACTCCCACGGGGCGAAATGGTTCTCGAAGACGTCATCCATCCCGTTGGTGTGCAGCAGTCCCTTGATGAGGTCGTAGACGAAGCGCTGCCAGTCCGGGTCGCGTCCTTCGTTGGTCGGCGTGACCGGCAGCACCAGGATCTTTCCCTTGCCGTAGGGGACGTGATAAACGATGCCGGCAGCGCTGCGGACGCCCGCCTCTGCGGCATATTCCGGCGCCGGCTTGACGCCCAGCTCGTAGCGCTCCGCCAGGGAGAGTTCCCGGCGCCACCAGTCGTCCGGCTCGTACGGGCCGGAGCGTTCAACCGGCTTGTCGCCGGGAACCAGGATGCCTTCGTCTCTGAGGAAGCGGGGGCAGTTGCCGAACGCTACGGCCAGGCCGCCGTCGGCGACGTAGTCCTTCAAGCCTGGGTGGTCCGCCCCCAGCACGAGCTTGTACCGGCCCAGCCCGACGCCCTGGGCATCGTAGGCGTGACAGGCGTCGAAGTTCTTCAGAAACGGGGTCGGTGGGCTCCAGCCGCCGGTGTAGAACACGTCCGGGGTATGGCGGAACACGGGCAGCCGGGAGAACGTGCCGAAGACGCGTTGCGTCACATCCCACGCCTCATCGACCTGGTAGACACGGTTGGGTTCGTGCCAGAGGCCGATGACATTGCTGCCGACGGCATAGATGGCGGTCAGCGCTGACTGCCGCTGATTGGCGTCGGGGTTGAGCCACGGACTGACGCGCCCGATGAACTCCATCTCCTTGTCGTAATCCAGCACCTTCATCGAGCGGGCGAAGATGTAGTTGTGCACGGGCGAGCTGTAGCAGTTGGAGGTGAACCCGTCCAGGTTGTTCATCATGGCCGGCGTGTCGGACCAGGCGTTGCCGCCGTAGTTCGGGCTGTCCCAGGTGGTGGCCAGGATGCCGGGGTACTTCTCGTGCAGGTGGTCGGCAAAGTGGTTGTTACCGAGCGCCTGCACGCGCTGGCCAACCCACCGGCGGAACAGGTTGCGTGGCGGCCCGCGCCAGATGGCGGCCTTGAACAGGTCGTAGCCGTTGCTGTAGCGCCTGAAATCCTGGTTGTGCCGGCGCAGCGTCAGCATCCATGGCCCGCCGTACATGTCGCGCCCGCTGAATCCCGAGTAGTAAGGCGAAGCGTAGACCCCGCCCGTCCCGTCCATCAAGTCTTCCGGGTCCCCGGGTTCGCGCATGTCCGTAGCGAAGCATCCCGCGGTCTCCTCGAGCATGTGGGCGGCGTGGATGTTTTCCGGCCCGACGGAATCAATCAGCGGATCGATCACCTCGCGGAAGAACTCTTCGCGAATCTTCGCGTCCATCGCGATGTTTGCTATCGAGAAGCGCGACCATGCGTGGCGCGGCGGATCAGGGCCCCACCAGATTTGGAGGATGAGCTTCTTGCCCGAGCGCGCCAGACGCGAGGCGACCTCGCGGTAGTGCGGCTCGGATGAGCCGCCGCCCATCTGCACACCCACATACTGGACCTCCGGCGCGGTCTCCAGGCGTTGGAGTTCCTCTTCCGTGAAGTTCAGGCCATTGTTGTAGACCATGCAGCCGACGTTCTCTGCCGGCGCCGGCGCGACGGCCAGAAGGCCCACGAAAGCAACCCGGGCAATCAACGATATCCGCGTCATCTTCGTCTCCTCTCCGGGTCGCCGATCGTCACGGTGCCCGCGTCCGGGTTTTTCCAGAGGCGGTATTCCCCGGCGACTTCTTCCGGCGAGACGTCGTCGAGGCCGATCATGCGGAAGCGATGCCTCAGCGTCACCGGTGCTTCCAGGCTTTCGTAGGTGAAGGATATCCGGTTGTGTGTCGCGTACCACCGCCAACCGCCGCGAAAACGGATTCCGGCAGGTGAGGCGGCCTTCCCGGCATGCTGCGGCGGGCCGTAGAAGACCGCCAGGCCGGTGCGTTCTTTTTGATCGAACCAGGCGTACCAGGCGTCACCGACCTGCTCCGTGTCCATCAGGTCGCCGGTGCGCTCGACGCTGATGTTCTTACCGGCCAGGGAGAACATGCGAATCGCGCCCGACGTGCCTTCCCAGAGCAGGTCGTGCTCATCCAGGCCGTGGCCCGCGTGCCACTGGTCCAGGTATCCTGCCGTCCAGCTGGCCGGCACCACCGAGCAGTGCGCCACGTCTTCCACATCATAGAGCGGCACGTCGGCGAACATGGAAAAATACCGCGTCACGTCCGCCTGCCACGTGACCTGGCCATCTGCGTCTGAGGCTGTCGAGTTCGAACAGTTGGTTGCAACAACTTTACGCACCGGCCCGTCCACCAACAGCCGGACATTGCGCCAGCGATCCGTTTCACTGGACGGATACGGATGAGCGTTGAGAACCATGCCCCAACTTTGGCTCTGGGGATTGAGCTTGTACCCTTTCCACATGAGCTCGACGACGGTGGCCCGGGCGCTGTTCGCCTGCGAGTTCGCCGACAGGTCGAGCTGCCCGGTGCCTTGTATGGCGATGGACATCCCGGCGGTGACCAGTTTCCGGTGATACCGCTGCCGGCGGGGCTCGACGACCGTTACGCCGGAGGGGAACGAGGCCGGCGGCTTGGGGTTTTCGCTGAGGTAGAGGTGAAGCCGTGTGCGGCGGTCGCTGGGGCAGACGAACACGAGCTCGTCCTCCGGGTCCAGGGTCAGGTTCCCCGGCGGCAGAAAATCGCCGCGGGCATTCCGGTGATCCACCTGAAACGGCACCAGCCGCCGCCCGGCCACAAGGCGCAGGGAACCGGCCCTTATCTTCGCCTCGCCCAGCCTTTCAGCTATTACGCGCCACGGCAGGATGACAGGCCGCTTCGACAGCAGCCCCTCCCGGAACTCCACGGTGATCGGTACGCGCGCCTCCCACCCCTTGTTCCACCACCGGGCCTGCGCGGCGCCAGCCCGATCGGCAAGCAACACACTCAAACAGCATAACCCGAACGATATGGACCTGGTCGGGGTCATTCTCCACACCTTTCCCAAATCGGCCATCGTGCCTCTCCCCCTTACCATTCCAATTCAGAGCTTCAGCAACCTTCGGTCCGGCGCACCATTTCGCGCTGCCAAGGATCCGGATCCGCCTTGTCGTAGTGATCGCGGCAACCTCCCAGTCCCGCGTGTCGAAAAAGGCCCTGCTGATCGCGAACGGCAAGTTGCTTGGGATGATACCTATACCGTTACCCTGATTGCCCGATCGTTTGGGCGAATGTTTTTAAATAGGATTTGAATATAGGCTCGGGGCATGGTTCCGTCAAAGCTGCCTCGACCGTTGAGAGGTTCCACCTCGATGCGAACGGCTTCCAACGGTTGCACGGACATGCGTCATTCCTCCCAGTTGCGGATTCCAATGGACAGATCATTCCGCCGCCGTCTGCAAAGCGAAGGCAGCGATGTTGCTTAAGTACTTATTGCAGCAGCAGCTCGGTTCGTCGGGACATTTCCCATCGCCAGGCGTCGAGGTCGTCATTGACTGCGATGTCTTCGAGCCAGCGTTCGGTGCGGGCGACCGTCCCGGTGTGTTTGCCTGCGGCCTTGGCTTTCTTCAACGCGTCCTGCAGCGTCGCCAGGTAACGGGCGTCGTCGTAGCCCTCGCGGTAGCCCTCCCAGCTCAGCGTGTCGAGCGGGCCGGCCGGGCCGCGAAGGACGAAGCTGTTCGGGCTGTGCCCTACACCGTTGTTCTTGACAGCCGGATCGTCCGTACGAACGGTTTTTGACCAGATGTGGATATAGGCCCAGGTCATCGTGCCGTCGATGCCTGTTTTCCACAAGCCCAAACCGCGATGGCGTCGGTGGTACTCCGGAAACGGCTGGCCGCCCTGGGGGTCGAAGTAGGTAAAGATCTTGTTGCCTTTTTCATGCGTGCGTGTGATGAGATTCTGGTAGTACGGCGACAGAAAAATTTCCGGGTCCCAGTTCGGCGACCTCTCGGGATGCAGCAACCAGGCTATGGCGTCGACCTGCCACTGTACCAGTCGGTCCACCGCCAGCGCCCCGGGATGCGCGAACACCGGCACATCAACGACGTCGGCCATATCCGTCACCAGGTCGCGCCCGCCGGCGACCCAGATACCACTGCCGCCCTCGCTTACCGATGCGTAGCTTTCGCGCATGGCGTGCAGCCGGCTTCCGGCATATTCATCGGCGCCCATGAACAATGCGCCTTTGTAGCCGCGGGCCTTTGCCCAGGCCACCGTTGCTCTTGCAACTTCGATGTTGCGCTGCGTCTCCTG
>CEWR01020455.1_pt1 | contig 12975 bp, 4 predicted proteins | sample 356321 | NCBI WGS metagenome assembly CEWR01 (sample SAMEA2621551, study PRJEB7988) | marine metagenome | biome: marine biome (ENVO:00000447); feature: mesopelagic zone (ENVO:00000213); material: "saline water (ENVO:00002010), including plankton (ENVO:xxxxxxxx)" | depth 790 m
GCGGGGACTCCAACGAGTATAGACAGAAGAACCATTGATTTTATGTTGTGGAAATCAGATGATTTAGACGTGAAGCATGCTAATATTGTGAATACACTAATAATGGATCAGCCTACGCTGAACACATATGGCTTGCAAGCCACCGATATAGCATTAGATGCAACTTCGGTCGGTAATAAAACAGGTGGTATAGGGTGTGATCATTTTCCATATTTTGCAGATTTTATTGAAGAATCTTTAGAAATTTGTGACGGCCCTTATAAACCAAATGATAGAACTATTAACAATTCGTCGCTCAATTGGTCTTCAGGTGAAGTAGATATCTCATGTGCTTCTGATATCACAATATCTATGGATATTGAAGGTGTAAATACGTCAACAATGGAAGCAGCCGATTACTTGAATATTTACTACAAAGTAGATGGTGGAGAGCTACAAACGGTATCAGAAAATACCGATGGTTTTGCTAAGAAAACAGTTTCCATAACGGGCCTCAACGGAGACCATGTCGAAATAAGTATCGAAGCGCTAAATAATTCGGCTGATGAGTTTTATAATGTGACGAATATCAGTATAGATGGAACAGTTGCTGCACCTACGTATTCACTAGAAATAGTTAATGGTTCCCCTGATGCTACCTATGAAGCTGGTGAAGAGGTTGTCATTACTGCAAATGAACCTGCTAGTGGATCTGTTTTTTTGAAATGGGAAATTACTTCAGGAAACCCAAGCATTACTGATTTGACGAATCCAACAACTACGATGATAATGCCAGCTGGTGATGTGACGTTAACAGCAACCTACAAAATGCTAGGTTGTGAATTACCTTATACGGACGCTAATAAGACGATTAACAGGACAACCCTCAATTGGTCATCCTATGCAATTGATATGACCTGTGCTTCAGCTGTGACAATATCTATGGATATTGAAGGTGCAGATTCTTCAACCATGGAGTCAAACGATTACTTGAATGTCTATTACAAAGTAGATGGCGGTGACCGACAAACGCTTTCACTAAATACTGATGGTTTTGCTAAAAAAACAATTTCTAAAAGTGGTATTAGCGGAAATAGTATTGAATTAATTATTGAGTCTTTTAACAGTGCGGGTGATGAATATCATTATGTCAAAAATATTTCAATAAAAGAAGCTGTTTTAGCTGTAAGTAGTATTGATGCTAATACATCATTTACGATGCATCCAAACCCTGCGTCTACTGAGCTTTGTGCCAATTTTACGTTGTCAGAATCCTCAGAGGTTAGTATTGCTCTTATGAACATGAATGGACAGGTAGTTTCACAAAGTGTTCGTCAAAAAGAATTAAAACCAGGAAAGCACAAACTAGTGGTTCCTGTAGATACGCTTGATCCAGGATTTTATTTCGCAAGAATTAAAATAGAGGATTCGGTACTTACAAAAAAAATAATCATTGAATAAAAAATCACATACGTACTATTATAAAAATTAAATTATGAATTACAAAAAAATTATCCCATTCTTAACCCTGATACTAACCATTGGATTTTCAAATTCAGTTTGGTCTTCAAAAATTGTATACCCTTGGAGATCAACAACGGCCATTGTAAAATCTGGCGAAACTTTTGAAGTTTGGTTTGATGCAGATAATGGGCAAACAGTCAGTGCTGTTGAACTTATAGGTCCATATAATACCGTAGTTGCTACTTATAGTATTGTACTCGGAGATTGGGAATACGACCCTTTGTCTAAAAATAAATACAATGCATTGTTAACTGTTACGGTACCTGCTTCTGCTCCAGCAGATAGATATGATTTAGTCTTAAAAACTTCGAAGGGTGATGTAATTTCTTCAGGAGCAGTTAAAGTCGTCAAGCAATTTAAAAACGATTACTATATCATGCATTTCTCTGATGGACATTTCTATCAGCCCAACTATGATACACCCACGATGATGGCAAGAAAGTCGGCCATGATAGATATCGCAAATATCATAGACTGCGAGCTTATTATTGAGACAGGAGATAATATGTACAATGTAAGAAACCATCCAGAACGTGAGTTGGCCTATTTTTTAGGGTTTGAAAGCCAAGGAATAAACGGAATGACAGACGCCAATGCTGCTACATTTTTAACACCGGGTGATCATGATGCGTATTCGGGTAATGACTGGGTAAAATCTTCGGTTCAGGTAAATTCCGATTTTTTCAATGATTATTGGGGGTTGCAAAACCACAGTTTTAAATATGGTAATGGTCGGTTTATGATGCTGAATAACGCATGGGATGTTTCAAAATCAAGTGCTAAAGATCACAAATACCAAACAACGGATGCTAGTAGTTGGATTGAAGGGGAAGGTTCTGGAGGAAACTTTTTTCTAACAGCAGGTCATGTCTATGATAAAATGCATGAGTTTATAAATGCTGATGAACCCCTAGATTTGGTACTCGCAGGAGATAAACATCATGTAAGAAATGACAATCCATTTCCTTTTGACGACAACAGTACTGAAATAGCATATATAGCCGCTTCACTTAGAGACCATTTTGAATACAATTTATTTAAAGTCGATAATACGAATGGAACATTTGAAGCAGTATCTGGGACAACTGGCGTTGTTCATGTTCTTAAAAGTGGAGAAATAGAAGTTCGATCTACATGGGAGGTTAATCTAACCTTAGCATTCCAATTCGAGAATGACGGTACTTTATCTAGCAATGCTGCAACCTTCGTAAATAACTATAATTTTGCTATTGATGGCGCAAAAGTTCGCTTTGTAGTACCAAAAGGATTTGCTTATTCAGTAACCAATGGTATCATAACGCAAGAGTTTGATGGTGATGAATTCCATATTGTGGATGTGCGTTTAGATTTAGAAGCAAATAGTACGACGGTAGTATCTGTTGAAGAGGGAGATCTTTGCCCTGATGATCCAAATAAAGTTCAGCCAGGCTTATGTGGTTGTGGTGTCATAGAAGATACTTGTGATACATTAGAACTTATCGTTACTAGTGGGAATGGTGATGGTAATTATTATCCATACGAGCAAGTAGCCATTACAGCTGGTGTCGCTCCTGCAGGTACAGAATTTGATGCTTGGGTAGTGATTTCTGGAAATCCATCAATTGTAAACACAGCAAAAGCATCCACAATCGTTACCATAGGTGATGAAGCAGCTGAAATTGCAGCAATTTATAAAGACCTTCCAAAAGTGAATGGTGCAACATTTGTGTCTCAAGTAATTCCAAATATAGAGCAAGGAGAATCGGCGAGAGTAGGGGTGACTATGAAAAATACAGGAACCACTACTTGGATAAAAGGAAGCTATTATTTAGGAAGTCAAAGTCCACAAGACAATGAAACTTGGGGTGTAAAAAGAGTAGGTTTAGACGAAGGTGAAAGTATTGGTCCAGATGAACAAAAAACCTTTGCATTTGCAATAACACCTCCTCAAGAAGAAGGGATACATCTTTTTCAATGGCAGATGATACAATCTAATGTAGGTTGGTTTGGTGCCTCTTCTGAAATGCGTCCAATTCAATTAGGTGCGTCTGGAGGTTATGGGTACCTGGATACTTGTGATTCTAAATCAGGATGGAATCCAAGTTCTGTAACCCTTTTCGGAAGTAATAAAATTCAAGGAACAGCAGCGCTTCAATCAAAAGGATCAAGTACCGATGAATTCAAAAAAATATTTTCTACACCTTATGACGCGAAAGGTACCGAAGCAGGAACCATATTGCAATTTTGGTACTACGTATCAGATCCTTCACAGTTTGACTCTACAAATCAAGTTGAAATTGGAAGTTCAGGAGTTGGGGATTCGAATGAGTACAATTGGAGTTTAGGAAGTGATTTAAATATTGGTTGGAATTATATTCAGTTAAATACCAAAAATGCAACTAAAATTGGAAACCCTGACTTGTCTGCTATCAATTGGTTTCGATTGTATAGAAGAAAGAGTGGAACTGTAACAACTCGTATCGATGCGATACAGCTGATAGGTGAAAATAGTTTGTCAACTAATGATATTGTTCTTGAAAAATCATTTCAGATTTATCCCAATCCTGTAGATACAAAGTTTTATGTCAATTTCAAATTGCCAACTACAGCTACAGTGAGTATCACTCTTATGAATAGTAACGGACAGATTGTTTTACAACCTTATCATAAGCAACAATTTAATTCAGGAAACCAAAAGCTTGAAGTTTCCGTAGAGGATCTGAGTTCAGGAGTTTACTTCGCAAGAATTAAAATTAATAACTCAGAGTTTACAAAAAAAGTAATCATAAATTAAGAAGCTATTTTGTATAAATAGTAAAAGCCTTTATGTGTCAAGACATATAAGGGCTTTAAATTTAAAACAGATACCATATGCTCTAATTTGGACTAAATGGTATTTATTTTAATCCAAATTCGTTATATCTATTATACATGAATTCGTTTTTTATACACGTATAAGAAATTTTAATCATTTATTAATTAAGTATTAATCTTGTTTGCTTTCTTTGGTCTGCAATATTGAAATAATAAATTTAACTAAAAAAAGTATAATGAATTTAATACATAAGGGCAAATCTATTGGTTTATTAACTATGCTATTAGTATTCGTTTTTTCAATAAATGTTTGGAGTCAAAAAATAATCTATCCATGGCGTGTCACCACAGAAATTGTGCGTTCTGGAGAAAGTTTTGAGGTTTGGTTTATCTCAGACGGAAGTCAAACAGTCAATTCAGTTGAATTGGTAGGGCCTTATAATACGGTGCATACAACTAAAACGGTAGAGACAGGAACTTGGGAGTATGATGCCAATTCACATAATACATATGATACAAAAATTACCGTAACAGTACCCCCAAATGCACCAGGAGATCGTTATGATCTTGTCTTAAAAACCTCGGCAGGAGACGTTGTTTCAAGGAAAGCAGTTAAAATAGTAAAAGAATATAAAAGCAGTTATTATGTGATGCATTTTTCAGATGCACATAGGTGGCACAAGATTCCAGAGAATCTTGAAATCGGTGTAGATGTTAGTGAGCAATCTTACGAAGGTATGCGGGCCGTAAATGCCTTAATTAATGCATCCAATATAATTGATCCTGAAATAATTATTGAAACAGGAGATAATGTTTACAACATTAATCATAATGGTCATGCAGGTCATCCCGATGTTCAAGAGACTTTTCAGTTTGGATGGGCTCCCGAAAACCTTAAAGGTACGGCAGGTGCCTTTGCGGCTACTTGGGCTGTGGCTGGAAATCATGATGCTCCTGGGAATAAATTCAATGGACAACCACTCGATAAGTTAGGCGAATATTACAACCAATATTTTGGCGTTCAGTCATTTAATATTAAATATGGAAATGCACGTTTCATGGGTATGAATGCAGGCTGGTACAGTTATAATTTTCCAGAACAAGATGCCACGGCTAAAAATTGGATCAACACCGTAGGTAAGGGAAATTTAAGAGTTTCGATGGGCCACGATCCTGCCAGATTTAATTCTATTTATAATACCATGAAAAGCAACAATACTGGCCTTTCTTTAATTCTTGCAGGACATACACATACACCAAGTAAAAATCCCCTTTCTGTGGGAGGTGAAGCCATTCAGTATGTAGCAGCTTCTGTGAAAGATAAAGGAAATGCAGCACCTTTCAACTTGTATAAAATTAATAATTATACCGGTGCATATGAAACCGTAGGTAATGCTAAGTCTGCGCATAAATTGCTTAAAAATTCAAACGATTATAACAGTGTTAAACTTAAACTTACATATTCCAATCTGAACGATGGTGTTAGTACGTCCAACTCGGCGACCATCGTGAATGATTTCGAATTCCCAATTGAAGGTGCTCGTGTACGTTTTGTTCTGTCTAAAGGATATGCATACATAGTAACAAATGGAACCATAACACAGCAGTTTGACGGCGACAATTTTCACATTGTTGATCTTTCCGTTGATTTGAATGCGGGTAGTACAACAGTGGTGTCTATTGAATCGGGAGATCTTTGTCCAGATGATCCAAACAAATTAGAACCAGGTTTATGTGGTTGTGGTGTGGAGGAAGGAACCTGTCCGGATTCAACACTTACTGTTAATAATGGAACAGGTGCTGGAACTTACGCTCCTTTTGAAGAAGTAAACATTACTGCAAATGCCGCACCAGCCGGTGAAGAATTTGATAAATGGATTATAAATTCTGGAAACCCAACTATTTTGTATTCAGAAAATCCTTCAACTACAATGACTGTTGGTTCAAGTAATGCCGAAATAACAGCAGCCTATAAAGAACTTCCCAAGGTAAATGGAGCAACTTTTGTCTCACAACAAATTCCTACTTTGATTCCTGGAGAAACCGTTTCGGTAAGCATAACTATGAAGAATACCGGTACCTCCACCTGGACAAAAGCAAATCATTATTTAGGGAGCCAAAGTCCAGAAGGTAATCAACACTGGGGAATAAACCGCGTAGAATTGGAAGAAGGAGAACGTATTTTACCTGAAGATGAAAAAACATTTACCTTTGATATTACGGCACCTTCTCAGGATGGTCGTTTTATCTTTCAATGGAAAATGATTGAAGAAGGAGTTGAATTGTTTGGAGAGGTTTCATCTATTCAGCCCTTTGCAGTAGGGGATTCAGAAAATTATTTTGACGATTGTGATTCTAAGACAAGCTGGAATCCAGGAGATGTTATTATGAATGGAACAAACAAAGTACAAGGAATAGCAGCTTTAGAAAAGTCCGGGACTGCTACCCCTGAATTTTATAAAGTACTTACATCACCTTATAATGCAAAAGGTACCGAATCTGGAACCGTATTGCAATTCTGGTACTATGTTTCAGATCCTTTACTGTTTCAATCTACAAATCAGGTAGAAATAGGAAGCTCGGGAGGGCCAGATGTTAATGAATACTCTTGGAGTTTAAGTAGTCTAAGTGCAGGGTGGAATTTTATCCAGTTGAATACGAGCGAGGCAGATAAAATAGGGAACCCAGATTTGAGTGCAATCAATTGGTTTCGAATCTATAGAAGAAAAGATGGCCTTGTAACAACCCGTATCGATGCCATCCAATTGATAGGAGAAAATAGCTTGTCAATAGGAGATATAGGTGTTGAAAAATCATTTCACATTTTCCCGAACCCTTCAGATGAAGAGATTTTTGTAAATTTTATGCTATCGAATTCAGCAGTGGTAAGCATTACACTTATAAATAGTAACGGTCAAATTGTGTCGCAAAGAATTAGCAATCAAAAGTTAAATCCAGGAAGTCACAACATAGAAGTAGATGTTTGTACGCTAAAACCAGGGGTTTATTTCGCAAGATTAAAAATTGAGGATACTGTATTTACAAGAAAAATAGTAATAAAATAATTAATTCTGTAAAGGCAAAAATAACAAATAATGAATTACAAAAAATACATCCTATTTTTAATCCTTTTACTAACCATTGGATTTTCAACTTCAGGTTGGGCCCAAAATCCAAATATCACCAGCAGTACCAGTGCCATAGGTACACTAGGCGCTCCATTTAGCTACACGATCGTCGCTACTGAAAACCCAACAAGTTTTTCAAGCACTACCCTGCCTGCTGGATTATCATTAAACACTTCTACAGGAGTGGTCAGTGGTCTGCCAACCACTGTCGCTACCAGCAATGTAGATGTGACTGCAACCAATGCAAGCGGTAGTGGTATTCAGGCAGTAAGTTTTGAGATGGTAGCAGATCCGTTTGTGCCATTTATCAATAGTATTCCTACAATTACCCAGGTGATCAGTACCGTAAATAAAGTAAAGAACGCTACCCCAATCACTGTGGATAGAATTACTTACAGTTCTAAAAATGGTGCTAATAACGTATTTTCGATTATAGGATATCCTCAGGCGGCAGGCACCTATCCGGGTATTATGTTTTTGCATGGTGGAGGCGGAAACGCAGAAACTATGGCTGCTAATGTTGAATTGTATGCGTCCATGGGCTATGCAGCTATAGCCACTGACCTTCCCGGTATTTGTGGTACTACTAATACACCCAACTCAACAGGGGCATGGAAAAGTAGAGCAGGTGGTGACACTTCAAAATTTGAAGTTGCCATTGGTGCAGGAAACAGTACCCTAGTAGATGCCGAAGTAGCTGCCATAGAAGCGTTCAATTTGTTGGGATCACAGACCAATGTTGATACTGACAACATGGGGGTAGCTGGATTCTCGTGGGGAGGTTATTCAACCACAATGATGGCCGGAATACTCAAAGATAAGGTGAAAGCAGCCTATGCCGTTTATGGTTGTGGATATTATGACACAGGTTCATTCTGGAAAAATAGAATCGGAATCCTGCCTGAGTCTGTCAAAAATACCTGGCTCACTTATCTAGATGCAGGCCGACGAGCTCCACAAATCACAGCACCCTATTTCCTTGAAGCCGCTTCCAACGATACTTTTTTTTGGCCGGAAGCAGTGAGCAACACACTGGATGCCATTCCAGGAACAAAAAATCACACTTGGGGTCCCAATTATAATCATAAAAGATTTCCTTCAAGTGGAACAATGATGACAAATTATTTCAATCATTATTTAAAATCAACAGGCAATCCTTTTGGTTCGGTTAGCATCACAGATGAAGTAACAACCGTAGGTGGCATCGTATCTATTGACGTGGATCTGCCAGCAGGTGAAGCGGTCTCCAAAGTAGCGCTTTATTATAGTGTACCTACCGGAGATTGGCAAAGTAGAAACTGGATTTCAATAGCGGCAAGCTTGGTATCGGGTACGACCTACCAAGCGACTATTCCAGCAAATATCGCCAGTCAAAATGTGGATTATTATGCCTACCTCACTGATACCCGAACCACTGTGACATCGAGTTATATATATAATACTTCTGGCCAGCCGAGTGACAATGGTTCAATTTTTAATAGTGCAACTTTTGTGTCGCAGGTAGTACCGCAGACCATAGATGCAGGTTCCACTGTCTCGGTAAGCGTAACGATGAGCAATACAGGTACAACTACCTGGACTGCAGATGATAAACACAGGTTAGGAAGCCAAATTGCACCAGACAATGCTATTTGGGGATTCACCAGAGTAGTGCTGGATGGTGGTGATAATATCGCTCCAGGACAACAAAAAACGTTCACATTCGATATCACCGCACCCACCGTTTCTGGTCCTTACAATTTCCAATGGAAAATGTTACAAGAAAGCATAGAATGGTTTGGTGGAGAATCGGAGAACGTATCCATTTTTGTTGGAGACTTGTGTCCTGATGATCCAAACAAATTAGACCCTGGTCTATGCGGCTGTGGAGTCGTTGAAGATACATGTCCGCCTTCTAATCTTATAGTTAATAGCGGAACAGGAGATGGTGATTACGCCCCTTTTGAAGAAGTGACTATTACTGCTAATCCTGCCCCAGAGGGGAAAGAATTCGATACATGGAGTATCATTTCTGGAAGTCCATCTATTTTATATGCTGAGAACCCTTCAACTACTATGACTGTGGGAGCAAGTAATGCCGAAATAACAGCAACTTATAAAGAACTTTCTAAGGTAAATGGGGCAACTTTTGTCTCGCAACAACTTCCTGGATTTATACAAGGAGAAACGGTTTCTGTTAGTGTTACTATGAAAAATACCGGTACTTCTACATGGACAAAAGACAACTACTATTTGGGAAGTCAGAGTCCGCAAGATAATCAACACTGGGGAATAAACCGTGTAGAATTAGAAGAAGGGGAAAGTGTTTTACCCGAAAGCGAAAAAATATTTACCTTCAATATTACGGTACCCTCTCAGGACGGTAGCTATATTTTTCAATGGAAAATGATTGAAAATGGTGTCGAATGGTTTGGCGACCTTTCTAGCATTCAGCCTTTTAATGTTGGTGGTTCTGGGAGTTATTTTGACGATTGTGATTCTAAAACGGCATGGGGTCCAGGTGGAACTTTAAACCTTAGTAGTCAAAATAAAGTTCAAGGTGCAGCAGCACTTGAGTATACTGGGGATACAACCCCGGAATATTTTAAAGTATTTTCAACACCATACGATGCCCAAGGAACTGAATCTGGAACCGTATTACAATTCTGGTATTATGTTTCTGACCCTACACCTTTTGAGACTGCTAACCAAGTAGAAATATCTAGCTCAGGAGCTCCTGATACCGATGAGTATAGTTGGAATTTAGGCAGTAATTTAAACGCTGGTTGGAATTTTATTCAGCTAAATGCCAAAGATGCAAGTAAAATTGGAAACCCTGACTTGTCTGCTATCAATTGGTTTCGACTCTATAGAAGAAAGAGTGGAACTGTAACAACTCGTATCGATGCGATACAGCTGATAGGAGAGAATAGTTTAGCAGCCAATGAAATAGAAACACAAAAGAAGTTAAATGTATATCCCAACCCAGTAGATAATGAGATTTATATTAACTTTACGTTGTCAAAAGCAGCAAGAGTAAGCATTACTCTTATGAATATGAATGGACAAATAGTTCTACAAAAGGATAACAGTCAGAAGTTAAATTCAGGAAACCAGACAGTTGAGATTCCTGTGGAGCACCTAAATTCAGGAGTTTATATTACAAGAATTAAAATTGATGAAGAGGTGTTTATTAAGAAAGTAATCATAGAATAAAACATATAAATGAAATCAAATAGACTTTTTTCAAAAAGGGGAATCCATACCTGCATGCTATTAATGGTGGTCCTAAGTTTTTCCCATTCCGGGTGGTGCTCAAAAATAGTGTACCCTTGGAATGCAACGACAGCCGTGGTTAAAGTTGGCGAAAATTTCACCATTTGGTATCATGCTACGTCTAAAGAGAAAATAAAATCTATTGAATTAAAAGGACCCTATAATACGGTTTTAATACAGTCCTTTAAAACCAAAAAAGGTTCTTGGATCTATGATGAAGCATCTGGAGCAACATACAATAGAAAAATTTCGGTGACAATTCCATCCGATGCTCCCTTAGAACGTTATGATCTTATCGTACGCACTTCTAAAGGAAATGAAGTTTCTTTAAAATCGGTAAAAGTAATAAGAGCCTACAAAACTGAATATTCGATATTTCATATTTCGGATACCCATATTGCTGATGAATCTGTTAGAGCAGCAAACGGAGTTCCCAAAAGGCTTCCCTATTTATCTGCTTTGGTTGATATGGCTAATATTATAGGTTCTGAATTGGTCTTTTTAACAGGAGACAATGTCAACTCAAGATCTTGGGACGATGGCAATGCGGATTATTTGAAAACGTGGCCCTCCACTCAAGAGCGGATCGATTATTATTACAAAGGAAGTCCTGAAAATAAATTGAAAGGCGCCTATGACTTTTCAGCACCTGCATTTACAGTCAATGGAAATCACGATCATTATGAGCGCGAACACGATAGTACGGAAACAAAAAATAAGCCAGCTTTTTGGAATAAGTTTCACGGACTTCGAACACCTCATTTTGCATATGGGGACGCTCGGTTTATGGCCTTGAGTGATGCTTTTGGAGAAGACTTGAACGTTCAAGCAGCACGACATGCATCTTGGTTGGATGCGGTTGGGAATGGAAAGTTAAGAGTCATTTACAAGCATATCTACAAACCCATTCCGCAGCCTTGGGCAATGGATTATGACATTCAGTTAGGTCTGTGTGGACACAACCATCACAGAGGAGGAGACAACCCGTTTCGTCAAGGAAATACTGATATGTACATTGCAAATTTCACAGAGTACACGACTTTTAATTTAATCAATGTAAGACCTGATGGAACGTTTAGTGTTGAAAACAACATGAGAGCAATTGAAAACCCAAAAGACGATCCTTCCCTTTTTAGACCTAGATTGATTTTAGACTATTCGAAACCAAATGATGGATCATCTTCAAGCAATACAGCAACCTTGGTAAATAAATTCGGTGTTGAATTTCCAGAAGGAAAAATTCGATTTATCATGCCAAAGGGATTTTATTACACGATTAATAGAGGATCCATAGAACAGCAATTTGAAGGGGACGAGGTGACTGTAATTGATGTTCGTGTTCCGTTAAAATCAAATAGCACAACTGTAGTTAGTGTTTCTAAAACCAATATTCCACTACCTACTTTAAAAGAAATTTCATACGGAGACCATGAGCGCCAAACGATCGATTTTTGGAAAGCAGATTCCAAGTCTCGAACTCCGTTGGCATTTATAATTCACGGAGGAGGTTGGAAAGGTGGTGGTAAAGAACGTATAGATAGATTTGTAGATGTCAACAAATTATTGAAAGCAGGAATATCAGTAGCTGCTATTAATTATCGCTATGTTCAGCAAGCTCCTGAATCTGAATTGGACCCACCTGTAAAGACACCCTTATACGATGCAGCAAGAGCGCTTCAATTTATTCGTAGCAACGCAAAGCAATGGAATATAGATGCAACACGTATTGGAGCGAGTGGTGGATCGGCAGGTGCCTGTTCTAGTCTTTGGTTGGCGTTTCATGATGATTTGGCCATTCCAAAAAGCAAAGATAGGGTTTCACGTGAATCAACTCGTTTGTATTGTGCTGCCGTAATAGGAGCGCAAACAACGCTAGACCCAAAGCAAATGGTGGAATGGACCCCAAATAGTAATTATGGTGCACACGCGTTCGGAAAACACTCGTTCCATGATTTCTTAGACGAAAGGAAAGAAATTTTACCTTGGATAAGCGAATATTCCCCTTATGCGCTGGTTTCAAAGGACGATCCTTCAATTTGTTTGATTTATAGTTCAGCACCAGCAATTGGAGAAGCACAGAAAGATCCTACACATAGCGCCAACTTCGGCTTGAAACTAAAAGAAGAGTGTGAAAGGAGTGGTGTAGACTGTGAATTTGTCTTCAATACCGATGTCAAGCCAAGTGAAACAGCAACAACTTACTTAATTCAAAAGTTAAAAGAATAATGAAGATAATTTGGCCCTTGAATTGTCTAATCTTTACAAGTTGAGTACTCTTTCCTTGCACTCAAAATAG
>CEWR01100091.1_pt1 | contig 12957 bp, 12 predicted proteins | sample 356321 | NCBI WGS metagenome assembly CEWR01 (sample SAMEA2621551, study PRJEB7988) | marine metagenome | biome: marine biome (ENVO:00000447); feature: mesopelagic zone (ENVO:00000213); material: "saline water (ENVO:00002010), including plankton (ENVO:xxxxxxxx)" | depth 790 m
AAAAAAGGAACGCTTTTTGGTTTCCCAAAAAGCGTTCCTTTTTTATTTAAATAATGTCCTTATTTATATACTTCTTTAACAAAGTTGTCATAAGTAACTTCTTTTTCCTTAAAAGTAATGTTTGCCTTGAAGAAATCTAATAATTTCTTGCTAACCAATTGGTCTTGCAAACGTTTCGCTTCATCTTGGTTACCCAAAACTCTGTTAGCGATATCTTCTAATTCTTTCTCTTCAGGATTCATGTTCCCGTATTGAGCCATTTGAGATTTGATAAACCCTTTAGCGTATTCTTTCAACTCTTCGAAATCAATTTTGATATTGTTATCTGTCATGATTTTACTTTCAATCAATTGGTAACGTAAACCTTTTTCAGATTTCTCAAATTCTTCAGTAGCTTTCTCTTCTGTCAAAGGAGTCTCTCCAGCAGTAGCTAACCATTTTTTCAAAAAGACAGATGGCAACTCAAACTTCGTATTCTCAACTAAATATTCAGTTACACCGTTTAATAATTGTTGCTCTGATTGCTGTGAAAACTGACCTTCAGCATCTTCTTTGATCTTAGCTCTTACTTCTTCAATTGAAGTGACAGTTCCTTCACCAAACAACTTATCAAACAATTCTTGGTTCAATTCAGCCTCTTCTGTTTCAGTAATTTCCTCAATAGCAAATTTCAAGTCAATTTCTAAATCTTCAACTTCCTCATGAGACAAACCTAAAGCTCCCATTAATTTATGACTATCAGTAAACAAACCTTTTGTTTTCAGCTCAAGCACATCCCCTACTTTGGATCCGATGAATTTTTTAAGATTCACTTTTCCTTTCAAGTCAGCTAAAACAATAGTTGTTTTTTTCTCAAGTTCTTTTTCTGCGTTTGTAAACGTTCCAATAACACTAGAATCTTCAGCAACTTCTTCTTTTTGATGAACCGTTCCGAAACGAGTTTGTAAGTTTTCAACTTCTTTATCAATCAAACTATCTTCAGCGATAATATTGTATTTCGTAATTTTTTTCTTAGCACTTAAGTCAACATCAAACTGAGGAGTCAAACCTAATTCAAATTCAAAAGAAAAATCTTCTCCATCCCAAGAAAAAGCTTCGTTTACTTTAGGCAAAGGATTTCCTAAAATATCTAATTTTTCTTCAGTTAAGAATTTATTTAAAGATTCTTGCAACATCTTATTGATCTCGTCAATCATAATAGATTTACCGTATTGCTTCTTTACCATTCCCATAGGAACGTTTCCTTTTCTGAAACCTGGAATATCCGCTTTTTTACGGTAATCTTGTAAAATAGTGTCTACTTTTTCTTTGTAATCAGCAGCTGTAATTTCAACTTTAACAACAGCATTTAACGAGTCTATACTTTCTTTTGTAATATTCATCTTTATTCTTTGATGTTTAAATTCCTAAAATTGGATGCAAAAATAATACTTTTTTACGGACTTAACAAGCCCTTAATTTATTCTACCCTTAGTGTTTTGGCTGTCGTCTAGAAGTAGAGAGAATAGCACATAACGAACTCCCCAAAGCAATAAGCTAAAAAGCAAGGCAGAGAAAAAGCCTCCTACTTGAAAGCCAGATACCACACTACTTGCCATCAAAACAATACCCGCATTGATTACAAATATAAAAAAGCCCATACTTAAGATCGTTGCTGGCAAGGTTAGGATTATCAAAAGAGGCTTTAAAAAAGTATTTAACAAAGCCAAAACCGCTGCAACCCATATTGCCGATGTATAATTTGTTACTGTAATGGAAGGCATCAGTTTTGAAATAATCAAAACTGCCACCGCTGTTACTAAAATTTTTATTAGTGTTTTCATATCTATGTATTTATAAACAACAGCTCGCTAAAACAATACCATTGTACTTTCTTCAGACAAGTTTACAAAAACACTGACAATTTATCCGAAAAAATCAAATAAACATGTAATCTATTATAACTGATTTGTCTTGTGCGAAATTTCTCCTTGGGTCGAAATGACAAATTACTTGGATTGTAAAAAATAATTCTAACTAAGAAAACACACTACTTCTCTTAAAAAATCTACTGGATTTTCAGCATGCAACCAATGTCCCGCATTGGCAATCGTTTTTATCTCAGCTTTTGAGAAATGTGCTTTTATCAAAGAAATATCATCTTCAGAAATATATCCCGAATTTGCTCCCTTTAGAAATAAAACAGGACCTTCATACTCTGTAAACCCCGGCAAAGACACTCCAACTTCATTATTATTATCAGTCAAACTTTCTAAATTGAATCGAAAATCTAAGGTGACTTTTGTTTTTCTGTATACATTTTTTAAAAGAAATTGGCGAACTCCCTCCTCTTCTATATATTCTTTCAGCACAGCATCAACTTCTGTACGAAGAGATATCTTAGAAAAATCAACTGCATTCAAAGCTTCCAAGATCTGATAATGATGTGGTGGATAGTTTTTAGGTGCAATATCCGCTACAATAAGTTTTTCAACTTTTTCAGGATAATTTACAGCAAACAACATTGCTGCTTTCCCTCCCATAGAATGTCCTAATATATATGCTGATTCTATTTTATAAAAATCCATATAGTGTAACAAATCTTCAACAAGTAATTCATAATCAAAATCATCAGAATGAAAACTCCGACCATGATTCCGTTGATCTATCATATGTACTTGGTAATTCTCAGCTAACTTATTGGCTTGTGATTTCCAATTATCACCCATACCAAAATAACCATGTAGTATCAACAACGGCTTTCCTTCTCCTTGAATTTTTGAATGTAAAATTTCCATTGGTATTTGGTATTTGGTATTTGGTATAATTCGATTTTTCAGAAATCTTATGCAAACAAAATCAACGTTTATTTTGACTTAATTTTTCGCTTTTCATTCCCCTCTCTTGGGTCGGCTGTGGCCCTATAAGCCTGTTTTTCATTTCCCCCTTAATTTATACAAATACATATTAACTACATTTTCAAAACCTAAATATAACGACTCCGAAATCAACGCATGCCCAATAGACACCTCTTGTAAATGAGGTATATTTTCTGCAAAAAACTGAATATTATCCAAACTTAAATCATGTCCAGCATTCACCCCCATTCCGAGGTCAAAAGCCAACTGAGCAGCTTTTACATAAGGCTTGACAGCGTCTAGATTTCCTTTTGCATATTGCACAGAAAAATCTTCTGTATACAATTCTATTCTATCTGTACCTGTTGTCGCAGCTGCTTTTATCATTTCCAAATCCGTATCTACAAAAATAGATGTACGAATACCGTGACTTTTAAATTCAGCTACTACTTCTTTTAAAAAATTTTGATTTCGAATAGTATCCCACCCCGCATCAGAAGTAATATTATCATCACCATCAGGAACTAATGTTACTTGAGTTGGCTTTATTTCTAAAACCATTTTCTTAAACTGCTCTATTGGATTCCCTTCAATATTATATTCTGTAGAAACAATATCTTTTAAATCATAGGCATCTTGATAACGAATATGACGCTCATCTGGACGAGGATGAATCGTAATCCCCTCTGCTCCAAAACCCTCTAAATCCTTTGCAACTTTTAATAGATTTGGGGCATCCCCTCCTCTAGAGTTTCTCAATGTTGCTATCTTATTGATATTTACACTTAATTTTGTCATCTCCTTACTGAAATTAGAATATAATGCTTTTATAAAGCTATTTTAAAAAGGCAAAAGTACATCATTTTACATGAAATTTTATTAATTTGCATCATTTAGAAAATGATATGAATTTAGAAAACCACATCTTAAACGATTTAGAAACGTTACTTCCCAGCGACCTTATTGGCATTGCTAAAAACAAAGCTACAAGTCAAAGAGTTAGTCATTTTCCTGTTGTTGAAAACAATAAGTTATACGGCTGTATTGCGGAAAGTGACCTGAATACGCTTGAAGAAGAGTCAAAAAAAGTCTCAGATTACCAATATGTCTTTGAACTATTTTTTGCAACTGAAGAGGATACTTTAGTTGATTTGATAAACCTTTTCGCGATTCACGAAACAAACACGATCCCTGTTTTAAGCATAGACAAAGAATATTTGGGGTATTTTGATTTGAATGAGATCTTAAATATCTATGCTGAAACTCCATTTCTAAAAGAAGAAGGAATCATTTTGGTCCTAGAGAAAGAGAACAGTTCTTATTCTATTAGTGAAATTGCGCAAATATCTGAAACCAACAATACACAACTATATGGTATCTATGTTTCTAAAAAAACTGAAACAACCACACAAATTACTATTAAGGTAAAAACAAAAAACGTAAACGAAATTATACAAACATATAGAAGGTATGAATATAACGTGATTTCGAACCACGAAGACGATTCATATTTAGAAGATTTAAAGAACAGATCTAATTATTTACAAAAATATTTGAGCATTTAAATAGACAGATAAATACAACTTTTATTAGAAACTCATTTTTGAAAAACAAATACGCATGAAAAAAGTAGCCATTTTCGGACAAGCCTACAAAAATACGGATCGACAATATTTTGAGATATTAATCGAAAACCTAAACAAATACGAGATAGAAATTGTTATAGAGAAAGGGTTTGTTTCTATACTTAGAGATTTGGGGGTAGAGAATTTAAACTACTCAACTTTTTCTAAGCATGAAGATTTAGATATGAGTTTTGATTTGCTTTTTACACTAGGTGGAGATGGAACCATCTTAAATGCTGCTACTTTAGTAAAAGGACTAAATATTCCAATTTTAGGGATCAATACCGGACGTTTAGGGTTTTTAGCTACTGTCCAAAAAAAGGAAATAGAAAACACAATCAACTCACTAATAGCTAAAGAATACACGATACAAGAAAGAGCCGTTTTAGAGATAAAAACTAACGATCCTTCTATTGACTTTAATGGTATTAATTTTGGATTAAATGAAGTAACTATTGCAAGAAAAAATTCAACATCTATGATAGGTGTAGAAGCATATTTAAATGATGAATACCTAACAACATATTGGTCTGATGGACTTGTCATCGCGACACCAACTGGATCAACAGGGTATTCATTAAGTTGTCACGGTCCTATTATCATGCCCGAATCTAATAACTTTGTACTCACCCCTATTGCTCCTCATAACCTAAGTGCGAGACCATTGGTTATTCCTGATAGCACAGAAATAAAACTAAAAATTATTGGAAGAGAAAAAGAATTTTTCCTTTCACTAGACTCGAGGGTTACTACAGTCCCTTTTGAAATAGAGTTGACACTCACAAAAGCTCCCTTTCAAATAAAAATAATTCAATTAAACCAACAAACATTTATAAAAACACTTCGAAGTAAACTACTATGGGGAGAAGACAAGAGAAACTATATGTAATCTCTTAGAACGCCCCTTCAACTTGACACATATTCAAACAAAATAATTACTTCTTTATCAACAATAAATACCCCTATATACAGTTAATAAAAAAGAAGACATATAACTATCTAAAGCAAATTGAAATAATTATATTTGCAAGCTGTTTTAATTATGGGAAAAAAGTTTTTATTTTTAGTATTTATTTGGTTCGCAAACGCCTCTTACGCTCAAGTACACGAGATAGGCATATCACTTGGTGGAAGCAACTATGTAGGAGACATTGGAGCAAGCACATTGATAAGACCAAATGCACTGGCTTATGGGCTTCTTTACAGATACAACAGAAACCCCCGAATCGCTTATAGAGCAAGCATTACCTCAATGTCGCTCAAAGCAAACAATGCAGATTCTAACAACAAAATCAGACAATTATTTGACACACCAGTAAATAAAAAAATCACTGAATTCACAGGTGGTATTGAATTTAACTTTTTTGAATTTAACTTCTCGCATTGGAAAAGACCAAGAACTCCATATTTTATTTTTGAGCTTGCCGTGTTTAACTATAAAACAGCGGTAGGGACAGCTGCCGACTATTCTTACAAGTCAAAAATGGGCGTTGCATTGCCTTTCGGTTTTGGATACAAAGCAGAAATAAGCGATCATCTTGTATTAGGAATAGAAACAAGAATACGATTTACATTTACTGACGACATTGACGATAGCCTTTTTTACAAAGACAATTTAGACCCAATAGAAGACTCTGAAAACGCAAAATTCAATAACCCAGACACAAATGATTGGTATTCTTTTACTGGTCTAACTTTAACATACACCTTTGGAAGACCACTAAATTACACCACAAAGAGACACTAATGAATTACCTAGCACAAATAGACCCCAAAAGAATACCGCAACATGTAGCTATCATAATGGATGGTAATGGCCGTTGGGCAAAAAAACAAGGAATGAACAGGATCTTTGGCCACAGAAATGCTTTAACATCTGTCAGAGAATCTGTAGAAGCGGCTTCAGAAATTGGAACAAAAGCAATCACGCTTTATGCCTTTTCTACAGAAAACTGGAAGCGTCCGAAAATAGAGGTTGACGCGCTAATGAGTCTATTAATCAGCTCTCTAAGAAAAGAGCTACCTGGTTTTCAAAAAAACAACATCAAAGTAAATGCAATTGGAAATCTTACAAGTCTTCCAAAAAAAGCACAAAAAACACTAGAGGATGTTATAGGTCAAACAAAAACAAACAACAAATTAACACTTACTTTTGCTTTGAGCTACGGCTCAAGAGAAGAAATAGTTAATGCCGTAAAAAATATATCAAAAAAAATTGTTAATAATGAGCTTTCCATCGAAGAAATTGATGAAAATATTATTAATAACCATTTATATACAGTTTCTTTGCCGGAAGTCGATTTGGTCATACGAACAAGTGGTGAACAACGCATTAGTAATTTTTTGCTTTGGCAAATAGCCTATGCAGAGTTTCATTTTACTGACGTACTTTGGCCTGATTTCAGAAGAGATAATTTTTACAAAGCCGTAGTTGAGTATCAAAATCGTGAACGACGTTTTGGAAAAACAAGCGAACAAATTGAAGATTTAAATGAATAGCATAAAAATAATAGCTCTTTTTCTAAGCATTGCTTTTTACAACACCATTGCTTTTTCTCAAGAAACAGAAGCTTCAACAGCAACTTCTTCAGTCCCTTTTGAAAGTGGAAAAAAATACACCTTAGGAGAAATCACCGTTGTAGGTGCGCAACAGTTTAGCGAGCAATCAGTAAAAGTTTATTCTGGACTAAAAACAGGACAAGAGATTAAAATCCCTGGTGACAAACTTTCAAGTGCTATTAAAAAATTATATGGAACTAAGCGATTTAGTTCTGTGGAAGTATTTATAGCGAAGATTGATGGAAACACGGCATACCTTGAATTTAAAGTAACAGAGCTTCCTCAGATTAGTAGCATCACTATTACAGGGATAAAAAAATCAAAAGCTAAAAGTCTTAGAGAAGAAGCTGATATTAATAAAGGAGATATGTTGACAGACAATCTCATGGTTACTACCAAAAACTACTTTAAAAAAACATATACTGATAAAGGATACTTAAAAACAAAAGTAAACCTTCACACTAAAAGAGATAGTACTGAAGGTAATGCGATGGACCTGTTAATTTCAATAGATAGAGGTTCTAAAATAAAAATAAAAGAGATCGTAATCAGCGGAAATAAAGATGTTTCTGATGCAGTACTAAGGTCTTATTTAAAAGATACCAAAAGAAAATTCTGGGGACGTTTTTGGAAGAGTTCTAAATATGTTAAGGATAAATACAAAGCAGATTTACAAAACTTATTAGACGAATACAGTGAACTTGGTTATAGAGATGCACGTATTATTTCTGATAGTATTATTTGGAATAACGACGGTAAAACCATCAATTTAGAAATCAATTTAGAAGAAGGAAAACGATATTATTTTGGTGATATATCATTCTTAGGTAACAGCAATTATACAACTGCTCAACTGCAGCGTTTTTTAAGAATTAGCCAAGGAGATGTATACAATGCAAAAATATTAAATGAAAGAGTAAAAGGTGATGGATCCCCTGACTCTGAAGACATTACTTCTTTATATCAAAACAGCGGATATTTATTTTCACAAGTAAATGCTGTAGAAACAAAAGTTGAAAACAATGAAATATCAGTTGAAATTCGTATCCACGAAGATGACCCAGCAACTATTAGAAAGGTATCGGTAGCTGGAAATGAAGTCACCAATGACTTTGTAATTTATAGAGAATTAAAAACAAAACCCGGAGATCTATATAGCAAAGAAAACATTATTCGTTCTATTCGTGAGATATCACAATTAGGTTTTTTTGATCCAGAAAACGTAACTCCAGATTTAAAACCTAATTATGCAGATAAAACGGTAGATATAGAATATGCTGTAGTTAAAAAAGGATCTAGTCAAATTGAATTACAAGGTGGATATGGAGGAGGTTCATTTATTGGAACTTTAGGATTGTCTTTTAATAATTTCTCTATCAGAAATTTATTAAAAAAAGATGAATACAAGCCATTACCAATGGGAGACGGTCAATCTTTAGCATTAAGATTACAAGTAAGTAGATTCTATAGCACACATAGTTTTTCTTTTTCTGAACCATGGTTAGGAGGAAAAAAACCAAAATCTTTTTCATTCTCTGTTTACAACTCAAGACAATACCAAGTAGACTTTAGTACAAACGACGTTGACAAGAGTAAAAGATTAAATATATTTGGTGTTACCCTTGGTTTAGGACAAAGATTAACTTGGCCTGATGATTTCTTTACACTAAGTCAAGCGATCAGTTTAAAACAATACGACATAAACCAATACAATATTGGATTACTGAATTTTGAGGATGGTACAGGAGTTTCAAATAACTTATCATACAGTATTACATTAGCACGTAACTCATCTGGACCCAGTAGAATTTTTCCTACAACAGGATCAGAATTTAGCATATCGGCCAAATTTACGCTACCCCATTCTGCATTTAGCAACATTGATTATGGAGACCTTGAGAACAACCCCGACTACCAAGAACCTGTATATGGTCCTGGCGGACAATATTTAGGTGATTTCCCAGTTCAAGGAAGAATAAATGAAGCAAAGTACAAGTGGCTAGAGTACTACAAACTAGGCTATAAATCAAAATGGTATACCAAATTAATAGGTAAATCTGTATTGATGACAAATATTGAATTTGGATATTTAGGGTACTACAATCAAGACCTTCAAGACATGCCATTTGAAAGATATTATGTAGGAGGGGATGGATTGCAACAAAGTCAGTTTGACGGTAGAGAGATTGTGGGGTTAAGAGGATATGAAAATTCAAGTCTTTCTTTACAGAATGGAGGAACTATTTATAATAAATTCTCTTTTGAAGTGAGGTATCCTATCACTCTAAAACCATCAGCATCTATTTACGTTTTAGGATTTGCTGAATCGGGGAACTCATACCAAGATTTTCAAACTTTTAATCCTTTCGATGTAAAAAGATCTGCAGGAATGGGAGTACGTATATTTATGCCTGCATTTGGATTGTTAGGTATTGATTTTGCAAACGGGTTTGATCCTGCACCGGGTCGTATACAACCCTCAGGATGGCAAACACACTTTATTATTGGTCAACAATTCTAATTTGTTATATTTGTCGATAGTATCTATTTAAAGTAAAATAAATGTTAAAAAAAATAACACTTTTAATCTTTTTCGTAAGCAGTATCTGTAGCGGTCAAAAGCCACAGACCATCGCTTATATTGATATGGAATATATTTTGCAAAACATTCCTGATTACGAAAAAGCACAATTAAAGCTTGATTCTAAAGCAGCTCAGTGGAGAAAAAAAATTGAACGTTCTGAAAAAGAAATCGAAAAACTTAAATCTGATTTAAGTAATGAAAAAATTCTTCTTACCGAAGACTTGATTTTAGAGAGACAAGAAGACATTCAAATAAAAGAAACAGACCTTTCAAAACAAAGAGCAAGTTACTTTGGTACGAAAGGTGCATACTTTGAAATGAGAAAACAATTAGTGCAACCAATTCAGGACGAAGTATACAATGCAATACAAAAAATTATTGCTAGAAAGAAATATGATTTTGTTTTTGATAGAACAAGTGATTTGATTCTTTTGCACGCAAACCCAAAATACGATATTAGTAAGACCGTAATTTCATACATCACCAAAACTCAAAAAGAAAGAGAAAAAGAGGAAGCGAAACTAAAAAAAGCAAAATCTAAAGAAGCCTTGCAAAAGAGGATTGATGATCAAAAAAAGAGAAAGTCACAAAGAGAAAGTAAAGTAATACATAGATAAGAAAATAATAAACTGAAAAACAATACAACAAATTTAAAAAACAAAAGATGAAACATTTTAAAACCTTATTAGCAGCTGTAGTAATAACATTAGGAATGAATACAATTACACAAGCTCAAAAAGTAGCTCATATCAATTTTGAAGAGATCGTATCTAAAATGCCTGAAACTTTAAAGCTACAAGCTGACCTAGAAAAGCTAGGAAAAACTTACGGTGAGGAAATTACTGGAGCTCAAAAAACATTGAAAGCTAAAATTGACAAGTATACTGCAGAAGAAGTATCTCAAACAGCAGCTCAAAACGAAGGCAGAATTAAAGAAGTTCAAGCTGATCAAGGTAAAATTCAACAACTACAACAAGTTGCTCAACAAGAATTACAACAAAAAGAAAAAGCTGCTTTAGACCCTATTATAAAAAAAGCACAAGATGCAATCAAAGCCGTTGCTAAAACAAAAGGAATTGTGTATGTTTTAGACTCTAAAGCATTGATTGTTTCTGAAGGTGAAGACTTAGCTCCAGCTGTAAAATTAAGCTTAGGAATTAAATAAAATATTCAAAACATTTATTTGAACTCGTTATTCTTTAAAAAGAATAACGAGTTTTTTTTTGAAGACACTTTCATGAAATCAAACTGAAAAAAATCATATCTTGTCAAAATATAACAACAATGAACAAACAACCCATCGGAATATTTGACTCAGGAGTTGGTGGCCTTTCTATATGGAAAGAAATCACACAACTACTTCCCTTTGAAGACACCATCTATCTTGCAGATAGTAAAAATGCTCCCTATGGTGAAAAATCTAAAGAAGAAATACTTGAGCTGTGTCTTAAAAACACAAATATTTTACTAGAAAAAGGATGTAAGTTAATAGTAGTTGCATGTAATACTGCAACGACCAATGCGATTCAAATATTAAGAGAAACCTACAAAATTCCGTTTATAGGCATTGAGCCCGCAATAAAACCCGCAACACTTAAGACAAAAACAAATACTATCGGGATTCTAGCTACAAAAGGCACTCTAAACAGCAGCTTATTTGCTGAAACTTCGGAGAAACATAAAGCTGGCATTGTAATCATTGAAACCATAGGAACAGGGCTCGTCCAGTTGATAGAAGACAATAACTTAGAGAGCAAAGAAATGCACATATTACTTGAGAGCTATATCCAACCAATGTTAGCAAAACAAATTGATTGCCTAGTGTTGGGTTGTACCCACTATCCATTTCTAATTCCTAAAATAAAAAATATTACAGGAAGCACTGTAGAGATCATCGACTCTGGATTGGCTGTAGCCAAACAGACAATGGCAATCCTAAATGAAAAGAAATTGATCAACACATCTCAAAACACATCTCAACATCATATTTACAGCAATACACATTTAAAAGCAGTTAAAATGCTACTTGACAACTACCTTAAAAATACCGAATTACATTTAGAAAAATACTAAAACAAAAAAGAGGGATTGTTTTTTCAAACAATCCCTCTTTTTAAACTATTTCAAGCTATTATCCATTCATAGAGATTAAAAACTCCTGATTGTTCTTAGCATATTTAACTTTATCGTTGATAAACTCCATCGCTTCAATAGGGTTCATATCTGCAAGATATTTTCTCAATGCCCACAAACGTTGTACTGATTTTGGATCTAATAACAAATCATCTCTACGCGTACTAGATTTAATCAAGTCAATCGCAGGATATATTCTACGGTTAGAAATATTTCTATCTAACTGCAGCTCCATGTTACCAGTACCTTTAAATTCTTCGAAAATTACCTCATCCATTTTTGATCCCGTTTCAGTAAGTGCCGTAGCAATGATTGAAAGCGAACCTCCGTTTTCAATATTTCTAGCAGCTCCAAAGAAACGCTTAGGTTTATGCAATGCATTTGCATCAATACCCCCAGATAATATTTTCCCAGATGCTGGTGCAACTGTATTATATGCTCTTGCCAAACGTGTTATAGAATCTAACAATATCACTACATCATGACCACATTCAACTAGCCTCTTAGCCTTCTCTAAAACAATATTTGCAACTTTAACATGTTTGTCTGCTGGCTCATCAAAAGTAGAAGCAACAACCTCTCCTTTTACACTGCGCTGCATATCTGTAACCTCCTCTGGACGTTCATCAATCAATAATACGATTTGATATACTTCAGGATGATTTTCAGCAATTGAATTCGCAATATCTTTTAACAACATTGTCTTACCCGTTTTTGGTTGGGCTACAATCATTCCTCTTTGTCCTTTCCCTATAGGTGAAAACAAATCCATTATTCTCGTAGATAAGGTATTCTTTTTATCTACTAAATTGAATTTTTCCTCAGGAAATAATGGTGTTAAGTGTTCAAAAGAAACGCGGTCTCTAACTACATTAGGATTCAATCCATTAATTTTTGAAACACGAATTAATGGAAAGTATTTTTCTCCTTCTTTTGGAGGACGAACATTTCCTAAAACAGTATCTCCTGTTTTCAATCCAAAAAGCTTTACTTGAGACTGACTTACATAAATATCATCAGGTGATGATAAATAATTATAATCAGAAGATCTCAAAAAACCATACCCATCAGGCATCATTTCTAACACCCCTTCACTCTCAATAATACCATCAAACTCATAATCTGGATCTCTGAATTTAGTAGTGCTTTTATTGTGATTTTTTTCTTTATTCTGTTGATTTTTATGCTGAGGCGTTTTCTTTTGATTCGGGTTCTGATT
>CEWR01023781.1_pt1 | contig 12937 bp, 12 predicted proteins | sample 356321 | NCBI WGS metagenome assembly CEWR01 (sample SAMEA2621551, study PRJEB7988) | marine metagenome | biome: marine biome (ENVO:00000447); feature: mesopelagic zone (ENVO:00000213); material: "saline water (ENVO:00002010), including plankton (ENVO:xxxxxxxx)" | depth 790 m
ATTTACTGGCCAGGATGACAGACCCGTTGGTGGCTTAAAGGACATTGTCAACCGAAGTCAAGAGGAACGAAGGTTTCTTCTAGAAAAATATACCTATGAGAAGATTCCGCCGGGAGAGCTACTTGAAGAGCTAGAGAATTATCCCTTTGTGGGTTCGGAATCCCTGACGATAGAAAAGGGAAACGATGTTTTATCAATGCTGAAACGTCTTGATAAATTAGATGAGGCGATTAAAGAGGCTATGAAGACGGGCCAGCTTGGGGAATTAGATTTAGATGGCGTAGAAGATTTACTAGGGAAGTTGGCTCGTATCCAGCTTGAGGAAATTCTTCGGATGATAAGTGCTCTTGAGGAGGCCGGGTATTTATTAAAAAACCGTGATAGATTCAAATTGGGGCCGAAGGCAGTCAGAGAGATTGCACAAGATGCGATGCGAGAAATATTTTCGCAGATGAAAAAGGGCAATTTGGGTGCCCATGACACTTTCAAAAAAGGCGATTGGGGAGATCTTACAGGTCAGACAATACCATATGAATTTGGTCAATCCTTTGAAATAAATCTTCAAAAATCTCTTTTTAACACTGTCGTTAGAGAGGGGCCATCGATACCACTTAGAATTCAATCTCAGGACTTAGAAGTTAATGAGCATGAGCACCTTACCCAATCGGCAACAGTATTAATGCTTGATCAAAGCCGATCCATGGGTATGTACGGAACTTTTACGGCAGCGAAGAAGGTGGCCCTTGCTTTGTACTGGTTGGTACAGACCAAGTTCCCTAGAGATAAACTATTTGTGGTGGGATTCTCGGATTATGGTATGACGATTGAGGGTAAAGATTTACCTGAATCGACTTGGAATCATTGGGTGGCTGGTACCAATATGCATCATGGGTTGATTTTATCCAGGCAACTCTTGGCGCGCCAGAATGTGGCGAATAAGCAAATTTTGATGGTTACCGACGGAGAACCCACAGCCCATATGGAAAATGGACAAGCCTATTTTTCCTACCCTCCAACCCCTCGGACATTGGAGCAGACATTGAAAGAGGTGAAGAGATGTACAAGGGAAGGTATCGTCATAAATACATTTATGCTCGAGATGAACTATTTTCTCATGGAATTTATGGATGAAATGGCCAAGATTAATAAAGGGCGGTCTTTTTATACGAAACCGGATCAGCTTGGGCGCTACATGTTAGTTGATTATTTGGAAGGTAGGAAAAGGAAAGTCTAGCCGTTGATGATTAACTGTGATTTGGCTAGAATGAGCAATATATAGCAACTATCAATGAAAGGTTGATGGATAGGAACACTTGATAGGAGGAGCCCAAATGGCCACTAACGATTTGGCACTTAAAGCACATCTGCTTAGGCGAGCAGGGTTTGGTGCATCTAGGTTTGAACTTGAACAGATATCCGATAAATCTTATGAAGAAATCGTGGAAGACTTAATTCACCCTGAACGGTTTGAAGAAATCGATGAAGATTATTTAAAAAGATATAACCCTGAAAACTCATACCACGATGGCATTGCCGCCGCCGCTGGGCGTTGGATATGGTTAATGATTAACACCAAACGTCCCTTAGAGGAGAAAATGACCCTTTTTTGGCATCATATTTTTGCCACAGGGTCTTACAAAGGTGATCACACTCCCTCTACCATACGACAGATTCAAACGTTTAGAGAGAATGGGTTAACGAACATAAAACAAATTCTTCTTGACCTAGCTAAAGATCCATCGATGAATTATTGGCTTGATAATTGTGAGAACCACTCTGACCAGCCCAATGAAAACTGGGGCCGGGAACTATTGGAACTGTTTTCGATGGGTGTAGGGAACTATAGCGAAGACGATGTTAAACAAGCAGCTAGAGCTTTTACTGGCTGGACATTCGAACAACCTTTACCTCTGTATCCCTATGGCCATTACGAAACTAAATTTGTTTTTAACGAATCTGATCACGATAACAGCGAAAAAACATTCCTTGGTAGGAAAGGAAATTTCAACGGTGAAGACATAATTGATATCATATGTGAGGAAAGGGCAACAGCTTTATTCATATGCAGACATTTGTATAACTTTTTTGTCGAGGATGAGGCCCAAGTTCCCGCTTGGAGTATAGAGCCTCCTCGAAATCCAGAGGCTGTTGATACCATGATCGATATTCTCATAAGTAATGATGGTGAAATTAGGCCAGTTTTGAGTTACATGTTTAATTCCGACTTTTTCAAGAACTCCTTTTATAAGAAGGTTAAAAATCCATCAGAATTAGTAGCGGGGACACTCAAATTGTCAGGTAGATATTCAGTTGTACTTGCAGATGGAGAAAATGTTGGGACTCTCTACGGCACAACTGCAGTGATGGGTCAAGCCCTAATGAATCCTCCAACTGTTGAAGGATGGCACACAGGACATGAATGGATAGATGGGGGAACCCTTAATGAAAGGGTTAATTTCGCCGTCAATCAGTTTAATGATGTTTCTAGTCCAGGGTTTAGGGACATATTGGAAAGATTGGGACCCGTCGTTGAATCTGGTGATCTGGTCGATAGATGTTTGGATTTAATCGGCCCGATTGAAGTTGGTGAGGAAACTCGTATAGCACTTAGCAAATACGCTGAGGAGGTAGGGGATGTTAACTTGGGCACGAATGAAGATAAAGTCGAAAATGCTCAGAAAATAGCACGGATGATTCAGTTAATCGTTTCAACGAGAGAATACCAATTCGCTTAGTAAAAAATCTATTGAGGTAGGGGTAATAAAGGTAACTAGTAATGACAACTTTTACGCAAAAAGATCCTGTTTTCGTAGTGGTACAACTGTCCGGTGGTAATGATTTCATGAACACATTAGTGCCATACTCTAATCCTGCTTATTACGATAACAGGAAATTCCTTAATATATCTGAAGAAGATGTTTTGCCGTTAGATGGAACTTTAGGCTGGCACCCTGAGATGGCTCCTTTCAAGGAGTTGTACGATAGAGGTATGGTTTCTGTTGTCCAGGGAATTGGCTACCCAGATTCTAATCGCAGTCATTTCAGAGGTATGGATATTTGGCATACCTGTGCCCCAGATGAGGTTTCGACGATTGGATGGCTTGGTAATGTAATTGAGCAGCTAGATCCTAGCGGCGGTAATCCGCTTACAGGAATTAATTTTGGTGTGGGGCTGCCAAGGGCAATGTCAAAAGCTGGAGTTCCGGTTACGAGTGTATCCAACTTAGACGAATATGGACTAATGAGTGGAATTTCTGCCCAACAACAGCGAGATCAGGCTCTACAGATTTTTAAAGATATGTACGGCCAAGCTATAGGGTCCGGACCAGTTATGGACTATTTGTCTCGTACCGGGATAGATGTACTGTCCGGGGCTGATTTAATTAAAGTAGCGCCACAACAATATGAGTCAACAGTAGAATATGCAGATAATCCAATAGCCAAGTCCCTGAGAGATGTAGCTCGCGTTCATACAGCTAATTTGGGAACCCGTGTTTTCTATACTCAGCAGGGTGGATACGACACGCATGCCAATCAGCTGCCCGCTCAGCCTGGACTATTTAGGGATATGTCCGGGGCCGTTAATGATTTCTTTGCTGATTTGGAAGAACACGACGCTGATGAAAATGTCGTTATGCTTATTTTCTCTGAGTTTGGGAGAAGAATTAATGACAATGGTTCAGGCACGGATCATGGGTCCGGAGGAGGAGCATATTTAGTGGGGAAACCAGTGGCAGGAGGTTTATATTCCGAATATCCCTCCCTAGAGCGTGATAAGTGGGAAAAGGGAGAAGATTTGGCTCATACCATTGATTTCAGAGGCATATATGGAACTGTCATTGAGCAGTGGCTGGGGCTTGATGCAGCGCCGATAGTATATGGGAATTTCGAACAAATTAATCCTTTTAAAGCAAACTAGTTAAAGCAAACTAGAATATAGGAGGTGGTTGCAATGACATTACCTTTCGAATTATTGAGATCGGGATATCCATACTATATGACTTTGGGTCAGAGGAGAGTGACAACCAATCCGGTAGATATTGGGTTCGGCAAGGAGAATGTATATGTTCTAACTCGGGGAGGATTGGGAACCTGGGTTCGGGTGCTCAATTGGGAGGATGAGAATCTAGGTACCCGGGGAGACGCGAGCCTGTTCCAATCGCCAGCAGCTCTGCTAGTTGATGAGGATGAAAATCTATATGTCACGGACGAGGCAAGCCATAAAGTTGTTGTGATGGACAAAGATGGAGAGCATATCAATACTTGGGGAGAAAAAGGTTCCGAACCAGGACAACTAAATCGCCCATCTGGAATGGCTTTTGACGCAGAAGGCAACATTGTACTTTCAGATGCAATGAATAGTCGGATTCAAAGATTTACAAGAGATGGAAAACATTTACAGGTATTTGGTGGATTTGGTGATGGGGAGGGGGAATTAAATATGCCTTGGGGTCTAACCGTAGATCAGTCCGGGGATGTTCTCGTTGCCGACTGGAAAAATGATAGGGTTCAGAGGTTCACTTCTGAAGGAGAATTTAAATCTGCTATCGGCTCCCATGGTATCGAGAAAGGAGAGTTTCGTAGGCCATCTTCGGTAGCCGTTGATGGACATGGGGATATATACGTTTCTGACTGGCAAAATGACCGAGTGCAGCTTTTTAATAAGGATGAGAGATACATACAAAGTTTCCATGGAAACGCTTCACTTTCTAGGTCTGGGAAACAATATATTTTGAGTAACCTGGTTACCCTAAGGCTGCGTGCCGAGGGTGATTTTGAGAAGACCCAGAGATTGAACGCCCCTATGACAGTGAAAGTGGATGATCAATTCAGATTGTTCATAACGGATTTTGGAAATCACAGGATTCAAATTTACCAGAAAGACGTGGTTGAGTTATCTGAAACGGAAATAGCTCCTAAAATGAGAAACCCCATCCTATTTACTACCTAGTTGCTGCCATCGAGCTTAAATTTCCCTTTTACTACGTACATAATTAACGTAGTCCAAAACGGACTGCCATTCTTCATCTGTTAGGTCTGCTAAGGCTCTAATTCGTATTGAATCGTCAGCATTAACTGGCTGATTAAATATACTTCGATCGATGTATTTGGCGAGTAGTGCCAGCCTGTTATATGGAAGTCCTAAAGTCGCGGAAATGTTTCGTAAAGTTTTCACGGAAGGTTGAATTTTGCCCCCCTCCAAATGTGCTACATATGCATTACTCATTCCTAACATTCTGGAGAATTCCCTTTGGGACAGCTTTTTTTCTAGCCGTATTTCTTTCACCAAATTGGCTAGCCTATAATACTGTCTATCTTGGTCTGGAATATGGTCTGGATTAGTCATATTAAGCATTCCTATACCCGTATCATAACTGGGGTAATAGGTTTTGTGGAACAGGGTTCAGGTAAATGAAAATTAATTAATGGTATTAATTACAAATCAAAATGTTTTAGATGTAATGTTCGGAAAAGATTTGACAATATAGAACAAAAAAGCTATTATGGTATTACATTTTAATAGCCGCTCCTCCAGATTATCAAAGCGGCAGAGGGTATCCCCTAGTTTTGGTTTTTTTAACCGGCTGGGGGATTTTCATTTTGTCTTGGCGAATTAGGCTTTCAATTTATGAACCATTTCCATATTTAGAGAGACTCCAAGTCCTGGGCCATTGGGAACTTCCAGAAATCCGTTTGTTATTTGCAAGGGTTCAGACAATATAGGGTGTTCGTCTCTGATTGAAACTGATTCAATGTTATATTCTTGAGCGTAAGGAGCGCCTGGGGTTGCTGCCACAAAATGGGCGTGGGCAACAGTGCTGATGGTTGGTTGAGTATTATGGCAGGTTATAGGAATTCCAAGAGATTCTGCTAAATTAGCTATTTTCATTAAGGTTGTGAAGCCAGGTGTTTTAACAATATCTGGTTGGACGATATCTATTTTTCCTCTCATCATTAGTTCCTTGTATTCATACAGGCTGTATATCATTTCTCCCGAGGCAATGGGAATATCAAGTGCGTCGGCCACCTTAGCGAGGCCGGGCAGATCGTAATGAGGTCTGGGTTCTTCAAAGTGGAACACTCCCAATTCTTCAAGTTGCTTACCTATTTCGATTGCATGATGCACGGAGTAGGCCCCATTCACGTCGACTAATATGTCAATTTCGTCACCCACTGCCTTTCTTACCTCAGTCACGGTGGCTATTGTCTGATCCGCCGAGTCATCAATTCCGCCGGGAACCGCACTGTGTAATTTATAGCCTGTATAACCTTTCTCCACAAAGGATAGGGCTTTTTTTGCTTCTTGAAGTGGTGTAAGGTTTCGAGCCATCGAACTAGCGTATACAGGTACCTTTTCCCTCACCTTTCCTCCAAGCAGTTGGTAAATGGGTAAGTTGAGGATTTTCCCTTTAAGGTCCCACATTGCAATATCCAAACCGGCAATCCCGATCCAAACGGCTCCACCTATTTCCAAAGCCTGACCTGCTGCTGCCATATCCCTAAATCTGGCTTCCGTGTCGATCGGGTCTTTACCTAGGATAGAAGGCGCGAGTAGCTCCTCCACTACGGTCTTGGTTACTAATGGTTGCCGTCTGAAGCATTCCCCAATGCCAGTGATACCTTCGTCTGTGTGTATGAAAACAAAAGGGTGAAGTCCTTCTAATACGACATACTCAATTGAGCTAATTTTCATTTGTATGACCCTAATTTGATTGTTTCTATCCCACTATTTTCGCTGTTCTGAGAGTCACAATATTCTCTTCCAAGAATCCGAGTTCTCGCAGTACTTGATCTGTATGTTCTCCATGATCTGGGGCCGGTAAATCTAGCTTCCCTGGGGTTCGTGAAAATCTAAAGGGGAGTCCTTGTAGTTTTATACGCCCTAAATTGTAGGAATCATTTTCGGTAATGAGACCCAGTGAATGTGCTTGAGGATCATCATGAATTACCCGAAGGCTCTTATTTACAGCGCATTTCACCCCTGATTTCCGGAAAATGTCTATCCATACCGTTACTTGAGAACTTATAAATAATGATTCCAGTTTCTGATTGAGAACGGCTTGATTCTCAGCTCGAGACTCTTTGTTGTGGTTAGCTAAATCCGACATTCCTACCGCATGGCACATCTTGTTCCATTCGATATCTTCTTTACAGGAAAGGAAGAACCACCCATCCTCGGCTTTATAAAGCCTATAGTCGACAGACTGACCTACCGATGCTAGCCTGGGTTTTGTTGGCTTATTCGGATAATTGAAATATTCTGCTGCTTGGTACGCGAAGGCAGCGTTCACCAAAGATATTTCAACATGCTGACCTTCGTTATGGCGGGATCGATAATACAAAGCCGACACGATTCCATATGCTGATAATATTGCTGATGAGTAGTCAGAGGCGGCAATTCTTAAAAAGACAGGATCCCCAGAGCCTCCTTGGTCTTTCATTGCACCCCCTTCGGCCTGAATAAGAGGATCGAAGGCAGGATATTCACTGAATGGACCAGTGAGACCATAACCATTTACCGTTGAGTAAATAATTTCAGGATTTACCTTACAAAGGCTCTTGTAATCAACACCCAAATTTGCAGCTATCCCTGCTCTGTAGTTTTCCGTAACAACATCAGCTTCCCTGACTAACTGATGAAATATATCTAATCCTTTAGGGTCTTTTAGGTTTAGAATCATTCCCCTTTTACCTTGATTCCACCCTTGAAATGCGGCCCCATTTTGTCTGAATCCATCTCCGGCGAAGGATTCTATTTTCAATACATCCGCTCCAAGGTCTGCCAATAGAGTCGTGCCATAGGCTCCGGCTATATACCCGGTAAGATCTACGACCTTTATTCCATCTAAAGGATGCTGGCTCATTTTCCCTAGAGGAATCGGCTCTTTGGGGATGCAAGTAGCGAACAAAGAATTATCTTCTCCTGGATACCTTGCTGCCTCAGGTTTTGGAGACTTCGAAAGAGAGAATTTCAAAGGAGGTGAAACCTGTGTTGTTAATCCCAATTCAGGGTCTTCTATTTTTTGTAGCATTTCGTTGTGGATGACTTGTGGGTGCTGGGAAAACCATTCCCGAGTCTCGGCTGGGGCGCACGGCACATCGTTTTCCCTGAGAATATATAACCAATGGTCTCTGGAATTGGAAGCGAAAATTGGCTCTAATACCTCCGCTAAAGCCGACCAGTGCTCCGAAGGAATGTTCCAAGGTGCTTCCAAAAAACGAGCATCTTCCAACAAATCAAAGCATTCTAGGGCCATGCATAACTTATTCCAAAAAACATTATTTCCGCATGCCACAAAGATCCAATCATCTACACATTTATATAAACGATATACCGGTAATCCAGTGGATGGCCCTGGGCCCCTGCGCCTTGCTGGAGTAATTACTTTTTCACCGTCTATGAAACCTGTGGCTTGCATCGCTGTTGACCCGGCATATAAAGGAACTTCGATTTTCTGACCTAATCCGCTGGTTTCCCTTTCAAATAATGCCGCTGATACTGCAAGAGACGCCGTGAAGGCTGTTCCGTAGGTAGGAAATGGGAGTTGGACGTATAGTGGAGTCCCAGTCTCCCCACCTTGCCCTTCATGTATACCTGTATATGCGCCAATAGTACCTTCATCTCCTGGAATATCAGCCATAGGACCAACATCTCCGTAAGGAGGTATCGAACAATGCAAGATTGACGGATTAATTTTGGAAAGATTCTCGTAATCAAGAAAAGTAGATTTGGCTTCAGACAGGAGCCAAGTAGTAACAATAACATCAGAAGATTTAATTAGGGAGTGGAGATTCTGCATTTCCTTATCAGAGGAAAGATCCAAGCAGATACTTTTTTTACCTCGATTATAGAATCTATAATTCGGATCAGAACGTAATGGGTCTCCGCCAAGGGGCTCTATTTTAATTACTTCTGCTCCCATGTCACCCATCAAAAGAGACGTATACATTCCGGGAATATCCCGGCTGAAATCTAAGATCCTTATGTCGGAAAAAGTGCCTGCCACTATCTATATTAGTCTCCTATGTAATTACTTGAATTTAGCTTTCATTACCCTAACTTCATCAAGCATACTTTGCTCTGTGATAGAGGTAGGTAGGTTTGTGGAATTTTTAAGCATTTTTTCACGTCGATCAAGAAAATCCAATGCGTGATCCTTGCACCTCAACTGGTTGTCCATTAAGAGTATTAACGGAGTTTTGATATTTTTCTCTATTCTTGTGACGTTATCTTTGTCACAGTCTGTGCATAATTCTTCTCTCATTTTAATTCCACTTTGATTTCTACAAGAAGATTTTCCCCAGCTACGTACCATATCAAATTAAACCTCATGATGGGCACATCGCCCTAGGGTAAATATTTCGATATGATGCGTATTACATGTATTACCCATGTTAAGTATTGCTAATCTTCAAGGAGATATTAATATGGCAACAACCTCCAAAGGTCAAATCCCCATGGTAGTTCACGGTACTGAGCCTGCGACAGGAACCGCCCAGACCCCTGGTATGGAACGCAAACCAGCCATTCATAAAGCTTCAGTGGGCGCGAGTAAAATATGGTTCGGTACAGTAACCTGCGCTCCCAATCAAAAAGGGCCACCTCACCACCACGGTGAGGCAGAAACTGCTGCCTACGTTATATCTGGGCATATCCGAGTTTACTACGGTGAAGATTTTAAAGAGTATGTTGAAGCTGGGCCTGGAGATTATCTCTTCGTACCTTCGAACACGTGGCATATTGAAGAAAATCCCTACGACTCTCCATCCGAACAATTTCTAACACGTGGTCGGACAATATCGTTATTAATTTGGAATAGTGCTATCTAACCCATACTTAACTAATCATAGGATTGTGTCTGGAATCGAATTGGACACCATAGATTTCTTATAGTGCAGTTTCTCTTTTGACTTCTTTACTGTGATCGTAAGATGAATGCGGTGCCCCTATATTCGTCAGAAGGTTCTTTTGCTACTCAGCCAGATACTTCACTACCATCTGGGATATTTATGCTTTGGTTGTATCCAGAAAACCCAATAAAAACAAGCAGAAAAATGCGATGAAATAATTCTGTCAAATGATAGGTTATTAGTGAAGAAAATATTATCAGGTGTCAATTCTTGACAAAAGATCTGATTAGGCAATTTAGGAGGATGTAATGAGCAATCGAAAATTAGTTAGTTTGTCTTTAGCAGTTTTTCCAATATTAGCTTTTGTTGGTTGGATAATACTTGGTGCGATACTGGGATTTGATATTAGTCCAGACAAACCACAATCTTACATAGGGGCATTGGGAGAGAACAGCGCCGCAGTAAAGACTATTTTCCCAATTATCACGCTACTGTTTCTTGTAGTGGTCGCAGGATTGGGATATATAAGGAAGTCGATGGAAGGAGGCTCTGGTCATCTTATGGCGAGATTTGGTTTCCTGCTTATGGTTATTGCTGCACCAGGCTTTGTGGCGGAGGGAGGCCTGCAAATGGGTGTGGCTGAAGCTGCTTCCCTTGGATCATTACAGACTGCGCAGACTTTATTTGCGGCAGGCAACGCGATTGGCGCAATGGCTACTGCACTAATGTTTATTGGGTTCCTAGTCATAGGAATAGGCATACTAAAACAAAAAAACTTTCATATAATTATCGCTGTAGTTATGGTGATAGCTGGGATATTTACCGCAGCAATATGTGTCATCGATTACAGTAACCAATTAATCATAATTGGGTATGTTGGGTTTAGCTTGGCTAGCTCTGCTCTTGGAATAAGTTTATTACGCTCCTCAGAATAAATTTAAGCATGGTTGGCAACGTCCCAGCGACGTTGCCAACCATTTCCAGGTATGGTGGTTGAACCACGATATCTGAAGAGTACATGTTTCCCAAGTGATTGTTAGGATACGAAGCCGATAGCCTTCCCGGCTGTTTTCGGAACCGGGTTTCCCTCCAATTTGGCGTACACCTCATCGGCAAATTCAATCAGGTTAGGTTGGTTTATGATAGCTCTACCTGACTGAACATAGTACTGGCGGCCGCCTACAGAATCCATGAGACCATCGAATCTTTTAATGTAATACCCTGGTAAATTTCTATTTCTATTCAACCTCCATTCAGTATTGGTCAGTAGATATCCAGCCCTGAGATGTGTTGACAATCCATCAAGGTCAGGAGCGTCCAAGCTATCCAAACCTTCGTGTTTTTTTGCATAGAGTTGCCGCAGAGAGTCACTAGTCGTTCGAGATTGTAGGTATCGAAGAAATAATCCTAGGGAAGTGAGAGTGAGCTCTCTGTCGGCATCTTCATGGGCTCTCGACAACACTCTACGTTGTAATACGAGCTGCCCGGCTAGAAAGAATGCAACTACCAATGTTGCGGATCCGGTCAGTATTTGGGCAACGGCAACGGTAAGTTCTGTATCCATTTCATCCTCCTGAGATGTATTCAGCGGGATAATGTCATATTTATTAACCTGGTGCTAATTACATATAGATTATTTCTACCGCTCCTCATAGGTAACACCATGGTCAACCCGTTCCCACACATAGTGTTTGGATGATTTCCTCCGATAAAACACGTATTGACACAATTTTAATTAATTCTTAAAGTAGAAAAAATTTAACAATCGTTAATAGGAGCGACCAAAATGTCATATTTCATGAATTTTCTAAGATATCCCAGTCCAGGTAAAACTAGTGCTGTACTGGAAGCTGTTATAGAGTCGGTGGTGGCCGTAGGAAGACCAGGAAATGTTGCCGTCCCTGTCTCAGTGGGAAATCCGACAATCGCCCGGCCCGCGATAGTCAGCCTTGTCGGTGGATTTCAAACATTGGATGAACTTGATGCTTTGCAAGAGGCTTCTCTCAACGACAGTGTAACTATGCAGAGACTCGATGCCATTGATGCCCTATGTGAAAGAGCAACCTGGGTAGTTTCGGAGATTCTTAGCGAACCTATGAGTTCTCTTCCCGATGGCTTTGAGCCAAAAATTATTTCTAGAACAATTATGCACTGTATACCTAGCAAAAGAGATGAGTTGGTTAATGCTCTAATTGAAAACAGGGCTAGTTCTACATCCACAGTACCACCAGTTGTAAGTCGACCAATAGCTGGACCTGTTAACCAAATACGGATATCGAGGTTTGCTGAGAATCTTAAGGATATTCAAGAACAGCAGTCAGAGGCTGTAAGTAAGCTGGGAAAGATTCCGGAAATGCTTACTCAACCTCCTGTACGAATTGTGAGCCGGATAATGCACAGTCAGTAATAGGATTCATACTCTGAAGTAATGTGATGGGTGGGGTTCCGGTGTCGCTATCCATCACATTAATGGGCCTACAGACCCACTCAGATTTGAACTATATGAGAGTGTTGTTGATACTAAATATTGTATTTATTGCCAAGCTGATTTCCAGGCTTGCAATACCAAACAATCATAATAATCCAGCCAACGATAATCGCAAACCATAATAGCTGCCACCATCCAGATTTTCCTATGTCGTGCAGCCTTCTTGCTCCCAGTGCTAAACCAGGTATAAGTGTGGCTAAGTTAAATATATTTTGTAACGCACCAATGCCGGTTATGGAATCAATAGTTCCCAGAACCACTCCCGTAACCACAAGGAATAAACACCACCACCAATATTCCGCTCTCGTTGCTCGGCCACTGAAGTTGATGTAATTCTTAAATCCTAAGCCGATAGCCTCACCGAAGCCAACCATGGGTTTTGATGAATCGACACCATAATCAATGCCTGTGGCCTGTTGATCGGTTAGTGGAGAGCCACATATCCCACAGAATTGGGCAGAGGGCTCATTTTCTTTTCCGCAAGTGGGGCAATGCATAGTAAACATCCTACCAGATGAGCACCTTCTATTCTTTCGAATCATTCGCCAATAGTAATAAGACCAGCATAATTAGAAATGGCAATCGTTGTTTTATATA
>CEWR01156203.1_pt1 | contig 12936 bp, 9 predicted proteins | sample 356321 | NCBI WGS metagenome assembly CEWR01 (sample SAMEA2621551, study PRJEB7988) | marine metagenome | biome: marine biome (ENVO:00000447); feature: mesopelagic zone (ENVO:00000213); material: "saline water (ENVO:00002010), including plankton (ENVO:xxxxxxxx)" | depth 790 m
CTACGGGAAGTCGCTTTGACCGTAACCCATCCGACAAAATACACCACCTCACGGTCCTCGCAAAAAACCCCACTGGCTATAAAAATTTAGTTAAATTGGTTACATCCTCACATTTAGAGGGCTATTACCGGCGACCTAGAGTAGATAGAGAACTACTTGAAGCTCATTCATCCGGACTGGCAGTATTATCAGGCTGCCCTAGTGGAGAGGTTCCCTGGTTGATTGCACAAGGGAGGTATGATGAGGCGAAAGCAGTATCTGGATGGTATAAAGAGGTCTTTGGCTCTTACTTTTTGGAGTTGATGCAACATGGCGGTGTTCCTGAATTACCGGAAATCAACAAAGGTTTATTACGACTAAATATTGAAACACAAATCCCATTGGTCGCCACAAATGATTCTCATTATGTGGACCAGCAAAATGCTATTGATCATGAGGTTCTACTATGTATTCAAACCAATACCAACATTCAAGATGATAGGAGGATGAGATTTGAGGAAGATTCTTATCATCTAAAAACACATGATGAAATGATGTCACTTTTTCCTGACTCTCCTGATGCTATTGCCAATACTGAAATGGTTGCGGAGATGTGTGAATTGGAATTGGATTTTTCCCAAGCAAGGCTGCCAGAATTCCCTGTGCCCAGCGGCATGACCTCGGATCAATATTTGGCCGAAATATGTTGGAAAGGATATGAAGAAAAAGTCCAACATAAAAGCCAAGAATATAAAGCCCGACTTGAATACGAATTGAAAGTAATAGAACAGACAAGTTTTCCGGATTATTTTTTAGTTGTCTGGGACATCGCTAAATTTGTCAGAGAGAATGAAATTTTTTTTACAGTCAGAGGAAGTGCCGCCGCAAGTCTTGTACTTTATTGTTTAGGTGTGACTGATGTTGACCCGATGCCATTCAAATTAGTCTTCGAAAGATTTTTGAATATCGAGCGGAAAGAAATGCCAGATATCGATATGGATTTTCAGGATGATCGTCGTCAGGAGGTGATCAATTACTGTTCGGCTCGCTATGGTAGAGAACACGTAGCCCATATCATTACGTTTGGCACCTTCGGGGCTCGTCAATCCATCAGAGATGCAGGCCGGGCTTTGGGTATGTCCTTAGAAAGTGTCGACAGGGTTGCAAAGATGATTCCAGAAAGGCTTAATATAGATTTGGAATCTTCTTTGCTTGAAAGCCAAGACCTTAACAATGTTTACCAGACAAGTTCCGATGTCAAAAAACTTATGGACACTGCTAAACAACTTGAAGGAGTCACCAGGCACAAAAGCCTACATGCCGCTGGGGTGGTTATATCAAAAGAACCTTTGAATGATGTTGTACCTTTGGAATTCACTTCACGCGGGGATGAGGAAGGTGCAGTTATGACCCAGTATTCAATGGAACCGGTAGCAGCTTTAGGCCTTCTGAAAATGGACTTTTTAGGTCTCGTAAATTTAACGGTATTGGACGAGACCCTTAAACTTATAAAGCTTAATCATGGTATAAATTTAACTCTTCAAAAAATACCTTTAGACGACAAAATGACCTTTGATATGTTGTCTAGAGGTGAGACTGTTGGTGTGTTTCAGCTAGAAAGTTCGGGAATGACTCGTCACATTAAAGAATTGAAACCCTCTACACTTGGCGATGTGGCTGCAATGATTGCTTTGTTCAGGCCAGGTCCAATGGATCATATAGGTACTTTTATTGACGGAAAACATGGGCGTAAGAAAGTTACATACATACATCCCGCTATGGAGGAAATACTGGAGGAAACCTATGGGGTTATTGTGTATCAAGACCAGGTGCTTCACATTGCCAGGGAATTTGCGGGCTATTCTTTAGGAGAGGCAGATATAGTGAGAAAGGCCATGGGTAAAAAAGATCCGGAAATTATGGCGGAAGAGAAGACAAAATTTATAACTGGGTCGTTAGATAAAGGCCATTCCGAGTCGCTAGCAGTTAAAGTTTTTGATTTAATCGAACCATTTGCAGGATATGCTTTTAATAAAGCGCATAGCGTAAGTTATGGGATGGTTTCATATTGGACAGCCTACCTGAAAGCTAATTACCCAGCCGAATACATGGCCTCATTTATGAACTCATATATGGACAAGAAGGATCGTCTCATCGCGGCTGTAGCAGATTGTCGTAGGATGGGGATTGAGATATTGGCCCCAGACATAAACAGAAGCTATTCAAAGTTTACTATTGAAGAGAACCAGGAATCTAGGAAAGCAATAAGATTTGGACTGGCTGCAATTAAAAATATAGGCTCAGAAGCATTAAGATCGTTTTTGGACTCACGAGATCAAAATGGCCCTTATGAAAGCTTAGAGAAGTTATGTCATGATGGGGATATCAGTTCACTAAATAGGAAAGCCATCGAATGTTTGGTGATGTCAGGGTCCTTCGATAGTTTCGGGGATCGGACTGGCTTATTGGAAGTAAGCGATCGCATTAGTGCCTTAGCCCAAGATGAGGCTAACATACGAAATTCTAATCAGTCGACAATGTTTGAAATGCTAGGGGATTCAGTAAATAGTGCCTTGTCGTCGATAGATATACCTTTTACATCTACTTCGGATCATCAGAAAAGGCTTTGGGAGGTGGAATTGATGGGTATTAGCATTTCTGGTGCAGGCAATCTCGGGAAACTACTTAGCGGATTTGGGAAAGATGTCTCTGTTATGTTGACACAATTACAAGGTGGAAGCTCATCGAGGTCCACAGTTTTGGCTGGGCAGATTTCCACAGTGGTTGACAGATTTACGAGGGACAACAGGCCGTTTAAGGTGGTAAATATAGAAGTTTTAGATGGAAGCTTGGAGGCAGTAGTGTGGGAGGATGTTCTTAATAAAACTGCAGAGTTATGGGAGCCGGGACGAATAATTAAAATGAGCGGGAATTTGAGAGAAAGAGATGGAGAAGTAACAATAAGCGTGACTGAGGCAAATGAAATTAATTTAGATAAAGCTTTTAATAATATGGATACTACGGATGATCACGCCCACGAGAATAGGTCGATTTTGCACAACAGTGCCCCATTGAAAAATATAAATGGTAATGGGAATCACCCTAATGAACCTGAGTCGCCCACCAATAGAAAAAAACTCATTTTATCTATACGGGAATCCAACAACACAACCAACGATCAAATGCTACTTGATGATATCAAGAGATTGCTTCTGAGTGCCTCTGGGAATGATGAGGTCGGCCTTGAGATTGAGACAGAATCTTCTGTTGTGGTGATGGAGTGGCCCCCGGTTAAAATTAATGCGACCCCTGAATTAGAGTCAAAACTTTCAGCTTTAGTTGGTTCAACAGGTAAAGTGACAATCCAGAGCTTAATGTTTTGAAATATATTCTTTTTCTAGCTCCAGCAGCTTCAACTTTAGGTCAAGCCTAGTTTTACCTTTCCCGAAGCCAGTTAAATTACCATTTGCTCCAATAACTCTATGGCAAGGAATTATTAAAGTGATCCTGTTGTTTGCCATTGCTTGACCTACCGCCCTCGAAGCTTTTGGACTACCACTTTTGCCAGCTACCCATTTATATGATTTAGTACTACCGATCCCTATAGATCTGCAGATAGCCCATGCTGTTTTATAAAAAGGAGGTGCTTTGGATACATCTAGGGCAATATCTTTAAGTGAATAACTCCGGCCTTCTAGGTAGCCATGTAGCTTTTCTATTTCTTTAGAAAACAAACCTCCTGTTTCCAGATGCTTTGAGTCCCAGCCCTTGATTTCTTGCATACATTTAGATTCTTGTTTTTCAGGCAACGAACACCGAGTTATACCTCGTTCACTTCTCTCTAAAGCTATCCACCCAAAAAGCGTCTCGAATTTAGTGTTATATAGATTATCTGGTTTCATTTTTCTGAGCCCACTTGAAAGAACGTCCTAGAATTTCTCTCCAAAGGTAATTTCTAATTGTTTTCCAACAGATATCCAAATTTTCGGAATAGGAAGATTGGGTCGAATATTTTTCCTTCATAAGAGCATAAGCAATAGTGTGTATTTCTGTATGGATACTTGGATATCTAGTTGACAGCTTTGAAGAAAACTCACCGATAGTTTGGTACCTATTTTTTGATGTTCCAGCCAATGTTCCAATCCTGTACATTTTAATGGTTAGTTTTTCTGCTTGAGACAAGCCAGATAGCCCGTATTGCCAGAATGTTATGAGGCCTAAAGACAAAATTACAATAGAAAATATAATTGATAGAGGCACTAAAAACGATTTTTTAAGTAGGAAATATATATTTCCTGCGGTATTTTCACTAACCTCCCTTTCCGGGCCTAGTTCGTCATAAAAATCATCAGGTAGTTTGGGGTAATTCCCATCCTTATAGACACTTCCTGATCGAATAAAGGCCGAAGGAGTTTTTTCTCGTTGGAGTCTTGAATATTTACTCCAGTTAGGGGTTGGTTCAAAATCAATCCATCCATAATTGGGGAAATATACTTGCACCCACCCGTGACTGTCAGAATCTTTGATGGTTGATGAATCTTTATCTGGCAAATAGGCCCCTGAAGAATATCCAGTAGCCAATCGAGCTGGAATTCCGGAGATTCTAAGCATAACAGTCATTGTTGAAGCAAAATAATCGCTGTAACCAGTGCGACTGGTGAATAAAAAGTGGTCCACACCATCAGCTCCAACGGGCGGTGTCGATATTTTATGTGAATATTGGTAATCGCCGTTGCGAAGATGTTCTTCTATTGCCACCGCTTTGTCGTATGCATTTGTTTTCCCTGATGTGATCTTTTTAGTCAGATCATATATTCGTCTAGGCATATCTTCTGGTAACTCAAGATAATGGTCTTGAATAAAGCCGTGGTATGTTTGGCCGGCAGTCCTGAGTTCCTTTGGACTAGATACGGATACAGATGAAACCATCATCAATTGTTTGTTAGCCGGGATTTGGCGGGCCAGTTTCCAATTGACGATATCTAAATTCAAAGGCGCAGTTCGAGTCAATTTTATTTCACCGGTACCATTATTATTTGATGACGTGGTTATATATTTGTACTCGTTAGGAAGTTGTGATCGCAAATATTCTTCAAATTTGTTAGTACGAATATGAGTTGGGTATCCCTGCAAATGTTTTTCTATATGCAACTCAAATTGTTGTAAGTCAGAGGGTAAATGCCCATCGAATTTGCCATCTCCAACCTCAACTCTGAATGTTTTGGGTTTGAGAGATTCCAGGACTATTGATTCGCTCACACTAGAAATGTTGCCTCCGGCAAAGAATTGGTCCGACGGAAATGACATCTCTATACTTTGACTGACCGACTTTGTTGATTGTAAGCCCCTTGTATTGTTGAATTTAGAATATTTGTCTAGATCAACGGTGTGAGTTTCACCAGATATCCAGCCTTCATGAGTGTATGTGTTATATGTGCGTGAAACCCAATAATTAGGATAATCTGATTTGGCTGTTAGTACGGCTTCTTCCCTAAATGAAATCGATCCAATGAAAGGTAAAAATTTACCAAAAAATCTACCATTTTGTTGTGTCCTCGAGGGTACACTACCTAGAAGGCGGGCGAATTCATTTTCAATTATCGCCACAGGTTCTCGCGCTGCTTTCCATGTGTCTGCAACAGGTCTTGAGACATATATTTTTAGCGGTATCGCAGTAGAAATAATTAGTATCGCGATGCTATACCAAATTGCAGAATTTAATGTTAGCCACCCGTCCAATTTATTGAAGGATGTTCCATTTTTGGACCACTCAGCTCTTTGTTTCACAGTGGTTATATGTGTTATTAGAATCATAGCCGTGAAAGCATAGATGTAGAACCTGGAACTATACTGCTCAGGTAAGAAACTTAGGCAGGTTAATATAGACATTCCATTAAGGACAATCGAGATCCAAATGTTGTTATGTTTAAAGGTAAACCAAGAGGACGTATACCCCAATAGCCAAGCCAGACTTAGGAGAAAAATGGTATAGGGAATCAGGTCAGTACTTATACCTTCAGTGGTAGCTATTTCATACCAATAATTCAGACGCAATCTCAGCTCAGAAATTTTTTCGTCTAGAGGCAGATTTTTTATGAGGGTGAGGGTGTTATACAGTACCAAGATTGTTCCAATCGAAAATGAAATCAAATGAATCAATATCGGATGCAACTTTATTCGATTAAAGAATAGAGGGAATAGGCTTGAAATTAGTATCATGGTGTAGATGCCAGGGGTCTCTACCCAATTCCCTAAGACTACTACATCGGCAGTGCAAATAAGAGAAAGTAAAAGTATTACGTACAATGCTATACCTTGCTCAGGTATAAGAGCTGTCAAATTGGTTACTGCATTCGCCCATCTTGTTGGGGTTGTTTGTCGAGGTTTTAATAACTCAGAAATACGGACTTCTTTAATCATGATGACCTTGTCAAGGTCAAATTTTGTACCGATCTTCTAAAAAAAGATCGTGACAAAGATTCGTTAATTTCATCATTCCTATTGATTAGATACGGGGATATACCTATATTGTCTAGGGCTGATAATGTTGGCCCCAATTCATACTTCCCTCCGAATGAATTTGCATTAATCATTATCACAGTGATACTTGCATTAAATTGAGACAATTCAGATAAGGCTGTGATCCATTCTGGTTCTGAAGATGGGGTTATGATAATAATGGATGAATGATTGATCCATATGTTTCTTTCTTCAGTTATCACCTCCTGGAGTTTTTTATTTTCCCCGGGTTTTGCTATGGCTAACGTCTGCATAGTACGGTCAAAATGAGAGGACCCTGTCCCCGGTGTTATATAGTAACGATCATTTCCATGACTCAGAAACCCGACAGGGGTATGCGAGTCAGTGTATTTTTTAGTAAGAGAAGCAGTCACGGAAATTGATAATTCGTCTGTACTATCGCCCAACCTTCCGCATTGCACCGATTTATCGAGATCATTCAGGATGATAACTTCATTGGATGAACCAACATCAAATTCCTTGGACATTAACCGGTTAGATCTTGCTGTGGTTTTCCAGTGCACCCTGCTTAAACTATCTCCATAGGCATATTCCCTGACGCTGGAGGCGTGCGGAGAAAGGATGTTGGATTTTTTTCTTGATGTTCCTTCATTTGTTATCTGAGAGTTTCCAATATGGAAATTTCTCAAATCATTAATTTTCGGATAAACCATTATTTTATCGGGCTCGCCGTGTCGGGTTGTAGCTTTACATATTCCTAGCAAATCGGTTGTTGAGATCTCTATAGGTCCCATTTCAAATACGCCTCTTTGACGTGCATGATCAGTAGATCTCCAGGACCTGTAACCTTTGGTCGTTAATCCTAGTGCGGAGGAACTTGTGTACCCGGGAATTGTAGTGATGTCAGTGGCAAGTATTAATGTTTTTGGTATTACACTTAGGTTTCTAATACTTATTCTCTTATCTATTTGTTCCCCTACACTAAGCAAATGGTTTCGGCGATCGATACTGACTTCAATTTTCCTTATATTTAAGTAGACAGAAATTAAAGATACTAGGCTCACAATAGTTATGATGTACGCCAGCCGGAAGAAAAGCCCAAATCCTGTAGCTAGAGCAGTGACCACAGTGATAACTAATAACACCATGATTAGGTAAAATCTGGATGTAGGAGCCAATCGAATATTTGAGATGAGTTTATCTCCTGAACCAGCTCTGAGATCTTTCGCCAGGTATGGAGGTGGATTTCATAATATCTTGAATGACTTGTTCTGGTTCCATGCCGTTCATCCTGGCTGAAGGGGAGGGTATAAGTCTATGGGCCAAAATGGATGGTGCTAAATGTTTTATATCATCGGGCAATACGTAATCTCTCTCACGGATAATGGCCAATGCCTGACTCGACCGATGTAATGCAATAGATCCCCTTGGGGAACTCCCTAGGCTTAGTTCTAGTACATCTCGAGTTTGGCTGACTATTTTCACAATGTATTCTTTGATTAAATCGTCTACATAGACGGATTTGACGGTTTCCTGCATGTCTGTGACCATTTCTGGCGTTACAACAGAGGAAATGCCATCAATGGGATGAGTTAATGATTGGTTGCTTAAGATAGCAATTTCATCTTTTTCATTTGGGTAACCTAAATTTACTTTCAGTAAGAACCTATCAAGCTGGGCCTCAGGCAAGGGAAAAGTACCTTCATATTCAATTGGATTTTGGGTGGCTATAACCATAAAAGGCTTCGGAAGTTCTCTGGTAATACCCTCCATAGTTACTTGATTTTCTTCCATGGCTTCCAACATAGCAGATTGGGTTTTGGGTGTGGCGCGGTTAATTTCATCCGCCAATACAATTTGTGAAACTATGGGCCCTTCCCTAAATTCAAATTCGCCACTTTTTTGGTTGTATATTGATACTCCGCTGACGTCTGTTGGTAACAAATCAGGGGTGAATTGAATCCTTTTGAAAGTGCATCCACTTGATATAGCCAGGCTCCGGGCTAGAACAGTCTTCCCAACCCCCGGCACGTCCTCTACTAAAATATGCCCTCCGCTCATCAAGGCAATTGTGGCCAGTTCTACAGAAGTTTGCTTACCAATAATAACGCGGTTGATATTATCAGTGATAAGACTTGCCGTTTGAGTCGCTTGATTACATGAGTAGCCTGATTTTTCTGTCACAATTTGTCCTTTCTTAAATGTGCGATCATTATTTAGGAATGATCGCATACTAAGCGTCTGTAGCATACTGGAATAAAAGTGCGGCAATATAATAAAAATGATGTTAAATTGAGCTTACATCGATGACCCTACGATTTAGTGAAGGAGTGAAGCAAATGAAAGGGTTCTTGAGGGGTCTGTTATTTGGGGGACTAGCACTGGCTTTGTACTGGTTAGTGTTTAGTGTATGTGAGCCTTAAAAATCGGATTATCCTAATGGTGGTCCGACAAAACTCACTTTGTACTTGTCGGCTAGCTGTAAGGCTCGTTCTCCGAAGGTTTGTCCGTCAATTTCTTCATCTCCGACAGCCTCAAAGAAGAAATTTTCGAATTGAGGTGGGGAAATAATCACTAGAATCTTAGTAGATTGCTCATTTGCTCTCCAGAACGTGTGGACAATATTTCGTGGAAGGAAAACAAATGACCCAGCTTGGGCTACAAAAGTGTCATCGCCCAATTTGATGTTAATTTCACCTTCTAGGATATAAAGAGCCTCGTCTTCATTCTCGTGGATATGTTGGCCTGGCCCGCCGCCGACCAAGTTGGCTTCAAACAGAGAATATGCCCCATTCGTGTCTTCTTTGGTTGCCTTAAAAGTTAAAGGATGGTCAGACACCTGCAGTCGTTTGCCCTCATTTGGGCCCAACACAACTCTATTGTCGGTAAATGACATGTAATTCTCCGAAATGATTTTTGGTTAGGCTCTTTAGACACACTGTTTTTGTTAATGGTGGGCGATGAGGGACTCGAACCCCCGACTCCCTGCGTGTAAAGCAGGTGCTCTAACCAACTGAGCTAATCGCCCTTAACGCAGAGCGCGCTTGGCGGGACTTGAACCCACGACCTCAGCCTTCGCAGGGCTGCGCTCTATCCAACTGAGCTACAAGCGCATTTGAAAGTATTACGCTCCAGATTAGGAGTATTAAAAAAGTACTCTTTTAATCTGTAGGATAAATGTTAGTTCCACAAATACCGCTAGTCAATCTCGATTGGGACTAGATTGAAATTTGATTACTGGTATCACTCTATCAGTTTTGTTCTGATATTTTTGAAAATTGGGATAAATATCTATTAGTAATTCCCATGCTATAGCTTTGAGATCGTCCTCAAGCACGACCGCAGTGACATTCATGTATTTACCTTCTGCCAAAATCCCAACATTTGGGTTAGACAGAATATTTCGGTACCACTGGGGAGCTTTATGACTCCCACCAAAGGAGCCAGCACAGTAATAATGACCGCCAATTTTTTTGAACAGTAATGTTGTGTAGCGTTTCTTACCAGTTTTTCTTCCCACTGTCGTAAGCAGGAGCATATCTAGCCCCGCCAGCCTTCCCATAAATTTTCCTCCAGTCAAACGAAGAATTAAGGAATGGAATTTGCTGAATGCGACGATAAGTGATGATTGAATATTCATCTAAGATAAGCTCAATCGAAATTCTTCAAATTCTCTATTTTCTCAAGATCTAGTTGCAGGAGGCATTGCCTAACAAGGCCTATGGCTTTTTCTACATCTTTTATACTTATTAAAGAATTATGACTATGTAGATATCTCGTGGGTACAGTGATATTTATTGCAGGTGCGCCCTCAAAGGCTTTTTGCATCTCCGCTCCATCTTGCCCATAGCCACTCAAAACATTGAATTGTAATTCTATGTCGGAATTTTTGGCAGTATTTATCACAAAATCACGGAGTTTCAAGTTAGGAAGCATCGATGAGTCGTGTAAAAAGATTGCTGGCCCACTCCCAAGTTTTTCTTGAGCCTCGTACTGTGAAATACTTGGATAGTCACCGGCCACTCCGGATTCCAAATTTAAGCCTATGTCAGGCTTTACAGCATAACTGCTTGTATGTGCCCCACGTAACCCTATTTCTTCTTGCACAGTTGCCACAGCACATATATTGAAAGGCATATCGCTGTCTTTGACTGACTCCATTACCCCTAACAAAACGGCGAGGCCAGCCCTGTCGTCCCATGCTTTACCTAATACGAATTCACTATCGTTTAATCTTGTAGCATCGCTGACAGGTGCTATAGGGTCTCCAGGTTTTATCCCTAATCTGTTTTCGGCATCTGCTTTATTCTGAGCACCGACATCCAAGAAAAGATTTTCTCCTTTAAAAATTTTTCCCCTTTCATCTGCCGACATCACATGTGGGGTTTTGATTCCTGTTATACCTAAAACAATCCGTTTTGACGTCATTATTTGCCACCTTTGACCAATTATTGCTTGATCTAACCAGCCTCCCAAGTTCTGAAATTTGATAAACCCTTCATCAGTTATATACCTCACAAGCAATCCGACTTCGTCCATGTGGGCGGAAAGCATTATATTGGGAGAGTTAGGCGGCCCACTTTTTATACCAATAAGCGAACCCATCCCATCCGTATCCAAAGAATCGACGAATGGAGATAATTCTCTTTTCATTATCTCTCGCACGGGATTTTCGAACCCGGAAGGGCCCGGAGCATTTGAAAGCTCTAGTAGTAATGATTCTAGATTAATCATGGATTCCCCTATGTAAGGTCAGAATGTTCGACCAGCTGCTTTTTTAAGTCATAAGTATAGTTAAATATTCTCTTAAGGTACTACAATGAGAATATGTGGTGGTATCTTCTCCGTCAAATTAGTTATTATTGGTGGGATTAAATTAATAATGACTCTACGATTGTTTTTCTTTTAAAGGTTTTATGGTTGAGATAAAGACTGATTCGGCGCGAAACAGGAACTTTTCTTTCCTCGATGTTGCTAAAGGGTTCGTCCCTAAAATTCTTGATGCTTCGCGGGTAATTTCTGAAGGTAGAGAAATACCTCCTCAGCTGGCATCAGAAATGGCGGAAGAGGGACTTTTCAGGCTTTATATTCCCAAATCTGTTGGGGGACATGAGATAGATTACCTAGAGTTTTTAGAGTTGGTTTCAGTCATTGCAGAGGCCGATGGTAGCGTCGGCTGGTGTTTTAATCAAAATAATGTGCTGTCTACCTTATCCGCCTTTATGCCGAAGGAGTTAGCTCAGGAAATTTGGTCTGACCCGACGGTTGTTTTGTCTAATGGACCACCGATTTCCCCTATCGCCGTTTCAGTGGAAGGCGGATATCGGTTGAGTGGTAGATGGAACTTCAGTTCTGGCTCGCGCCACGCAAAATGGGTGGTGGCTTTGGCTCCTGTAAAAGGTAGGGTGTTGGAGGATGGTGAATCTCCTGAGATGCGAAATATGATGATTCCAAAGGAGGAGGTGGAATTTATCGATACTTGGGAAGTTAATGGATTGAGAGGAACTGGGAGTTTTAGTTTCACTGCTAAAGATTTATTTGTGCCGGAGGCCCACTCATTTATTGAAGGTGGACCACCTAGGGAAGAAGGACCAATATATCTAATTCCTAAAAGCCTTTTGTTTTGTTCGGGATTTGCAACCACGGCATTAGGGGTCGCAAGGAGCGGCCTAAATGCTGTGATTCAATTATCATCGGCAAAAACCCCTCAAGAACAAGAACTACTGATGAATCAACCTTTTGTTCAACGTGAAATTGGACAGGCTGAGGCCTTATGGAGATCAGCAAAATCCTATCTCAGAGACAGCGCTGAAGCTGTGTGGGAAAGTGCGGTGAAAGAAAGAGTAATACCCTTAGAAAGAAGAATAAATTTGAGGCTTTCCAGCACACATGCCATCAGAGAGGCTGTTAAGGTCACCGATATGGCTTATTCTCTTAGTGGAGCGACGGCAATTTTCGAGAGTAGTCCGATACAAAGACGTATGCAAGATGTGAGGGTTATTGCCCAACAAATCCAAGGAAGAATGTCACATTACGATACAGCTGGGCAATTTTTTCTCGGTCTGGATCCCCAGAGCAGATTGTTTTAGTTAGGATTTATTACTACTTTTTCGGTTTAATTATCCCAAATGAGCTTGTGTACCCATGAATATACGTGGTATCTCCGACAGGGCCAATTTCTCCGTTGCAGAAAAAACCTGTGAGAGGGATTTCTCCTATAAGAGCCTTAAACATATTCGTATCATGGTCGGCTTCTCCATATAGGTACGAACCTCTTCCTAGACATGAAAATAAGAGGGCTCCAAATTGATCATACCTTTCTTGATCTGATTTATAGTCTTCCAACATTATTTTCAGATTTTCTGAGGAAGTACTTGAGTCACGGAGGTGAAATTGTACAAGCTGACCTTCTTTCAGTATTTCACCGATAGCTATTTTGCCTTCTTCAGGGTTTCCCCCAACGATATTGCGGATTAA
>CEWR01158735.1_pt1 | contig 12900 bp, 12 predicted proteins | sample 356321 | NCBI WGS metagenome assembly CEWR01 (sample SAMEA2621551, study PRJEB7988) | marine metagenome | biome: marine biome (ENVO:00000447); feature: mesopelagic zone (ENVO:00000213); material: "saline water (ENVO:00002010), including plankton (ENVO:xxxxxxxx)" | depth 790 m
TAATTCTTCTTCTGCATTAATTATATTTGAAATGTCAATTGTTTGAAATTGTCCCTCTGGAGTTAATTTAATTAAGCCTTTATCGATTCTAGATTGAACAAACCAAAAGTTATCTTGTCTATCGAAATCAGATCCATATATTCTAATTCCTAACGCTTCATTTTGCCCTGGTATAATTAAAGGACTATTTGTTTCATTATATAAAATAGTTGGGTCTTGATTTTCAATTTTAAGTAACCCTTTTTGGTATGAACTCATATAAGTTTCATTCGAATTGTTTGGATTACTTTTAATAAAAACTAAATCATTTACATCGTCTACCCCTAATAAATCTGTTAAACTATCATATTTAATATTAGTCCAACTTTCGTTTCGATAATTACTAATTCCTTTTCGAGTTAAGGGAAATGGGTTAAATGTTAAATCAACATCACCAAAAGCAACCCATAATTTTCCAGGTGAAGCTTCAATTGCAAAAGGTTGATTAAATAGCGGTCCATCTGGTAAAACTTGAAGAGCTTGATTTGTGTCAAAAGGAACAATTAGCATTCCTAAATCCGTCGTACCTAAATAAAACGAATTATTAAATGCATAGCCTGTTTGTAACAAATAATCATACTCAAACAAAGAAATTAATTCACTTATTAAGCTATAACCTTCTGAAAAAGCATGAATAGAGCTTTCAGTCGTTATTGTTAAAACTCCTGAAGTAACTCCAAAACCTACCACAGGTGAAATAAAAGAATCAATAGGTGAAAATCCTAAATCAGGATCCCATTTTAAAATTGTATTACTATTATTTACAGTGTAAATTTCAGATTCTAATGATTGTATTCCTTTATATCCTCCTCCAATAACTGTTGTCCATTGCTGATAGTCTATAATATTATCATCGGCAACCAAAGCACTTCTTATTCCGTTATTAGAAGTGGATGCGTAAATTAAATCTCCAAACACTGTTGTTTGAGTTATGTTAATTTGACTTCCTAAATCTCCAATATAATAACTATCTCCAAACTCTAATGACTCTAAACTGTATACAGATATACCAAATCCAGTAGAGATATATAGCATACCATTATATTCATTAAAATGATTTATTATTTTATTATTTGGTGGAATAGTAGGCTTGTCTATAATGTCCACTACTTTTAAAATATTATCATCTCCATCAATTACAATTTCTATCAAGCCATTTTCATAACCAATAATATATAAGCCGTAATTTTCACTGTAATAAGCAGTAGAAATTGGGTTTCCAGACAATCCGTTTATTGTAGAAATAGTAGTGATTTCTTCTGTAGAAAGGTCGTAAGTGAAGATTGCATTTTCAGCAGCAGCATAAATTTTATCATTCCCTTGAGAGATACTTTTAATGGATACATAAGAAAAATAACCAGTCCAACTATTTTCAAAATTCTGGGCTTGTAAAAAAAAGATTTGTAATATTAATACAACTCTTACTAATTGCTTCATAATAAATAATTTCTATAAGTATAACAGGCTAAAGTACTATTTATTTTGATTTATGATTAAAAAGAAAAAGGCTGCCTTTTTAAAGACAACCTTTTTCTTTTTATTAAGACATTAATTAAACAACACCTTGTGCCATCATTGCATCTGCTAACTTAACAAAGCCTGCAATATTAGCCCCTTTTACATAATCAATATATCCTGATTCGTCTGTTCCATATTTTACACAAGCATCATGAATGTCATTCATAATTGTATGTAATTTATCATCTACTTCTTTTGCTGTCCAACTTAAACGGAGTGAATTTTGAGACATTTCTAATCCTGAGGTTGCTACACCACCTGCATTAGATGCTTTTCCTGGAGAAAATAATATTTTATGATCTGCAAATATTCCTACTGCTTCTGGTGTGCAAGGCATATTAGCTCCTTCTCCCACACAAAAACATCCATTATTCACTAGTGTTTGAGCTTCTTCTTTATTAACTTCATTTTGAGTCGCACAAGGTAAAGCAATATCACATTTAACACTCCAAGGACGTTCACCAGCTATATATTTAGCTGAAGGATATTGTGAAACGTATTCACTTATACGACCACGTTTCACATTTTTAAGCTCCATTATAAAAGCTAGTTTTTCAGTATTAATACCGTCTGCATCATAAATATATCCTCCAGAATCTGATAACGTTACTACAGTACCCCCAAATTCAATTACTTTTTCTGCTGCATATTGAGCTACATTTCCTGAACCAGAAATAGTAACTGTTTTTCCTTCAAATGAATCACTTCTTGTTGCTAACATATTTTTAGCAAAATAAACATTTCCATATCCAGTAGCTTCAGGACGAATTAATGAACCACCATAAGAAAGTCCTTTACCTGTTAAAACTCCAGTAAACTCATTTCTTAGACGTTTATATTGTCCAAACATAAAACCTATTTCTCTTCCTCCAACACCAATGTCTCCAGCAGGAACATCGGTATTTGGACCTATATGTCTTGATAGTTCAGTCATAAAACTTTGACAAAAACGCATCACTTCAGCATCTGTTTTTCCTTTTGGATTAAAGTCAGCCCCTCCTTTACCACCTCCCATCGGAAGTGTAGTTAAGCTATTTTTGAATACTTGTTCAAAACCTAAAAACTTTAAAATACTAAGATTTACAGATGGATGAAAACGCAAACCACCTTTATAAGGTCCTATTGCAGAATTAAATTCTACTCTATATCCCCTATTTACCTGAATTTCGCCACTGTCATCAGTCCAAGGAACTCTAAATATTATTGTACGTTCTGGCTCAACCATACGTTCTAATAATTTTTTACCTTGATACTCTTTGTTATCCTCTATAAAAGGAATTACAACTTCAGCTACTTCAGTAACGGCCTGAATAAACTCAGGCTCGTTAGGATTCATTTTCTCAACTTTTAAAATGAATTCTTTTATGCTATCTTTCATAAAATTTAGTTTATTGAAACTTTAAGATTAATGTTTATGCAAATATAAGAGTTCTCTAAAAATTGAATGTTGTTTTTTAATAAATAAACGAAAAATTGCTATTAAATTTTAGGGTTACATTTGTTTTTATATATTTGTTGAGTCTCAATCTAAACCTACAACAAAAAATGAATGCCAGAATATTGATATTGGTATTAGTATTTCTTATTTTCCCAAAGCAAGAAGTTTACAGTCAACTCGGGTTTTCCCATGAAGTTGGAGTTATCGTTGGACCTTCTTCTTTATATTCAGATTTTGGTCAAAGAAGTAGCGTAGAAAACAACATAGGGAATACTGGTATTGGTATTGGTATTATACATTACATAAACTTTGCTTACAGAGCAGATTGTAATTGTTATACTCGTGATAAATATTGGAATGATCACTTTAAAATTCGTACAGAAATAGCTTTACATAAAGTAAATCTTAAGCATAGAGGGAGATGGGTAGCTGATGACCAACAAGGACAAGCTGCAGATTTTCTTAGATCTATGTCTGGAAAAGCGACCAATTTTGAAATTGGTTCTCAATTAGAATATTTTCCTTTTAGTATTCGTGACTTTTCTTCTAGAAGAGGAAGTTTAGCGCCTTTTATCAGTGCTGGAATCCATTTTGTTGGATATAATCCTGAAGTTACTTATGTAAATGACGGTGATTATTATGGAGGAAAATACAATCCTGCTACTGCAATTAGACAAGACGGAGGGAATACTTGGGCTTTTGTAACTAGTATAGGTATACGATATAAGTTATCTACTTCAAGCGATTTAATGCTTGACAGTCGTTTACAATATTACTTTTCAAACTGGGTAGATGGTTTAAGCCCTGATGTGCCGGAAAACTTAGCTAATGAGTGGATTTACTGGTTAAATTTCGGATATATTTATTATATCAATTAAAATGGTATTATTTTAGAATAATATAGAATTCCAATTTAATTACTTACTAGTTACTGAACTATTCTATTGCTAGTTTAAGGTCGTTAATTAAATTATCTTCATAGTAAATTTTGTGTAAATATTTGTAAAGAAACAATAAGAACCTCCATACAAATCATTGTTATAAATCACTTCATCTCCATGGCCTAATAATTTTATTATTCCATCTATTGCTGTCCTCCATGGATTGTTTTTTTGTTAAATTTCATTGTTGTCATTTTAGAAGAACAAAAGCGATAATTTTAAATTTTCAAAATAAATTGAGAAACATTTTAACATATGTCTATCAAAATAAAAATAGTCTTTCTGTTCTTTTTAATAACCTTTAGCTGTAATGAAGAGCTTACTAATGTTCTATCTTTTGAAGAATTTCAGGGCAATTGTAAAGGTGCTAACTGTGCAACAGTTACTATAGATTATTGTAAAATAGTGGGGGAGAAAGAGGTTACTGACAAAATTAATTTTACTGTTGGAAATGCAATTATTTACTTTTTAAAATTAAATTTTGAAAAAACCATAAAAACTAAAACCATTACTGAGGCTGCAAATAATTTTTTAAAATCCTACGAAATTGATAAAAAAGAATTTCCAGAAACAAACCCTTACATCGCAGAAGTTTCTATTTCCACTTCCTATTCTAGCCCTTCAATATTATGTTTAAAAACAGATTTTTATTCGTTTACGGGTGGAGCTCATGGATACGGAAGGACTAAATTTTTAAATTTTGATCCTTTAACTGGAAATTTAAAAACTACTTCTTCAATATTAAATAACAAAAAAGAATTTACCGCTTTTGTATAAAAAGCATTTAGAAATGAAAATGGAATTCCTTTAAATGACCCTATAAATTCAACGGGATATTGGTTTGAAAACGAAAAATTTTATTTGCCAGAATCAATTGGAATGTCCAATACTGAAGTTATAATTATCTACAATCAATATGAAATAGCTAGTTATATAGATGGCCCAATCGAAATAAGGATTCCAATGGATGATGCAAAACCCTATCTTAATCTTTAGAGGGTTCTTTTCATTGCTAAAATATATCCAAAATGAATTCCTTCATGGAAGCTATTAAACGCTAAAGCTTCATCAATAGTTGTTAGGGTTGATTTAGTAGAAACTGTATATTCTATATATTTTTTAAATAATCCATTTTGATAATCTTCTTTTGTTTTTTCAAGTGTTGTAAAAAGTTGAGATTTTAATAACTCTAAGTCTTCAATTGTTGCTTTACCTTCCGATTTTGTTCCTTTTTTAAAAGCTTCTATTTCGGCTTCCGAAACTAAAACAGGCAATCCTGATAATCTATAGGTTAATAATTGTTGCGTAATCACCACATGTTTTATATTCCAAAAAATAGTGTTATTAAATCCTTCAGGTTTTGTATTGAGTTTATCTAACGTTAAAGTTTCTAAAATATGATGAAATAGTGATCTTGTTTTTAAAGTGATATCAAAAGTGTAATCCATAGTGTTTTATTTTAAGGTGAAAATAAACTATTCTTACTACTTTTTTAGATTACTTTGTAGTATCCTTTTACTTAATAAATATTCTGATTATAATAAAATAACGAATGAAAAAAATATACCACCTCTCTACTTGTGACACCAACAAACGTATTTTAAAAGATTTAAACCTTCCTGAAGCCTTCATTAAACAAGATTTAAAAACAAATCCAATTTCTAAAGCAGAGTTAGAAGAACTTTATCAATTTTCTAAAAATTACGAAGCACTAATTAATAAACGAGCAAGATTATATAATGAACGGGATTTAAAAAACAAAGACTTAAAAGAATCAGATTATAAAAATTTATTATTAGAGCATTATACTTTTTTAAAACGTCCAGTTTTAATTAACGAACAAGAAATCTTTATAGGCAATAGTAAGAAAGTAGTTACAGCTGCAAAAGATTCAATATTATAATTATTATAGGTATTTTTGAATTGCATTAAAGTATTTATGAAAAAGTTTCTATTCTTCATTTTTGTTTTGTTTGGAATTTGTGGTTATTCACAAACAGATTCTCTAAAATTTAAGAATACCAATATCGTTGTAGGTGAAGTAAAATCTCTTATTAATGGTGTTATTACCATGAAAACATCATTTAGTGATAAAGATTTTAAAATTGAATATAAAGAGGTCGAAGAAATTTATTTAAACCAAACATTCTTAATAAACTTAGCTAATGGCGGTCATTATCTTGGAAAAGTTAGGTCTATTAAACCAGAAATTATCTTAATTGCAGATGAAAAAGGCTACTCCTTTGAAACCAACATAAAAAATTTAACGCAATTAAAAGCTTCTGGAACTAAAATTTGGGATCGGTTTAAAGGAAGTATAGATTTAGGTTTTAATTTAACAAAATCAAATAATTTTTCTCAATTCACGGTAAGTAGTAATCTAAAATATGTGGGTGAATTATGGAGTTTTAACGCTGGATATAGTTCCTTACTAACCAATCAAGACAATGTTGACGAAATTAAAAGAGTTGATTGGAACTTGGATGCTCAACGGTTTTTATTTAAAGATTATTATGGGATTGTACAAGTCTCATTTTTATCTAATACAGAACAAGCACTTAAAGGAAGAGTTACTACACTTCTAGGAATAGGAAAATATATAGTAAGTAGTAATAGATTATCTCTTGGAATAAGAACCGGTCTTAACTATAATGTAGAAACCTATTTTGATCCAACATTAGATAAAAACTCTACAGAGACTAACCTCGCGGCCGAATTTAATATGTTCGAATTTGGCGATTTAAGTTTGTTAACAGATTTCACAGCCTATTATAGTTTATCTGAAAGTAAAAGATTTCGTTTGGATTACAACGTAGTCTTCAAATACGACCTACCCTGGGATTTATATATAAAAACAGAATTTAACCTCAATTATGATAATCAACCCGCTGCTATAGGAAACGAATTTGATTATGTTTTAAATAGTGGCTTTGGATGGGAATTAAAATAACCTTTCTTTTATGAACCAAAGAGCCCTAGCCCTCTTCGCGGCTGCTACTGCAAGTGTTATATATGGCGTTAATCATACGATTGCTAAAAACTTAATGCCAGATATAATCCAACCTTATGGATTTATTTTTTTACGTATTAGTGGTGCCACACTTCTATTTTGGCTATTGAGTTTATTTTTCCCTTTTGAAAAAGTGGAACGAAAAGATTGGCTTCGGTTTTTGGCTTGTGGCTTATTTGGTATGACTATTAATATGTTGATGTTTTTTAAGGGATTAAGCTTGTCAACACCTATAAATAGCTCAGTTGTAATTACTTTAGTACCTGTTATTCTTCTAATATTGTCAGCCATATTTTTAAAAGAAAAAATTACTTGGCGTAAATATGTTGGAATTGGTTTGGGGCTTCTTGGAGCTTTATTTTTAATTTTCTTCGGAATGAAAACCCAAAATAACGCACCAAATATTCCATTAGGAAATGTTTTATTTTTAGTGAATGCTACGTCCTATTCTATCTATTTAATTATTGTTAAGCCCTTAGTTAAAAAGTACAATTCTATCACATTAATGAAATGGTTATTCTTAATTGCTTTTATCATTAATTTCCCTATTGGCATCAATGAATTCATTGCGGTTGAATGGTCTCAATTACCTTTAGATATTATAAGCAAATTAGCATTCGTTGTAATAGGAACCACTTTTTTTACCTATCTTTTTAACATCTATGCTTTAAAACAATTGCAACCTTCAACCATTGGAGCTCTCATCTATTTACAACCAGTTATAGCTGTTTTATTTGCAATAATTGTAGGTTCAGATTCGTTAACTCCGATTAGAGTTGGTGCAGCTGCATTAATATTTATTGGTGTTTTTCTTTCTACCAGAAAACCAAAAAGCGCATAGTTATAAGGCGATTTCGTAATAATGGCTAAGGACCATCTGCGAATTATTTGTATTTGTCACTGCGAATTTTACTTTTTCAGTAATACGTGGCAGTCTCACTATATTATAAAAATTGCCGCTTCATTCCTCCTTCGAAATGGGACATTAATTAGGTATTTAACTTATTACAAAACAAATTATACAACACTAACGTTTATAAATTCTGAGGGAATTGTTCGTGTTTACGAGTATCTTCTTTCGTTAAAATTTTAAAATCACTTGTTTTTTCTAAACTGTTTAAAGCAGATAAAAGCAATTCTGGTAAATCACGTAATTTTCGAGTTTGCAAATCAATCCAACCTCCCATCATATTGCAACGAGCCATGTTTACACCTTCTGCATTATAAAAATTATGCTGAAATTCAAAATACATACCTCCTTCAGAAACTCCTTTTAATTGCAAAGAAACACGGACAGGTTTTCCAGGAAAAATCTCCTTAAAATAAAACATATGTTCATAAAAAACTACGGGTCCAATATGATGTTTTACCATATTACCTTGACCAAAACCTTTCTCCATCATAAAACTAAGACGGGTATGACTCATAAAATTTATATAACTACTGTTTGCTAAATGACGATTAGCATCAAGATCGTTCCAACGAACTTCAAATTCTTTTAAATACATTTTTTAATTTTTTTCAAAAATAAAATACTTTTTGAAGTATCTCTAGAAACTCGTTATTCATTTTGAGTATTTTTCATCAATTTTATCCTAAGTCCAAATGGAATATTGATGAAATTTTCTATTATTCTTTTAGGATTGGGATGAAAAAAGAGAATATTTGATAGTTTTAGGTGTAATTTCATCAAAACGCACTACGGGTTATAGTAATTTCTTACTTTGCTAAAAAAAAAGATGCCCCTTATACAAAGTGATTACCAACCTTCCTTTATTTTTAAGAATGGGCATTTTTCTACAATATATTCTGCAAAACTGAGGATTTCTCCTGGGTTAATTCAAAAAAGAGAACGCGTTACATTACCTGATCATGATTTTATTGACATTGATTGGTCGTATGCTAAAAAACCAACCAAAAAAGTAGCTATTTTACTCCACGGTTTAGAAGGGAATGCTCAAAGAATCTATATAAAAGGTGCTGCCAATCCCTTATTGGAAGATCATTGGGATATTGCTGCTATGAATTTTAGAGGTTGTAGTGGAGAGGATAATACAATGTATCAATCCTATCATTCTGGAAAAACAGATGATTTAGAATCGATTATAAATCACATTCTAGAAAAGGATCACTATCAAGAAATCGTTTTAGTAGGATTTAGTTTAGGAGCAAATTTGATTTTAAAATATTTAGGCGAACGAGAAACTGTTCCTAAGGAAATAAAAAAAGGAGTTGCTATTTCGGTACCCACCAGTTTAAGGGGTTCTTTAGAAAGCTTAAATAAACCCGAAAATTTGCCATATAGGACTGTTTTTTTAATAAGCTTACGCAAAAAATATCAATTAAAAATGAAGAAACATCCCGATAAAATGTTTGCTTCAGAATTAAATAAAGTTAAGTCTTTAAAGGATTTTGATGACATCTACACCTCCAGAGCTCACGGTTTTAAAGATGCTCACGATTATTACAAAATAAACAGTAGCAATCAATTTTTACCCAACATTAAAGTTCCTGTATTAATTTTAAATGCAAAAAATGATAGTTTTCTAAATCCAGAATGTTTCCCTTTTGAGATTGCAGAAAATTCGAAAACACTTTTTTTAGAAACTCCTTTATATGGGGGACATGTGGGTTTTCATAAGCCTAATGGCACTTACTATAGTGAATCACGAACTGTTGAATTTTTAAAAGACATAAAATAATCCTGAAAATAAATTATTTTTCACCTTAATTATGCATACGTTTTTAGTTAATCAACAAATTCCTTTATTTAAAAAAAAAATTCAAAAAAGAAGGAATTCAAAGTAATCTAAGTTTTTACACTCCCACACTAATTTAGTACCTTTGCATCTTATAAAAAATCAGTTTATGATTCAGTCAATGACCGGGTATGGTAAATCGGTAATCCAGTTACCTACTAAAAAAATTACCGTCGAAATAAAATCGTTAAATAGCAAAAGCATCGATTTAAATGCTAGAGTTCCTTCATCCTATAGAGAAAAGGAATTAGAGATTCGTAGAAGTATTTCGAAATCGTTAGTAAGAGGAAAAGTAGATTTCAACCTTTATGTTGAAATTACTGGAGAAAAAACGAGTGCGAAAGTGAATGAAGTAATAGTAAGGCAATACATGAATCAACTTAAAAATGTCATTTCTGTTGATGATGTAGAGCTTTTAAAAATGGCTATAAAAATGCCGGATGCTATGAAAACGGAACGAGAAGAAATTGATGCAGATGAGTTTAAAACTATTTTGGAAGCAGTTAACGAAGCATTAACGGCAATTAATATTTATCGCTCTGATGAAGGCAAGGTGCTTGAAAATGATTTTAAAATGCGAATTAATAGCATTTCAGAATTATTAATAAAAGTAACAGATATTGATTCTGATAGAATTGAAATCGTTAAAGATCGCCTTCGCAAAGCAGTAACAGATTTAAAAGAAGCGGTAGATGAAAATCGATTTGAACAAGAGTTGATTTATTACCTAGAAAAATACGACATTACTGAAGAGAAAGTGCGTTTAAAAAATCATTTAAACTACTTTAAGGAAGCGTTAGATTCTTCCGATTCCAACGGAAAAAAAATTGGTTTTATTTGTCAGGAAATTGGTAGAGAAATCAATACCATTGGATCAAAATCAAATCACGCTCCTATGCAACAATTGGTCGTGCAAATGAAGGATGAATTAGAAAAAATAAAAGAACAAGCCTTAAACGTTTTATAATGACAGGAGGAAAATTAATCGTTTTTTCGGCACCATCTGGAAGTGGTAAAACAACCATCGTTCAACATTTACTCAAACAAGAGATATTAAATTTAGACTTTTCTATCTCTGCTACTTCAAGAGAGCCTAGGAAAGGTGAAATTCATGGTAAAGATTACTATTACATTAGTTTAAAACAATTTAAACAACACATAAAAAATAGTGACTTTTTAGAGTGGGAAGAAGTGTACCGAGATAATTTTTACGGAACTTTAAAAACAGAAGTCGATCGTATTTGGGCAAAAGGTAAAAACGTTATTTTCGATATTGATGTGGTTGGTGGATTGCGAATTAAAAAGAAATATCCAGTGGAAACCTTATCTGTATTTGTGAAGCCACCAAGTGTGGACGAACTTAAAATAAGGTTGAAAAAACGTAAAACTGAAAGTGAAGAAAAAATTAATATGCGAATTGCAAAAGCTTCAGTAGAATTAGCAACTGCTCCACAATTTGATTTTATAATTGAAAATATTGACTTGGAAGTTGCTTTAAAAGAAGCTGAAGTATTAGTTGAAAACTATATAAACAAATCCGATGAGTAAAAAGGTAGGCTTATTTTTTGGCACCTTTAACCCTATTCACGTAGGGCATTTAATAATTGCCAACCATATGGCAGAATTTTCTGAACTAGATGAAGTTTGGTTGTTAGTAACTCCTCATAATCCGCATAAAAAAAAGAACACCTTGCTAGAAGATACCCATCGATTGGCGATGGTTAGAATTGCAACTGAAGAGTACCCAAAATTAAAAGCTAGTAATATAGAATTTGACCTTCCACAACCAAATTATACGGTTAATACCTTAGCGGTTTTAGAGGAAAAACATCCAGACAAAGAATTTTGTTTAATTATGGGTGAAGACAATTTAAAGAATCTTCATAAATGGAAGAATTATGAAGTAATTTTAGAAAGGTATCCCATATTTATTTATCCTAGAATTTCTAAGAATTCTGAAAGTAAATCAAATTCAATTCTAGAAAAAAACAACTCCGTAACTGTCATTAACGCACCAATAGTTGAGCTATCATCTACATTTATTAGGAACAATGTTGCGCTAAATAAAAACATTAAACCAATGTTAAGTAAAAATGTTTGGCACTATATTGATGAGATGAATTTTTATAAAAAAAGCAATATTTAACATCGTTTGTAGAGCCTGTTATTATTACGTATTTTTGAATTTAATACTATTTATTTATGTCAAATAAACCAAAGTTTGCCGTTTTTGGAGGAGGAAGTTGGGCTACAGCAATAGTAAAAATGCTTTGTGAAAACCTAGAAGAAGTTGGTTGGTATATGCGAAATGAAACCGCATTAGAACACATTAAAAAAGACAAACACAATCCAAATTACTTAAGTTCTGTCGAGTTTGATGTTTCTAAATTAAAACTAAGTAACGACATCAATGAGATGGTAATTTATGCCGATTATCTCATTTTTGCAATTCCATCTGCTTTCTTATATGCTGAGTTGAAAAAATTAAACGTATCGTTAAAAGGAAAAATTATTTTTTCGGCAATTAAAGGAATTGTTCCAGAAACGAGTTTAATAGTAGGAGATCATTTCTTTACAAATTTAAATATACCCTTTAAAGATATTGGTGTAATTACAGGACCTTGTCATGCAGAAGAAGTTGCATTAGAACGACTTTCGTATTTAACCATTGCCTGTGCAGATGATAAAAAGGCACAAACGGTTGCAGATCATCTTAGTTGTGATTATATAAAATGTAAAACCAGTGAGGATATTATTGGTACAGAATATGCTGCAATGCTTAAAAATATCTACGCTATTGCTGCTGGAATTGCACACGGTTTAGGATATGGCGATAACTTTCAAAGTGTGTTGATGAGTAATGCTATTCGGGAAATGAAGAAGTATGTGAAAAAGATTTACAAAATGAAACGGGACATTAATGGCTCTGCATATCTCGGGGATTTATTAGTGACGGGCTATTCTACATTTAGTCGTAATCGTATGTTTGGTAATATGATTGGAAAAGGATATACCGTAAAAAGTGCCCAAATGGAAATGAGTATGATTGCCGAAGGTTATTACGCTACAAAAAGTGCTTACCTGCTTAATCAGGATAAAGAAAAAAATGCTAAAACACCTATTATAGATGCTGTTTATAGTGTTTTATATGAAAATAAAAACGCTAAACATGTCTTTAAAACATTAACTGATAAA
>CEWR01158153.1_pt1 | contig 12899 bp, 10 predicted proteins | sample 356321 | NCBI WGS metagenome assembly CEWR01 (sample SAMEA2621551, study PRJEB7988) | marine metagenome | biome: marine biome (ENVO:00000447); feature: mesopelagic zone (ENVO:00000213); material: "saline water (ENVO:00002010), including plankton (ENVO:xxxxxxxx)" | depth 790 m
TTTTTTGTATTAAAAAGGAATTTTTTCTCATTAATTTTTAAGTAAAAAAATGATAACTTCGCTTTAAATTGTGGTTAATTTACAACGACATAAAAGAATCAATTACCAACACAGTATCAAACCTGATCAATTTTTATTTAAGGAGAAAAAAAAATCACATTTCTATTACGCTCTTCACTCTTTATCGTCTGTCGTTCGTTCATTTAAACATCATATTAATAACTACCCAAAACAATGCAAACAACGAAACTCAGCTCTAAAAGTATATTACCGCTTACCTGCTCTAGATCTGGAAGCTGCTGTTTTGGTAAAGCTGTAATGTTGAACCCATGGGAGTTGTTCCGTTTTAGTAAAGAAAAGAAAATTACACAGAAAGAGTTTCGTAATTTGTATTGTGAGTTTGGTGGTATTCGATTGCGATTTGACGGTAAACCTGATAAAAAAGGACAGCAAGCATGCAGTCAATATGAAGATAACGTTGGATGCAGCGTTCACCAAGGTCGTCCCTTAGCCTGTCGTTTATATCCATTAGGTCGTCAAATACAATTTGATAAAGCGCACTATATTTACGAAGGAGATACATTTCCTTGTTTAACAGACTGCGCTGAAGTTTTAGAATTACCAAAACTTAGTGTAGGGGAATATATGAAAGGGCAAGAAGCAGCTCCATTCGAAAAGGCACAAGATGCATATTTAATCGTTATGCAAAACATCGCTGATATTGCTTTTGAGTTATTGCTAGATTCAGGTTTAGCTGCATCTGGAATCAAAAAAACACTAGCAGTATGGAGAGAAATTGGCAACGAGCTTCCAGAAGTATTAGCAAAAAAAATTGGTAATGAATGGATCGATTGTTTAATGATTCCAGCTATAGCAGATAATACTCAGAACCCGATTACTTTTGCTCAAAAACACAATGATATACTACAATTAAAAGCGCAAGAAAAATTTAGCGCTTTAAAAACAAATCAAGAACTTCATGAAGCGGCTGTTTTAATAATGGGAGTTGCATTGCATTTGTCTAGAGGATTAGGAGCAGACACAAAAGGAATTGCTGAACATTGGATTGAAACGGCAAAGAGTCATGGAGCTACTGAATAATATTTGAAGTTGAGAAAATGTTTACTGAATACTACTTGGGCAGAAGAGCAAGATAAAACAGAATGTCAATACGATTTTACACCTTACTTTTTGTGAGTTTTTTTTTGTTTTAAAAATTCTAACTTCACTAACTTCTGATATTAGTCATTAAAACAGACGTCATATCAGTATAAGTTAGCGAAAACAAAAACCTAATGCACTCCTTCCTTCAATAATTCAGGAAACTTCTTTTTAAATTTATTTAATCTCGGCACAGAAACTGCTTTTACGTAGCCTTGGTTTGGATTTCTCTTTTCAAAATTTTGATGGTATTCTTCAGCTTTGTAAAACTTAGTATGTTTCGTAACTTCTGTAGCAATTTTACCATTATAAACTTCGCTGTTTAATTTTGCAATTGCAGTGTCTATAATTTGTTTTTCTGAATCCGTGTTATAAAAAGCAATAGATCGGTATTGCGAACCATAATCTGGATGTTGCCCATTTACAGTTGTTGGATCATGAGAACCAAAATAAACAGTAACCAAAGTCTCGAAGCTCACTTTTTTAGGATCATAATAGACAGCAACAGTTTCTGAATGACCTGTAGTTCCAGTCCCTGTAGACTTATATGTTGGATTTTTTGTATGTCCGCCTGCATAACCAGAAATGGCCTCCTCTACTCCTATTACACTTTCAAAAATGGCTTCTACACACCAAAAACAACCACTAGCAAAATAAGCTACTTTGGTTTCTTCTGTGGGAACAAAAGGTACTTTAGAAACCTCCTCTTTATTGGAAAAACTCATACAAGAAATTAGTAAAAGAAGAGCGCAAAACGTAAAAATTGATTTTATAATTTTCATATATTGATATTATTTAAATAATTAAAATTTGCCAGCAATAAATCTTAAATGCGAATTTTAGAGCTTTTAACTTGGTAAAAATACTCGAATTATAATTATAGTCGCATCAAATTAAAAGTTCATACAATTTGTTTACAACTTTAGCATTTTGTTAAGAAACCAAGTTGTACAAAACCGAATAGATAATTACTTTTGTTACTCAACAAAAAAAAGTATAAATGGAGCATTTTATAGTTTCTGCACGTAAATACCGTCCTCAAAATTTTGAGGATGTTGTTGGGCAACAAGCCATCACAAATACGTTAGAAAACGCTATAAAAAATAATCATTTAGCACAAGCCCTTTTATTTACAGGTCCTAGAGGTGTTGGTAAAACTTCTTGCGCTAGAATATTAGCAAAGAAAATAAATCAACAAGACATTGAACTATCTGGAGATGAGGATTTTGCTTTTAATATTTTTGAATTGGATGCTGCTTCTAATAATTCTGTTGATGACATTAGAAGTTTAACAGACCAAGTTCGCATTCCGCCTCAAACAGGAAAATACAAAGTGTATATTATTGATGAGGTTCACATGCTTTCGCAAGCAGCTTTTAATGCTTTTTTAAAAACCTTAGAAGAACCACCTGCACATGCTATTTTTATTTTAGCAACAACAGAAAAGCATAAAATCATTCCGACGATCTTATCGCGTTGTCAAATTTTTGATTTCAAAAGAATTGGTGTTTTAGATGCTAAAAACTATCTGAAGGTAATTTGCGAAAAAGAAAATATAACAGCAGATGATGATGCTTTGCACATTATTGCTCAGAAAGCAGATGGCGCCATGCGTGATGCTTTATCAATTTTTGATAGAGTTGTTAGTTTTTCAGGTAAAAACTTAACACGTGAAGCGGTTACAGAGAATCTAAATGTTTTAGATTATGATACGTACTTTAATATGACAGGTTTATTGTTAGATAACAAAATACCTGATGTATTAAATGCATTCAATACTATATTAGGAAAAGGTTTTGAAGGACATCATTTTATAAACGGATTAGCGAGTCATTTTAGAGATTTGTTAGTTGCTAAAGACAAAGCAACATTAGCCTTGTTAGAAGTTGGTGACAGTGCTAAAAAGAAGTATTTAGAACAAGCTACAAAAGCAAGTATTCCTTTTTTAATGCAATCCATTAACAAAGCAAATGATTGCGATTTAAACTACAGAGCTAGTAAAAATCAGCGATTGCTTGTTGAATTAACTTTAATGCAAATTGCCTCTATCACTTTTGATGGAGAAAAAAAAAAGTCAGCTAACTACATAATTCCTGCTACTTTTTTCCAAGCTCTTTCACCTGTTGCAAAAGAAATTGCAAAACCTATTCAGAAACAACCTGAAGCTATTCAGCAACAACAAGTTGAGGAGCCAAAGCCAAAACTTAAAACACCTGTTTTAAAATCGGCAGTAAAACGATCTTCTTCTCTTTCTTTAAAAAGTGTTCATCAGAAAAAAGAAGAAAAGAAATCAGTTGTTGAAGAAAATTTCGACAATCATCCAAAAGATGTTTTTACAGAAAAATCATTACAAGAACTTTGGTCGGCTTATGTCGCTATATTGAATGAAAAAGGAGAAAGAAGTATGGCTTCTATTGTAGGTACGGATATTCCTAAACTGGAAGATGAATTTAAAATTTCTTTTACAGTTCCTAATAAATTAATGGCAGATCAATTTAAAAAAGGGAGATCTAAATTATTGAACTTTTTAAGAGAGAAATTAAATAATTACGGACTAAAAATTATTATTACGGTTAATGAAACTATAGAGAAAAAGTTTGCCTATACTCCTCTAGAAAAGTTTCATAAAATGAAAGAAATAAATCCTCTTGTTGAAAAGTTACGCCAAACTTTTGAGTTAGACATGTAACAATCAACTACTTATTAGTTTCTAATTACTTATTAGATAAATAAAGAGACGAAAGAAATAGAAAAAATTATTTCTCTTGATGCACTAATTTTTTTCCTAGATAAAACATTATCAATTCTTTCTTTTCTTCTATTGTTTTTTCAAATTCTGGAACCAAATACAAACCCTTTCCTTTTTCAATAAATAATGGGATTGCTTTTTCTTGAAAAGCAAGTAAATCTAAGATTTTATAATATTCTTTTTCTGAGGTTATTTTTACTTCATTTATAGTAGGGTTTTCTCTAAAGGCTTCACTTAAGTCAATGAAATCATCATTAGGTGTAAAGAAACTTGTTCTTTCATAAGTCTTTGCATTTTTAGCTTCAACAGAAGAAGCTATTTTATAAGAACCATGTTCTCCAAAAACCTTAGAAAAATTAGTAAGGGCATGCTCGTTTACCGTGTCACTTCCTGTAATTGCAATTAAATACCCGACGTCATTTAACTCTATATTATCCGTTAAATCATCATCATAAATATTTACATTAAGTGCTTCTAAACCATCATCTAAAGCCTCTTCTATAAAGTTCTTGTTCGCATCTATCAATACAACTCTTTTCCCTTTATCTCTTAAAAAACGAGCAATTAATCGTGATGGATCTGAAGCTCCAACTATTAAAATGGCATCAGAGCTCTTTAAAAATACACCAACCATTTTTGCAAATAATCTAGCTGTTGTTGCGTTTAAAAGCACAGTTCCTAGAACAATCATAAAAACTAAGGGTGTAATATATTCTGCGCCTTCTACTCCTTCTTTTAATAATTTACTTCCAAATAAAGAAGCGATTCCTGCAGCCACAATTCCTCTAGGCCCCACCCAACTTATAAATACTTTTTCTTTAAATTCTAAGTTAGACTTATAGGTACTTGCAAATACCCCTAGTGGCCTAATTACAAACACAACGATTGCAAATAATAAGGCAGTTTTCCATGTATATAAAAGCATTAAATCTTCTATATTAATGTTTGCAGACAACAGAATAAACAACATGGAAATTAACAAAACACTCAACGATTCTTTAAAGTAAAGTAATTCTTTTAAGTTTTTTAATTTCCCATTTCCTAAAACCATTCCCATTACAACAACAGCTAAAAGACCTGATTCATGTGCAAAAACTTCTGATTCTACAAATACCAATAATACTGTTGACAAAGAAACTACGTTTAATAAATAATGCGGAATTAATTTTTTATTAATCGCATAGGCAAGTGCATGCGCAAATGTAAACCCAAAACTGGTTCCGAATAATAGAATTTTACCAAACTCCATTAAAGCTGTTTTGGTAAATCCTCCTTCACCTCCAACACTAATAAATTCGAAAACTAATACAGCGACTAATGCACCTATTGGATCTATTAAAATTCCTTCCCATTTTAAAACTGTTGAAACATCTTTTTTTAAAGGAATACTTCTTAGAATTGGTGTAATTACAGTTGGCCCGGTTACGATAATTAATCCTGAAAATAGAAAAGATAAATCCCAACCTAAACCAAAAATAAAGTGGGTTACAATTCCTGCTCCAAAAAAGGTAATTGCAGAACCTAATGTGATTAGTTTTGTAATTACAGGCCCTACATTTTTAATTTCATTTCTTTTAAGAGTTAAGCCACCTTCAAAAAGAATAATACTTACAGCAAGAGATACAAAATAGTACAAATTATCTCCAGGAAATAATCCTTTTTCACCATTCCAAACTGGTTCTATCCATTTAGAGCCATCTTCACTTAAATAGGCCGCAGCAATTGGTCCTACTAATAGACCTATTAAAATTAAAGGTAAAATTGCTGGAATTTTAAACTTCCAGGCAAACCATTGCGCTAATATTCCTAAAATTATAATTCCTGCTAACTCTAACATAAATCTACGTATCTGATTGATTGTAAATTTAACGATGTTTATTCATCTTAAAAATTAAATTTATAGTTTTTTTCTTTTTGACAAAGTTTCTTATATTGTGCCAATAACCGATTTTTAAAGACTTTCTGTTGCAAAAAATAAACAAAATACTTATTGGTGTTGCTTTCTCACCAAACTTAAAACCAAACATCTTTGAAGCTGTAAGATTAGCTAATATGTTTGATGCTGAATTAGTAGGAGTTCATGTTGGTGAAAAAACGGAGCAAAAAATCACAGATTTAAATACATTGTTAAAAGGGGCTGATACTTTAAATAATAGTTTTAAAGTAATTTGGCAAGAAGGAAAACCTGTAGATGTAATTTTACAAACATGTACCAATCAAAACATTGATTTACTTATTCTTGGAGCACTTCAACAAGAAAATTTATTTAAATATTATGTGGGATCTATTGCTAGGAAAATTACTAGAAAAGCACCTTGTTCTGTACTTTTACTGATTAAACCATCCGTTATAAGAGTATCATGTAAACATATTGTAGTTAATGGATTAAGTGACAACAGAACAGAAGAAACTATAAAGACATCTTTCTTTATAACCAAAAAATTAAACTGCAAAAAAATTACAATTGTTGAAGAAATTAAACAAGAAGAATTGCATGTTAAGATTAATGATGATACCTCTTTGAGAAGAGCAAATATTGCAAAGGAGCGAATTAAAAATAGAGAAGATAGGCGAGTAAAAAGTATTTTAAAAGAGATTGATTGTTCTAATCTATCTGTACAAACACAAAGTATTTTTGGAAAAAGAGGATATTCTATAGGACATTATGCAAAACTTAAAAGAGCTGATTTATTAGTGATGAATGCGCCTACTAAATCAGGTATTTTAAATAGAATTTTCCCGCAGGATATTGAATATATTTTATCTGAATTACCAACAGATGTTTTAATTGTAAGATAAATGAGAAAGAAAAGTATATTTAAAACATTTATAACTGAAATTCCTCGGAATTTATTTGCCGGTTTTGTCGTTTCATTAATTGCACTTCCGTTAGGTTTAGGTTTGGCCTTGGCGTCAGGAGCACCGCCTATTTCGGGTATAATTGCAGCCATTGTTGGTGGAACTGTCGTTTCGTTAATTGGTGGATCTAATGTTACAATTACAGGACCTGGTAATGGTTTAGTTGTGGTTATTTTAGCCGCAATTACAACACTTGGAAACGGAGATATGCAGCAAGGTTTTCTATATACTTTGGCTGCCATTGTTATTTCTGGAATTTTATTAATAATTCTAGGGTTTTTAAGAATGGGGTCTTTAGGAGACTTCTTTCCCTCTTCAGCAATTCAAGGAATGTTGGCTGCAATCGGTATTGGAATTTTTGCAAAACAAATACATGTAATGTTAGGTAATATTGATGCCAAAGGAAGTATTATTGAGCTACTTTTACAGGTTCCTGAAGGAATTACTAATTTTATAAATACATCTAATTCTAGTATGTTTTATGCTGGTTTAGTCGGTATTGTTAGTTTATTAATTATGATCTTTTATGGTAAAATTAGAAACCGATATTTTCAACTAATTCCTGCACCTATGTGGATTGTAGTTTTAAGTGTGGGAATGTATTATTATTTTGACGTGTTTTCAACCGCAAATTATCCTATTGATAAAAGCTTATTGATTAATTTACCGAATGATATTTTATCAAATTTTGCATTTCCTGATTTCAGTAAAGTCTACGAACTTAGCTTTATAAATGCTGTCATTGGTATTACGCTAATTTCGAGTATCGAAAGTTTGTTAAGTATTAAAGCTGTTGATAAATTAGACCCATTAAAAAGACGTTCTAATGTAAATAAAGACATTAGGGCTTTAGGCTTAGCCACTGTAATTAGTGGTTTTTTAGGCGGATTAAATGTAGTTACCGTAATTGCGAGAAGTTCTGTAAATGTAAATAATAATGGCTCTAATAGATCTGCTAACTTTTTTCATGCAGGTTTTTTATTAGCATTTATTTTATTATTTGCTACTGAATTACGCAAAATACCCTTGCCTGCTTTAGCTGCTATATTAGTTTTTACAGGATATAAATTAGCTTCACCCGAAAATATTAGAAAGGTTTTTAGGGTCGGAAAAGAGCAATTAATTATTTTCTTGGTAACTTTATTTACAACAATCGCAACAAGTTTAATTACAGGTATTTTAGTCGGAATTTTTATTACTTTAATCATTCATATTATCATCAATAAAAAAGCAAGTTTATTCTTTAAAAATATTTTAAAGCCGAATGTTTTAATGTTTAAGGAAGATCATAAATACTATGTAAGTGTTAAGAATTTTTCTAGCTTTTTAAACTACACAAAATTAAAATCAAAATTAAATCAAATTCCAGAAACAGAAGAAGCAATTATCGATTTTTCTATGTGTGATTTTGTGGATGATTCTGTAATGGAAAACATGAATAATTACGCAGAAACTTTTGCCCGAAATGGAGGCCATTTTGAAGTTATCGGTTTAGATGACTCTAAATCAGGAAGTGACCACCCGTTTGCTTTGCGTAAAATAATACCAAAACAAATTAACCAAATTAATAGGGTTTTAACTAAAAGACAGAAATCAATAGAAACAATTAGTAAAGAAATGCGTTGGAAATACGATGCTTTTTCTGAACAAGAAATGAAAGAATTACCCACTTTTGGATATTTTAAGAACAGAAGGCTAAATAAAGTTTCTAATGTACTTTCTAACGAAGATTGTACTATTTTCGATATTCAATTCTCTGAGGGTGAAATGATTGCGAAACAAGTAATTAAGGCAACAATGTTACATATTCACACAAAAAAAGACATTCCTTTTTTCACTTTAGATAAAGAAGGTATTTTTGAGTATTTATTAGATTTTGCTGGTTATAAGGATATTGATATCGATAATCATCCAGATTTTAGCAAACGATTTTATTTATCTGGAAAAAATCAAGAAAAAATTAGAACCTTTTTTACAGATGAATTAGTTTTGTTCCTTGAAAGCAATAAACAATATCATATAGAAGCTTCAGAAAACGGCCTTTTAATTATTGGGAATGAACGTTTTTCGAGTGTTAAAGAAATGAAAGCGCTTGCCTATTTTGGTGTTGGTTTGCAAAAAATAATTTAATTTTTATGTTAGGTTTACAATTTGAAACAGAAACTTCTTGGGCAGAAATCGCCAAAGATAACTTAGAACAGATATTAACAGATCATGCTTTTTTAGAACAAAAAGCAGCTTCTAATGCAGTTTCTGTTATTATTAACTACTCTGAAGAAACAGAGTTAGTAAAAGAAATGAGCAATATTGCTATTGAAGAAATGCAACACTTTAAAATGGTGCATTTATTGATGGTAAAAAGAGGAATGATTTTGGGTCGTGAGCAAAAAAACGATTATGCCATTAGATTGCAAAAGTTTTTTCATAAAACAAAAGACAGAACAAATGCTTTAGTTCAGCGTTTATTGGTTGCTGCTTTAATTGAAGCCAGAAGTTGTGAGCGTTTTAAAGTGTTTTCTGAAAACATGGAAGATGAAGAATTATCTAAATTCTATAATAATTTAATGATTTCTGAAGCGAACCATTATACAATTTTTTTAAAGTTTGCACGTGAATATCAAGATAGAGAAATTGTTGATAAAAAATGGAATGATTTAGTTGCTTTTGAAGCAGCAATGATGAAAGAAAGAGGAAATTCAGCTAGGATTCATGGTTAAAACAACTCTTAGGGAAATGAATAAAATTCAACTTTGAAACTCAATATAAATAATGTTCTCTAAAGAAGAAGCTGCTACATTACGAAAAGAATTTTGGACAAGTTTTGGGAAATCGTTTCCAAGAAAATGGTTATTATATAACACTAAAATAAAGGGATTCTCATTTAAATTTGTAGGAGATAGAAAGAAAGCTTTTGTTTGTTTAGATATAGAACATCCAGAAGAAATTGCAAATGAGTTGTTGTACGATCAAATGATTTCTTTAAAATCATTGTTAGAAGCTGACATACCCGAAGTTATCTTTAATAACGAATATGAACTAGAAAGTGGAAAAAAGATTCATAGAATCTATGTTCCTTTTGAAGGAAAGTTTAGCGTTTACAATAAAAATACGTGGAAAGATTGTTATGAGTTTTATGTTGAAACGATGCCTAAATTTGAACTCTTCTTTTATGAATATGAAGATTTTATCAATCGAGCTATTTAATAATTTAATCTTTTAAACCTATATATCAATACATTAGGTATTTCGGTGTAAACCCTTTTAATTTTCTTTCGTATAAATTTACGAAGTAAAATAATCTTCTATTGGGAATAAATTAAAAGATTAAACCGTAAATTATGTCTTGGACTTGAAAGCTTTCAGGATAAAGTATAGTCCAAAAAAGCCACATATTAAAAGACGATTTATAAAATTAAATAAAAGTTACTCTACTTCTATTTTATAATTCTAATTGAAAATGGATAATTTGGCGACTCATTATTACTTGCTTTTATTGCATTTATAATAGGAAAAATGAAGTAAAAAATTCCTAGGATAATTAAGCCCAAAATACCTAAACCTAATAATAAAATTAAAGGAATACAGATTAAAACGTAGATAAACATTGAAATTCTAAAGTTTATGATTGCTTTACCGTGTTCGTCCATATTTATAATTTCATCCTTTTTGGTTAACCATAAAATTAACGGAACTATAAAACCACCAATTCCAGTAACAAAATCTAATAATTGACTTAAGTGAATCAATACTAAAAGTTGTTTATTTTCTTTCATTTGAGATTTTTAATTTAGTTCTACACCTACAAGACGTATAATTTCTTGTTTTGTTACAAAAATATATTTACAGCTTAGTTTAGCTGTGTATATTTGCAATATGATTCAAAATGATACTATTATTGCTTTGGCCACTCCTTCGGGAGTTGGAGCAATTTCTGTAATAAGACTTTCTGGTGAAAAATCTATTGATATTGTAGATGCCTTCTTTAAATCTGTTAGAAAAGGAAAATCGATTAAAAATCAAAAAACACACACGATTCATTTAGGTCATATTATCAGTAATGGCCTAATTTTAGATGAAGTTTTAGTCTCTGTATTTAAAAACCCTAATTCCTATACAGGAGAAAATGTTATTGAAATTTCTTGCCATGGATCTAGTTTTATTCAGCAAGAAATTATACAGTTATTTTTAAGGAATGGTTGTAGAATGGCAGATAATGGAGAATTTACAATGCGTTCTTTTTTAAATGGCAAAATGGATTTATCTCAAGCTGAAGCTGTAGCTGACGTAATTGCATCTAATTCTGCTGCTAGTCATCAAATGGCAATACAGCAAATGAGAGGTGGAATTACAAATGAACTGAAAGAGTTAAGAGTTCAGTTATTGGATTTTGCAGCTTTAATTGAATTAGAATTAGATTTTTCTGGTGAAGACGTTGAATTTGCTGATAGAACAAAATTTAAAGAATTAGTAACAAAAATTACATCTGTTTTAAAACGTTTGATTGATTCTTTTTCTTTTGGAAATGCCATGAAAAACGGTATTCCTGTTGCTATTATTGGTGAACCAAATGTTGGAAAATCAACTTTATTAAACACTCTTTTAAACGAAGAAAAAGCAATCGTTTCCGATATTGCAGGAACAACTAGAGATGCTATTGAAGATGAAATTATCATTGATGGTGTTGCTTTTCGGTTTATTGACACTGCAGGAATCAGAGAAACTAAAGATATTATAGAAAGTATCGGAATTAAAAAAGCTTATGAAAAAGCAGACAATGCACAGTTGATCATTTTCTTGATTGATTCCAATAAATTTAATAGCTCAAAAAGTGAGTTTTTATCAGAAATTGAAATATTTAAAACCCGCTTTCCAAACAAACGATTATTAGTAATTGCAAACAAAGTAGACACGCTTTCTTTAGAGCAAAAGAATACGTTACAATTAGAAATTGAAAATTTAATTTTATTATCAGCAAAGAACAAAATAGGCATTGATGCTTTAAAAGAAGAACTAACTTCTCTTGTAAATATTGGTGCTTTGAGTAACAATGAAACTATTGTGACGAATTCTCGTCATTTTGAAGCTTTAAATAATGCCTTAATCGCCATAACTTCTGTGCAGCAAGGAATAGATTTAGAAATATCTACGGATTTGTTTTCTATAGATATTAGAGAATGTTTGCGCCATTTAGGAGCTATTACTGGAGATTATGACGTTGATAAGGATATTTTAGGTCATATTTTCTCTAACTTCTGTATTGGAAAGTAACCTTGCAAAACAACTAAAGTCAATCTAATACTGATGATGGTTGGTAAAAATATTAAAAAAGAAATATTTATATAAAAACTAAAAAACTACCTCAATTTAGAAGTGAGTAGTGCTATGAAATTGAAGCCTTTCGGAAAAAAGTCATATCCAAAGATACTATCTTAAAATGTCTTTTAAGAAAGTTAAACTATTGGTTAAATCATAGGCATATCTTCTTCTTTTAATTCAACTATTTCTAAACCTCGTAAATAGGTTAAACTTACATTGATAGATCAATGCCCCATTGCTTTCTAAAGCTTGGTTAATGAACCTGTCCTTTTAAAGATTTCTATTGCTCTTGAGTGCCTGAATGAGTTAAATGTTTGTCCTTGTTAAAGTGTATTAAATTGTTTCTTAAAACGACTCCAAAAGGTCTTAAAAATAAGGTTACCAAAGAAACTGGTTTTTTATTAAGCAAAGAATCCGTAAACTTAGGTTTACGGATTCTAATTATATTTAATAGCTTTGATAGAATATTTTGTTTTATTAATTTCTAAGAACGCTTTATTTATTTTGCAAACTGATTAAGAGAGGAAATTTTCCCATCTAAATCAAAATAAATCATTTCCATAAGTTCTTTTTCCCAAATTTTACCTGATTTTAAAATTCTACGCTCATTAGAAAAAACCATTACACCAGATGCAGCATCTGTGTTGGCAATTTTAATAGGTATAATAGAATATGGTGTCCATTTAACAGATTTATAATCAGTAAACATAGCACCAAGATCTTTATTGCTTATTTTTATGACTTTCCCTTCATAATCATTAATTGTAACTTGTTCAGCAAAAAATGAACTTACTTCTTTGATTTCCATTTTATT
>CEWR01112384.1_pt1 | contig 12890 bp, 10 predicted proteins | sample 356321 | NCBI WGS metagenome assembly CEWR01 (sample SAMEA2621551, study PRJEB7988) | marine metagenome | biome: marine biome (ENVO:00000447); feature: mesopelagic zone (ENVO:00000213); material: "saline water (ENVO:00002010), including plankton (ENVO:xxxxxxxx)" | depth 790 m
TTTAGTGTTTAGTGTTTAGTGTTTAGTGTTTAGTGTAAAATAAAAATTCTAAAACTAAATACCAAAACCACCAACTAATTAATCAATTCCTCTTCTAATTTCACTCTTACAACGCCATCCAAATCAACATCTTTTAGAGTTATCGTTTTAATCTGATTTTCTAGTTCCATAGAATAAGGAATTTTCACTTTAATATAATTATCGGTAAATCCATTTAAAGCATCATCATGTTGTTCAGATTCAAAAAGCACATTATAGGTTTTTCCTAAATGCTGATTATAAAAGAAACGTTTCTTTTTATCTGAAAGGATATGAAGCATCTTACTTCTATCAGACCTAATATGCTTTGGAACAACTCCATCCATTTTTACTGCTGTTGTATTCTCTCTTTCAGAATAAGTAAACACGTGTAAATACGAAACATCTAATTCATTTAAGAAATTATAAGTCTCTAAAAAATCTTCTTCTGTTTCTCCCGGAAATCCAACAATTACATCTACGCCAATTGAAGCGTGAGGCATTAATGATTTAATTCTAGTAACACGCTCAACATACAACTCTTTCAAGTACTTTCTTCTCATTGCTTTCAAAATCTTATTTGATCCTGATTGTAATGGAATATGAAAATGCGGCATAAATTTAGTTGATTGAGCTACAAAATCTATAATATCGTTACTCAACAAATTAGGTTCTATCGATGAAATTCTAAAGCGTTCTATTCCTTCAATTTTATCTAACTCTTGAATTAATTCAAAGAAGTTTTCTCCCTCTTCTTGTCCAAAATCACCAATATTAACCCCTGTAAGAATTACTTCTCTAGCTGCTGTTAGAGCAACTTCTTTAGCTACATTAACGGTATCTTCAACAGAGTTATTTCTACTCTTACCTCTTGCTAAAGGAATGGTGCAAAACGTACAAAAATAATCACATCCATCTTGTATCTTTAAGAATGAACGTGTTCTATCTCCTTTTGAGTAAGATGGAATAAAGTCTTTGACTTCCTTTATCTTAGAAGCAAATATTTCTGCCTTTTCATTCTTCTCTAAATTTTGAAAATGCTCTACTATTTTAAATTTTTCTGAAGCTCCCAAAACCATATCAACTCCATAAATCTGAGCAATTTCTTCTGGCTTCAACTGGGCATAACATCCAATAATAGCAACAAATGCATTAGGATTTACCTTTAACGCTTTTTTAACTAGCTGTTTACATTTTTTATCCGCATTTTCGGTAACCGAACAGGTATTAATAACATAAACATCTGGTGTCTCATTAAAATCTACTCGTGCAAAACCCTCTTCCTGAAACATACGAGCAACCGTAGAAGTTTCTGAAAAATTAAGTTTACACCCTAGAGTGTATAATGCTACTTTCTTGTTGATTTCCATAGAACTGCAAAAGTAATTAGGAATGTTGAATTAAAAGTAAGTTACCTCACAAAAACGATATCGGCTTTGTTAATTTTTAAATCTGGGTGATTATTTTTAATCAACCTAGTTTTTACTGAGTAAATCCCATACCTCTCTCCAGTTAAATTCCCTTTAAGTTTTCCATAAAACTTTTGATGTGTTATTCCGTTTTCCACAAACAAGGTATCATATAAATTATCAGTAGTTACTAAGGCATCAACACCTCCATCAAATATCGGCTCTCCATTTCTTAAAAAAGCACAATGATAAATCAAATCTGGTTTTTCTTTGTATTCAATATCAATATCAGCGTAAAAATTAACTACTTCATCAAAATCTAGTTCAAATTCAACAGAATTTGAATAACTGTTAAGTAAATCAACCCTAACATCTTCTTCCTTACAGGACGTTAATAAGATTGCAGTAATAATAAAAAAACTAAAGCTCCTCATAATAGTATTTATTTCCCGCTACCTTTAACAACGATCATTACCGTGTATATCAGAATTTTAAAATCTACTAATAAAGACATGTTTTCAATATAGAGGATATCAAACTTTAATCTTTCGACCATTTGTTCTACATTTTCTGCATAACCATATTTTACTTGACCCCATGATGTAATTCCAGGCCTAACCTTCAATAAATGATTATAATGTGGTGCTTTTTCTGTAATCTGATCGATAAAAAATTGTCGCTCAGGTCTTGGTCCTACCAAGCTCATATCACCAATCAATACATTATAAAATTGAGGTATTTCATCTAACCTCACTTTTCTCATAAACTTACCAAAACCAGTAATTCTACTATCATTAGTACTTGACAAGGCAGGTCCATTTTTTTCAGCATCAACTCGCATAGATCTGAATTTAAAAATATTAAATGGCTTTCCATGAATACCAATTCTTTCTTGCGAGAAAAAAGCTCCTCCCTTAGAGTTTGAAACCACTATTAGAGCTGTAATAAAATATAATGGAAAACAACTAATAAGTACGAGAAGAGAAGTTACAACATCTATCATTCTTTTAACTGACTGCTGCCAAATTGGCATTATATTTTTGGTAATAACAATAAGTGGTGTACCAAAAATAGAACTCATCTTTACAGAACCTGAAAGAATATCATACATATCAGGAATAACGTTTATAACAACATTTAAACCTTCAAGTTCAGAAATTATACTACCCAAGCTATCATGCTCTGATGATTCTACAGCAATAATTACTTCTTCAATATTATTTTCTACAATCGTATCTCTTAATCCAATACAGTTTCCAAAATGGGGTAAATGGTCATCTAAAAAATATTTATCCGATTTAATTACATGTGTAAAACCAATTAAATCATGACCGGTAGAAAACCGTTGATGACTAATTTCCTTATACAACTCAAGAGCATTTTCATTAGAACCTATAATAAGAGTGTTAAATCCAATCTTTCTATTTTTAATTCGTTTACCTGTATACGTTGTAAGTACTAATCTGAATAGCTCAGTAAAAGTAAAATGCAATGTAAAAATCACAATATATGATTTGTAATATTGTGTATAAGAAGCAATTTGATCATCTAATAATAATAAAAAAAACAACACTAAACTTCCAATAATAGAGATCAAAAACGTTTGTCCAAATTCTTTTAACCTGGATCTTCTGTAAATATTATTATAAGATCCTATTACAAAGTATATTGTAACCCAAAATAATGGGATAAATATTAACCCATAATAAAAATTCTGATCAAAAGAAATAGGGATTTCATAACCAAATTTAAGCGGTTCTATATAAATTTTTCTATATACAAAAAACAATGCCCAAGCAGAAATAGCGGCAATAACATCTAATGAAATATATTTTAAAACTTGTAATTTTTTATTCATCAGAAATGAACCACTTTTAAATTATCTATAAATATCTCAGGATTAGTAACAAATTGATTTGAACCAGATTCTTGCATCCCAAAAAATACTTTCAGATCAGTTGCTCCAATATTATTTGTAGAAATAACTTCAGACAAATTAATGTAGATTTTCCTCCATTCTGTTGATACATTTAAAGTGATAAATGCATATTGATTGGCATCTAAATAAACACCAATTGTTAGAGGTTGATTGGTTTTAAAATCCATTTCTAAATAAACAGGAGACGAACCATTTAATGGAACACCTATTAAACTAGTTGATGTTGCTTCGAAAAAAATCATATCCGGATCTAAAAAAACTTGTCCAGAAAAAGTACCTTCTTTTACATCAACAGAATTTTTATTAATTATAGTATCACTATTTGAATTATAAAGAAAGGTTAAACTAGCATTATCAAAATCTTCCAACCAAGCAAATTTTATGGTAGGTTCATAAATTATTTGAGGGTCTATAATAACTGTTTCCTCCTTAACTAAGTTAACTTCTTGCACATATGGGGCATAGCCTAAATATCTAGTCCTATTAGCAGCTATCCCATTTTCTTTAATTCCAGCATATAACTTAACAGTAACAATACCTTCCTTTAAAATAGGGAAATTAGCTGGCAATTCATATACACCAACAAAATCATCATCAATATAAACCCAAACATCAGTAATACTCATAGATTCTGAGCCTTGTGTAGAATAATCTGTAGTAAGTGAAAATTTATCTATAGATATATAGGTAGGTATTTGTGCTTCATAGTCCTTTTTAGAACATGATAAAAAAGTTATCCCAATTAAGAGTAACAATGTATGAAATTTTGATACAGACAATGTTTAATTAATGTTTCCGTTAAACGAAAGGTTTTGAAAAATATTGTGCAAATGTATCAATCTTAGGTCTAAAAGAGCAATAAAAAAATACAACTAGTTAATTGGTCTGAATTAATGAACCTGAAAACTGCAATTTTTCTGCAACGCGAAAGGCAGCATCTAACATCAGACTACCATCATGAATCCCTACTTTAGGAGCTGTATCATTAATAATTGATGAAGCAAACTCTTCTAATTCGAGTTTTACAGCATTTTCTTTATTAATTTTTAATTTTTGAACACAAATTTCAGTTTTACTATTTTCCTTCAATGAAAACAAACTTGTTTCTTGCGATAAATAATCAATTTTTATATGAGCATCTTTCTGATAAAATTTAGAAATACGCTCATCTATCAATGAAATTCTACTAGCAGTTAGGTTTGCTACACAACCATTATCAAATTCAACAACTGCATTTACAATATCAGGAGTGTTACCCACAACCTTAACGCCCTTAGCTTTAATACTTTTAATATTTGAGTTTACTACACTCAAAATAATATCTAAATCATGACTCATTAAATCCATAACAACTGCGATATCGGCTGTTTTAGCATCAAATTTTATCATCCTATGTGTTTCTATAAACTTAGGATTAGAAATATATGGCAATGCAGCTTTAAAAGCTGGGTTAAAACGCTCTACATGTCCAACTTGCACTTTAACATTAGCTTCTTCAGCCAACTGTAATAGTTGTTTTGCTTCATCAACAGTATTGGTCACTGGTTTTTCTATAAAAACGTGTTTAGATTTTTTAATTGCATTTACCGCATAATCAAAATGAGATATTGATGGCTTCACAATATCAACAGCATCAACATGATGAATCAATTCTTCATAATTATTGAAAGAATGGACATTCAATTGAGATGATATTCTATCTTTATAGCTTTGATTTGCATCATAAAACCCAACTAACTCAAAATCGCTAATTCCTTTTAACAATCTGATATGAGATTCTCCGAGATTCCCCGCTCCTATTACTCCTATTTTTAACATTATCTAACAAACATAAGCGATTGTATTCGAGCCTTTTTTATTGAAATAAATTCTTATTAACACACTATATTTAATAATAAGGCATTAATGAAGCTATAAAAAGCGGTTTAATCTTACTTTCTTTGTGTTTGAAATTATAATAATGACGGATACTTACAGACATAAAGGATTACGAAAACAATTAGCACAAGTTCTTGTTAAAAAAGGAATAAAAGATAACGCTGTTTTAACTGCTGTAGAAACTATTCCTCGTCATTTATTTATTCCAGACAACGCTTTACATAAATATGCTTACGAAGACAAACCTTTTCCTATAGGGTCTGGTCAAACCATCTCACAACCATATACTGTAGCTTTTCAAACAGAGCTTTTAAAAATTAAGCCAAGAGAAAAAGTATTGGAAATTGGAACAGGTTCTGGATATCAGACTGCAGTTTTATTAGAAGTTGGGGCTAAAGTCTTTTCTATTGAAAGACAAAAATATCTGTATGAAAGAACCAAAGAGTTACTTCCTCAACTTGGTTATAACACCAAGCTATTTTATGGTGATGGCTACAAAGGATTACCCACTTTTGCCCCTTTCGATAAAATAATTGTTACTGCTGGAGCACCTTACATTCCTGAAGACTTATTAAACCAATTAAAAATTGGAGGCATACTTGTTATTCCTGTTGATGAAGATAATAGCCAGCGTATGAAAAAAATAGTAAAATTATCTGCTACCAACTTTGAGACTGAAGACTTAGGTTTATTCCGTTTTGTTCCATTATTAAAAGAAAAAGGAAGGGATTAACCTCCTTATAATTCTTAATTTTACTGCTTCAATGAGCAGATATTTTTTTGAAATAAAATATGATGGAACCAATTATCACGGTTGGCAAATTCAACAGAATTCTAATACTGTTCAGTCAGAAATAAATAGAGCTCTTTCAACACTTTTACAAGAAGAAATAATAGTTACAGGTGCTGGCAGAACTGATACAGGAGTTCATGCGAAACAACTTTATGCTCATTTTGATACTTTATTAGTTTTAGAAATAGACAAACTGATTTTTAAACTAAATAGTTTTTTACCAGAAGATATATCTTGCTCATCTTTAAAAGAAGTTAATCCAGAAGCACATGCACGTTTTTCTGCAACTGCCAGAACTTATGAATACTGGATAACATCAGCCAAAAATCCATTCTTAAACCAGAAAGCATACTTTCTACCTTATAATTTAGATTTAAATTTAATGAATGAGGCCACTAAAAAAATATTGGGAGAACAAGATTTTTCTTGCTTTAGTAAAAGTAACACCGATACATTTACCAATAATTGTAACATTACTTTTGCAAATTGGGAAATCAATAATGACATTTTAATCTTTACAATTACAGCAAACCGGTTTTTAAGAAACATGGTTAGATCCATTGTAGGTACTATGCTAGATATTGGTCAAGAAAAAATTAAAGTTCAAGAATTAGATACTATTATAGCGTCAAAAAATAGAGGTAATTCAGGAACATCAGCTCCAGCTCACGGATTATATTTAACAGAAGTGAAATATCCAAAGGAGGTATTTAATGTCTAAAAGTGTTTCAGGTAAAGCGTTCGATTATTCTTTATTTAAAAGAGTAATGACCTATGTAAAACCTTACAATAATATTTTTTATACAACTGCTTTTCTTACCATATTTTTAGCATTAATATCTTTAGTTAGGCCTATATTAATTCAGATTACGATTGATGATTATATAAAAAAAATAGATGAGCAAGGATTGTTTAATATGACTATTTTACTCGTATTTTTTTTAGTGCTTGAATCGGTATTACAATACTTTTTTACATTGTTAGGAAATCTATTAGGTCAAAATGTAATTAAAGATCTAAGAAATCAAACCTTTGAAAAAGTAATCCATTTTAAGCTAAAACATTTCGACAACACACCTATTGGACAATTAATAACTAGAACTGTTACTGATATTGAAAGAATTGCAGAGATGTTTTCTGGTGGTATACTTTTAATAATTAGCGATTTACTTAAAATATTTGCAGTTATTTTATGTATGCTTTATATCAATTGGGATCTTACACTTATAGCTTTAATACCTATTCCTTTAGTGATCATTGCCACATTAATTTTTAAAAAAATAATAAAAAAAGCTTACCAAGATATTGCTGAACAAACAGGAAGATTAAACACTTTTGTGCAAGAACACATTACTGGAATATCAATCATACAGCTTTTTAATCGGGAAGAAATAGAAAAAGAAGCTTTTGCCGAAATCAATCATAAACATCGTACAGCTCATATTAAAACCGTTTGGGCCTACTCTATTTTCTTTCCAGTTGTAGAAATTCTATCTGCATCATCTCTAGCATTACTTGTATGGTATGGCTTAGGAGAAGTTGCTCAAAACTACGCCTCTGCAGGAGAGATATTTTCTTTCACACTTTTTATCCACATGCTCTACCGACCAATTAGACAATTAGCTGAACGATTTAACACTTTACAAATGGGAATGGTTAGTTCTCAGCGTGTTTTTAAGGTTTTAGATACTCAATCTATCATAAATAATGATGGAGCTAAAAGCACTGTGAATCTAAAAGGTGATATCGAATTTAGAAATGTTTCATTTGCTTACAATGAAGAAGATTGGGTATTAAAAAATATTTCATTTAAAATAGAGAAAGGAGAAAATTTAGCAATTGTTGGCGCTACAGGTGCCGGAAAATCTTCTATAATTAACCTATTAGGGAGGTATTATGAAATAAATAAAGGAGATATTTTTATTGATGAAACCAATATTAATGAAATAGAACTTGAAGATCTTAGAAAATACCTTTCAATAGTTTTACAAGATGTATTCCTTTTTTCTGATAGTATCTTCAATAACATAACTCTTTACAACAAAGAAATTACTGAAAAACAAGTTATTGAAGCAGCAAAAAAAGTTGGTGCACATCATTTTATCTCAAAACTTCCAGGAGGCTACAATTACGATGTAAAGGAGCGAGGGGCAATGCTTTCTGTTGGTCAACGACAACTTATTTCTTTTATTAGAGCTTATGTCCATCAAACAGAAGTTTTAATTTTAGATGAAGCAACCTCATCAATTGATAGTGAATCTGAAGAAATGATTAAACACGCCACAAGTGTTTTAACAAAAGATAGAACTTCTATTATTGTTGCTCACCGATTATCTACGATTAAAAATGCTGATAAAATTTTAGTAATTGATAAAGGAGAAATTGTTGAAGAAGGTAATCATCAAAAATTACTTAAAAAAAATGGCTTCTATAAAAAATTATATGATTTCCAATTTAAAAGTGAACAACACACAATATAACTATCAATAAAGAGTTTCTCTAAATTAACTACCTTTACGTTTCATGCTGAAAATAGCTCCAATACTCGTCTTATTCACAATAATCCTATTTACTTTTTCTTGTAGAAAAGATTCTATAGAAACAGACTCTTCTGTTACCTTAAATTTTTCTGCTGATACTGTTTTGTTTGATACTGTTTTTGCCACTTTTGGCTCTACAACAAAACGATTAAAGATTTATAACCCTACTAATAAAACTGTAAATATATCGAGCATTTCTGTTGAAAATGGAGCTAATTCTCAATTTAGAATTAATGTAGATGGTGTTTCTGGAAACATCCACAATAATATTCTAATTGATGGAAAAGATAGTTTATTCATTTTTGCAGAAGTAACAATCGATCCAAATAATTTATCAAACCCTTATGTTGTTTCTGATAAAATAAAATTTATTACTAACGGCAATTCTCAAAGTGTTGATTTAGTAGCTTGGGGACAAGATGCACATTACTATGTTGCCAACAAAAGTGTTGGAGGAATACCTGTTGTATATTTAGATAAAGATAATTCTGACTTACCTTTGGATTCAACTTGGATTAACGACAAACCCTATGTTATTTATGGAGGTTATTTAACATTAGATGGAAATGATAAATTAACTATTGAAAAAGGAGTTCAGGTCCACATGCACAACAACGCTGGAATATGGATTTATGAAAACGGAAATATCAGGGTAAATGGCGAAAAAGATGAAGAAGTTGTTTTTCAAGGTACTCGACTAGAATATGCTTGGCAAGATGTACCAGGGCAATGGGATAGAATTTGGATTAATGAAGGCGCTGATGATAATGTTTTTAATTATGCAATAATAAAGAATGGTTTTATAGGTATACAAGTAGAAACAAATCCTTTTAATGCACCTACACTCTCAGTAAACACTTTACGATTAAACAATTGTGAAATTCATAACAACTCTGCTGTTGGAATATTAGCTACTAATTATAAAATAACAGACACCAATTCGGTTATTACAAACTCTGGTCAGTACAACTTATTACTTAAAGGAGGTGGCGACTATCGTTTTAATCATACTACAATTGCCAACTACTGGGCAGGTACTGAAAGAAAAACTCCAGCTGTTCTTTTACAAAACGCTACTAATGTAGCCGAAACTGCTATGTTTTACAATTGTATAATAGATGGTGATAAGGAAATTGAGTTTAGTTCTGAAGAATTTGCTGGTGCGACTATTAACTTTTTATTAGATCACTGTATCCTTAAAACGACTAATTCAATTTCTGGTGCAGACTACATAAACACATCCTTAAGTTCAGGTGGTTTATTTGTAGATGAAACTTTACATGACTATCATTTAAAATCTACTTCTATAGCAATAGACAAAGGCGTTAATATTAATGTAAGCACTGATAAAGATGGTTTAAATAGGGATAATTCTCCTGATGCAGGAGCGTATGAATATCAATAATATAAAACCAAGGTTCCTTTCTCTATAATACTTTTAACTTTTCTCAAAACTTTACAAAAAGCTAACTTTAAAAAATATTTATCGAATAAAAAAAGTCCTATTTCTTTGCAGGACTTTTTTTATTAGTACCTATTTTCTATTGAAATTTAACACTGTGCCCTCTAGCAGCACTAGAGGATAAATCCATTTTATATCCTAACATAACTTCAAAGCCTCCACCACCACTAGAAGCAGTTGATAGATCAGAAATATTAAAGTCATAACTTACAGAGGCCGTAATACCACTCCAGCTAAATCTTGTAACAACATAAGTTGCATCTCCCCATCTTAAATACGGACCTACACTGATGTACATTTCATTTGAATAGTTTGTGAATTTAGAACTACTTTGTAAAAAGTATTTAAATTCAGCACCAATATCTGTGTATTTATTAGCACCTTGAATTACTGTAACAAAGTTTGGAGTTATAGCAGATTCACCAGAAGTTATTGCAATCTCTCCACCACCATGTAAAGTATATTTTCTTAACAATTTACTTTCTGAATTAAATCCCATATCTGGTGAGTTAGCATGAAACATAGATAAACCACCATTAAATCTAGTAGCATCAGAAGGAGCAAAATACCAATGTAATCCTGTAGAAATATCTAACGCACTAACAGAAGTTCCACCAATCTCATCTATATTAGATGGAAGAACTTGTCTATCAAAGCCATTTCCATTCCACTGATTATCCCATGTTAAGTTATCATAAGCAATACTCCTTTGGATCATTCCTCCCTGAAATCCTAAGGATAAGAAATGATTGTTTTGCCCACCACTAATATCCAAATGATAAGCCAATGAAAGTGCGTAATTTACAGTTGATAATTTAGAGTCTCCAGCAACATCTTTGAAAAAATTCAACCCCAACCCAAACATACCTCCACCTAATTTCTTAAGAACTGGCATATCTAAAGATGCTGCAGTTGTAGCATATGCTTTAGACACACTTCCCCACTGGCTTCTATAATTCATAATAGCTCTTAAATCTCCATCAAAAATTCCAGCATTTGCAGGATTCAATGTTAATGGTGATGAAAAAAACTGGGAAAAATGCACATCTTGCTGCGCAAATAAATTTGCACTTAACATAAAACTCAACACTACCAATAATTTTATCTTGATCATAACTCTACCTCCTCTTAAATTATTTAATTAATGTTACGTTACCTTTTAACTCTCCAGTACTTCCATTAACAAAAGTAGCCTTAACATAATAAACGAATACTCCCGGATTCAATTCTTTTCCTTTATGAGTACCATTCCAACCCTGATTTATATCAGTAGTTTCAAATACTTTCTGACCATACCTATTGTAAATAACAAAGTTCATTGTTTTAATACCCAACTTACCTTTTACATAAAGTATGTTATTAGATGAACCTAGCGGAGTAAATGCACTTGGTACACCAATATTGAAAATAAAGTTTACATTAACATTTACATCATCAGTAGCTATACAACCATTTTCATCAACAAAAGTTACTGTATAATTGGTTGTATCTGTTGGTTGTATTACTTCACTACCTAAATCAGTTGGTGAATTCAAGAAGGTTTCAGGAGACCAAGTAATTGTTCCTTCCGATGCAGCTATAATGTTACCAAATGAATTTCTAACTTCCCCTCTAATTTGAGTATCAAAACCATAATCTACTGTAACATCATTTCCCGCAAAAATAATTGGATTATCATGCACTATTACTGTACTAGTAGCAACATTAAAAACGTTGTTATTATATTGATTCTTAACAGAAAGACTTACTGTGAAACTTCCAATAGAATCATTAACCCAACAAACTGGTTCTATAACCTCACTAGCATCTATGGTGATCACAGTATCAAAAAGTGAATTAACTCCTTGAAATGACCATATTAAAGAATCTGGTTTGCCTCCTAAAGTATCGTGAAACGTAAATTGAATACATTCATTTAAACAAATCTCTCCATCTTCAACCTCTCCATTTAAATCTGTCATAATAATACCTGCTATTGCAGAATCACAATCAATAACAGTAATCGCTTCTGCCCAAGTATTTAAAGATGTGCCATAAGGATTAGTAACAATCAAATAAACCGGATATATGCCAACAGTATCATAAACAATAATTCCAGGATTTGCAGTAGTATCAGTTGATGGTGTTCCTCCAGGAAAAGACCATTGATAGCTTGTAGGATTACCCGTACTTAAATCTGTAAAGGAAACTGAGTTATCTCTACAAATTGTATCATTACTAACAGTAAAGAAAGGTACTGGTCTACAATCTGTAATAGTTACAGTTTTAATCACTGTATCAATTACTCCTCCTTCAAAAACCACTAACCGAACATCGTAAGTTCCAGGATCTTGGAAGAATACTGTATGTGATCCTTGAGTAAACATTGTTGAAGGAAGTATTCCACCTACATTATTTAAATCAAAATTCCATGACCAACCTCCTAACGGAACTGTAGATATAGAAGCATCCGTAAACACAATTGAATCTCCTGCACATATTGTATTGCTACTCATAGTAAAATCGGCAGTGATACAATTAGTGACAGTTACTGTTATTGTAGTATCATCTGTACCTACAGAATCAGTGATTAATAACTGAATATTGTAAGTTCCAGGTGTACTAAAACTGACTAAATGAGCTCCTTGTGTATTTGCAGTATCTGGTGTTGCACCTCCAACATTTCCAAAATCAAAATTCCAAGCCCAATTATTAATGTTTAGGCCAGTACTATTATCTGTAAAGGTGATATCTTCTCCTACACAAATAGATAATGTTGAAGCAGTGAATGAAGAAACTGGAAGACTACAAGCTCCAACCGTAACAGTAAAGTCAGCAGTGTCATTTGGACAAGATGTACTTCCACTTGATA
>CEWR01052657.1_pt1 | contig 12857 bp, 8 predicted proteins | sample 356321 | NCBI WGS metagenome assembly CEWR01 (sample SAMEA2621551, study PRJEB7988) | marine metagenome | biome: marine biome (ENVO:00000447); feature: mesopelagic zone (ENVO:00000213); material: "saline water (ENVO:00002010), including plankton (ENVO:xxxxxxxx)" | depth 790 m
GGCCGCCGAAGATGGTCCCACGTCTCTTGTCGCTTGCTAGCTGCTTCTCATCGTAGTCGTCGATCGGATTTCTACAGAGCAGATCCCCATGGATATTTTGACAGCCATCGATCCTGCCTAGCCCGATTTTTGGTCCCAAGATGCGTCCCCCTATAGCCATGCCGACCCCACCTAGAACTGCTGCTCCCCCGTAGAGCAACAAGTTCCCTCCTGGGGGACTGTATTGCTCGACCAAGGCGAGATTTGGATCGATGACGAGCCGCTCGGTTGGAGCTGGATCACAGACTGGACGTGAGCCGAACCCCCGACCTGTCGTGCAATTCTGAGGCCCTTTTCCGACTACCTCGAGTACGCCATCGACGTTGGACAGAACGCGTCCTTGAAACTTTTGCCGACCTCCAGGAAAGCTGACCCGTATACTGTCGCCAGCCAAAAGCTGATCAGTCGTTTGTGCGAACGCGGATGTGCTGGGCAAGAGAAGGGAAGCCAGCAGAAGCGCGCAAGCTGCACTGCCGAATATCCTCTTTAACTGCATAGTACCAGAAGTGATTTGGCTCTTGAACTTAATCTTCATGGTAAGAAACATCTCCATCCTCAAGTATCGCACACCGCTCCCAATTCATACAAAGCCGTCCATTGTATTTCTGACCGAGACAACACAAACATAAAAAACTACCCACCTCTAGAGCAATCGGCATTATCAAAAAAAGGCGAATACTGTGATATCGGCCTCGGTCAGGTTCACCCTAATTACCATTTCCACTGCGAGAACTTCCACCAATCGGGTCACCGGCCGGCATCTGGAGTTGAGGTCCCGGAACCGTATTCTCAATGCGGGACTGCCAGCGGCGGATATCAGCTGCGACAAGCTTCCGATGTGGACTCAGGGCGCCCTCAGCTTCAATTCCTGATGCGAGTACATCGAGACGATCTGAAAGTATCGCTCTTACCTCAGCGGGATTACCCGCCATGCTTGCCTGCTGCATCATTTGATCGACTACCGAGCGCTGTGCAGTGTGGAGCACCTGTTGACGATAAGTGTCCCCAGTCTCGGAAGCTCCCCAGGTGGATTCTATAAGACCATCCGTCACTTCTTGGAGGTTTGGGTAGTCACCCATACTGCCGAAGACCACAAGGCGGGCCATACGATCCGGGTTGAGGATTTCTCCAACCGTGAACGTAGCCGCTGCTGATGCAGCTGCTAAGGGATCAAAAATCTGCTGGGTGTAGCCTGGAAACTCCTCGCCCTCGCTGTACCGATAGGCCGGAGGAGGAATCATTGTTACGAGGTCTGGGGAGAGTGCAAGAAAATCCACAGCCAGCGTAGACAAGACAGTTTCAAGTACATCGCGCTGCTCCTCAGCCTCTACGATCGTAAATGGAATTTGCCCATCTCCTTTCAATGCGTATCGGAAATCTGCTCCGCCAAGACTCTGGATAGCTGATCGCAACTGGAATCGGTGATGCATGTATAGGGGCAGAAGCACAAACTCTAGAGTCGACATTGGTTCACCGGTTCGGATTGCATCGATTCCGAAGCGTTCAAGGCCGATCTCACGTATGCGTATCTCGAGCTTCAGGTGGTCTACAAGGTTCGAGCCATTATCCCACACGCTGGCGTACTGATGACTAGCCCCGATGAAATTGTTGTTCGTATGACCCATATAGATGAGGCCATCGACGACACCTTGCTCTGCAATTCTTTCTAAGGCTTGAGTTTCGTTGGTACCGTTGGGGAATTCACGGTAAAGCCAATTAACTGAGAGCTTATCGTACTCACCAATTCTCTGCACGTAGGCATTTGATAGGTCGATATTCCCGCTTTCATCGATTTGCACCAACGGTGCAGGATAATCCATAACGCTTTCCCTACCGTAAGCACTGGCCATGTAGTTGTGTGGAAATCCAAGTGTGTGGCCAACCTCATGGGCCGAGAGTTGACGAACACGGGCCAAGGCCATTTCGACTGGTTCGGACGCTGGTGCTACTTGCGCTAGATATTCAAAATCGGGGGCATCTGCGAACTCTCCGAAACTTCCATCTTCAGGCAAGGATATGCCTCCGGGGAAAGGTGGCACCATCCCTTGGCCATGAAGGTAGTCTTGACGAAGACGCAGGCTCCCAAGGTTTACTACACCTCGCACGATTTCACCCGTACGCGGATCGATCACTGTGTTGCCGTACGAGTATCCTCGAGTCCTCCGGTGAGTCCAGTGGATCAGGTTGTAGCGGATATCCTGAGGATCAACATCATCAGGCAGCACCATTACCCGGAAGGCATTGATGAAACCAGCTTCTTCGAATGCATCATTCCACCAACTTGCACCCTCGATCAAAGCAGAACGTACAGGCTCTGGCGTGCCAGGATCGACATAGTAGATGATCGGCTCGACAGCTTCAGAGCGATCTGCGTCCGGATCGGCCTTCTGAAGCCGATGCCGGGCAGCGAGCCGAACACGGGTGTCTGCATCGATCGGGGTCGCGTAGTCATAAACGGTAGGTCCGTTGACCCCTACCCGTGCATCTGCGATACGGGTGTGGTAACCATTGTCCGGGAGTTGGATGAATGAATGGTGCTGACGCAGAGTGACTGCTCCACCCGTTGCTGCGACCCCATTCACGAGTTGCCCCGGGTTACTGCTTGTGAAAGTCAGAATCGACTCGACTTCGGTGTTTTCGGGAAAAGAGCGGGTAGCAGGCAGATGGATAGCGCTTCGAGAGGCGTCGAGCGTGAAATCACCTTGACCTCGAGCTGCAATCTGATCGATCACACCTCGAGCATCACGCAGAAAGAATTGGGTTGCATCCACGAGCACACGCTCACCGGTTTCAGCCACCATCTCGAAACCCCAATGGACAGAAGGTGCAAATGCATCACGAACGGCTTGGGCTTCACTCAAGTTCTCGCTTTGCGCGACGAACCCGTAGTTTGGTTCCATAAGTAGAATACGAGGCCCAATTCGCTTGGCTGCGAGAACATGGGTTCCCCGTAGTTGCCCACGATCGATACCCACGGGGTTACTTCCTAGGCCAGAACCCATAGAGATCTGATAAAGAAATTCCGTGTCGAGTTCAGAGATCTCCCAGAACAGCGACCCATTCGCATTATCCCAATACAGGTCAAAAAAGCCATCCATTTGAGTCATGCCTTCAGTGTGTTGTTCAATACTAGGCAGGGACGGTGCCTGTGGTTCTGCCGGCCTGGCGAGTCCACAGAGTGCGATGAGGGCTAACGTTACTAGAACGCTTAGCCGGGTCAGCCTGGACAGTGAGTGAATGCGTAGTGAGATGGACATGGCGAGAGCCTCGTTTGGGTGTACTCAACCGCGAGTAGCGCAGTGGTGCAGTTTGTTGGTTCCGGGCCAAGATATGGGGTCACGAGCAAGGTGACCAAGTCGGTCTGATCTGAATACTCGGTTGGGTTAGCTCATTATCCGAGTCGGCATAAGTCCTGAGCAGGAGTCTTAAGAGAACGAAGTTTTAAGTGACCGGGTGTCGGGTCCTCCGCTAATTCTTCCAGTTTGGTTGCATGGGGTCCTCCGACGAAGGTTCACTGATCTCCGGAGCATACACTTCTCGTAAACGGTTGTGATACTCTCCCAGCAGGGTCTGTAGCTCAGCGTGTTCCTCGGCGACCTTCTGCCTTAGTACAGGGTTCGTCAAATAGTCGTAAAGGATTGCGCTCATGATTTGTGCGTCTAGGCGGAATCCAGCGTGGCCGATGTCTCCCATCCCATCCGCTTCCATCCCCTTCGTGTGGTATGTGTCGCGGGAGCTGAAAATGCCAACACCGATACCGGGGATGTCACGCGTCACCCAGCCGGTCTCCTCGTATCCAGCCGGTCGCTGAGGAACTTCATTGATTCTGGGAGCGCCGAGCTTTCTAGCATAGGCAAAGTAAAGTTCTTCGAGAGATCCAAGAGCAATCCCATCCCGATACTCTCCATAACGGTTGATCTCGACCGTGGTTCCAGTCGCAAGTGCTGCTCCCCGTGCTGCGTCATCAATCATCCGAGTCATATGCTCAAGGTAGACCTCATCCGGATATCTGATGTAGTAATCGACCACGGTCCGGGCGGGGACTACGTTCGGTGCTATTCCACCTTCCGGTATTACGCCTTGGATGGAAGCTTCCGGGCGAAGTGTTGATCGAAGACCGTTCACAGATGTATAGAACCGAACGGCTGCTTCCAGGGCATTACGGCCATTCCACGATGTTAATTGGTGCGCAGGTCGACCAGTAAATACGTACTTCACCTCATTAATATTTAAGCAGCATACGCCGAATCCAGCTCGTGCGCGGGACGTCTCCGAGGCTGAGTGACTGCGCACTAGGATGTCCGTTCCATCGAATATCCCTGCTTCATACATAATCGTCTTAGCCGGGGGCCCAACTTCCTCAGCTGGAGTTCCGAAAATACGTATGGTCCCAGAGACCCGATCCGATTCCATATAAGCTTGGAGGCTGAGCGCAGCTGAAAGAACCACGGGTGTCTGAGCATTGTGCTGATCACCGTGGAATGGTCCATCTATGTCCCGGAGCGCGTCATATTCACCGATCAGCCCAAGCACCGCTCCATCTGATCCGGCTGGGGATACCCAAGTTGCGACAAACGCCGTCTCTAGATCGGCAACTCCCGTTTCAACAGTGAACCCCTTCGAAAGCAACACCTTTACGAGTGTGTCCACGGCTTCGAATTCAGCCCAGCCCACCTCTGGATTGCGTCCAATATGATCCGAGAGATCCTGCATTTCAGAGTCCCAAACCTGACCAGCGTGTTCAATGAGTTCAGAACGTTTCCGGTCACTACGTTCCGTTATGTCTATTGCAGTCTCTTCCGGCGCAATTCTTTTCTGCAGTGCTTCTATGCGGGTGAGGATGTCAGAGGCTGCTGCTATTTCAGTCGGTGTGGTTTGTGCTGATCCGAGAGTCGGGAGCAGAACGAGCGCAAGGATTAGATGATTAGTACGCATGCGGGAGTCACATTAATGGTTATGGAGTGTCTCTATGGATGATACCTGCCAATACCGTTCCTGCGCTATGAGATGGATAGTGCGCTATCAATAACGGAGCAGGTACTGAAGTTTCAAAAAGATTGCCCGATTTGTGCGCTGCAGCCCACCTGTGTAGAAAAGCTGCTCCCGTAATCCATCTCCGTCACGGTCACCCTCAATCAGGTCAGCTTGCTGATAGTGATCATCGTAGCCGAGAAAAAACACTGTTCCTGCATTGATTCGGTAGTTAAACAGCACATTGAAGTTGAAAGTGTCATTGCCGGTGTTGTACTCAGTAATGTTGCGCATCCCCAGTCGGTCGGTGAACTGAATGCTCGTTGTTCCACGGATGATTTTGACGGAGAACAACTCTTCATCGCCGTTGCCGGGGTCAGTCAGACGTCGCGAGTTAAGAGACAGCCTGGTCTGAAGGCGGTCGAGCGGTCGAAGTGTGCTATTCACGCTCCAACCGACCTGGTATCCAAGAGAGGATCCGACGTAATAGATCTGGTCTCCAAGCGAGAGGTTTCCTCCGAAAGAATACTTGGGATTAGTGTCGATGTTACCCCGCACTGAAAAACCCTTTTGATGGAAGTTGATTCCCCCGAACCGTTCCATGTCACGATTAACGTTGGCATTGAGCGTGATGTTTCGTGAAAACGTGAAGGCCAGTTGAAGCCCGATGTTCTCATCCTGGAGGATGCCCTCATAATCATAATTCCGGGTATAGCTTATCTCTGGTCCCCAGTTAATCATCCAATTTTCTGGCCAGAACCGATAACCGAGATCACTGGTCAAGTTTCGGTACCCCCGACGACGCACGAAGCCGACGTCGGTATCAAATTCAGGTGAGACCTGAAAGGCGAAGAGCGTCCATCGGACATTCCGGCTGTTCTGAACGATTCGGGTTGATACCATATGCCCGTCCGACTCTTTCTCTGTATGGTTCTTGTAGCGGGAGCCCACCAACCGAAAATCTGCTACGACGGTCGGACTCAGTCGGAAGTTACCGTCTAGTCCGAATACACGACTGTAATCATCCCGAAACTCGCGGTTCGTAACGATCGCCCCCAAGTGGGACTCAGCATAAAGGTCATAACGGACACGGGTGATAAGCGTCTGGGCTTTCTGAGAGAACGCAGGATCACTTGGATCATCGACCTTGCCCGGTGCTCGATCATTCGCGGTTAAAACTCCGAGCGAAAAGCGACCCAACTGTCCACTCAGTTTGGCACCGTAGTCTGGGTCGACGATCGTACGGGTGTGCACGAAAGTTACGGGGGCGACGATGTTAAAGATCTCCGCCCCCTCCACGAAGAACGGTCTGAGTTCAGAGAAAAAGAGTGGATACCTTCGGTTGACCTCGATCTGTGGCCGATCTGACTCGATCTGTGAAAAATCAGGATTAACCGTGAAATCGGCTGTCAGATTAGAGGTAATCCCATACTTGAAGTTCACTCCTGCATCCGGATCAGCTGCCTGATTAACAAAGCCCGGAACAGCTGGATCGATATTGCCATACTGGATCGTGGTCAGTGTTGGGAGTATTTCGAGGTTTCTGCTGGTTGAGAGTTGCGTCATCCCCTCCAGTAGCCCCATCTGAGCAAAGAAGCTTATTTCATCGCGGGATATCGGTGCCCAGACCTGATTTTCTTCATTCTTACTCTTCACTTCTCTGACAATCTGGAACCCCCAGCGGTGTGGCTCTCCTTGTGCTGGAGTGGGGTAACGGAGGCTCTTAAAGGGGATAGCCATTTCAGCGGTGTAGCCATCTTCTACGATTTGGCCTGCGGTCTCGAAAAGCGCATTCCAGGAACGGTCCGCCCGCGGGATCGCAGGGCCTGCGCCTCGACTGCCCCCCCGCCCACCGTTACCACCTGCTGTGATGACCCCGTCTCCTTGCACGCCATATCCATTGATATCGAAGTCGTACCCGCGCTGTTGATCCAAGAACGTGTCGAAATAAATCGTAATTAGGTCATCCGAGTACGCTCGGTCACGCTCGACCCGGTTCGCGCGCATGATAGAGGGATTCCGGTAATGCACATGGAACCCGAAGTAGATATGGTCTGAATCGTAAGCAATGTACACGTCAGTCTCTTCAGTAGCTGGTTCACCATCAAGAGGTGATTGCTGCGTGAACTCACTGATGTGGGCAGCGTTTTCCCAGACGGCATCGTCGAGTACGCCGTCGATAGTCGGAGGCTCATCCGTTCTGGTTGGGGTAATTCGAGGGCGGCCCGGTAGGAGGCCTAGATCTTCGAGACTCGGAGACGGGTAGGACACGCTACTTGGTGACTGGGCAGTCAGCCTCGGCGGGATAACAGCCAGGGACAGCCCGAACACCAAGATCGAGCGGAGTAAGATTCTGTGGGGCTGGACCCGCAAGATTAGTCCACCGACGAGTTCAGCATCACAACGGTTCGCAGGACGTCATCCGTATCCGGCTAACGCTCCTCTATTGAAAGATTGACGAGCTGCCGAAAGCGATCTAGTGACACTCGCCCACGGGGGGTTTGTGTGAAGACCAATCCAATGATCTCTCGTTCCGGATCGACCCAAGCATTCGTTCCGTCCGAACCCCCGTGGCCGTAGGTACCATCTGTAATCCTCCATCCGTACCCGTAGCTTCCGCCTCCAGACACCTGGATCTTAGGAGACGTCATAAGTTCCACGGTCTCGGGCTCAAGGATTCGGACGCCGTTATAGATGCCTCCATTCAAGAACATTTGGCAGAAGACAGCATAATCCCATGCAGTTGAGATCATCCCTCCGGAACCCCTCGCGAACGGGTAGGACACGGGCCCACCAGGAGTGCCACCGGGCTCCCATTCTCCGTTACTTCCTCGTTCGTAGTAGACTGCACCCATGCGGTTGAGCTTACCATCAAGCTTGTGCTCTGCCTGATGGTTGTAGCTATCTGCCATCCCCAACGGACGATAAGCGATATCCTTCAGGTAGTCCTCAAGCAGTTGTCCTGAGCCAATCTCCACCAGCGCCGCCAGCGTGTTATAGCCAGGATTGCTATAGCTATAAGTCTCACCTGGTGGAACCGATGCTCCGGCACTCCCAAAGCGTGCAGCTTCTTTCTGAAGCGTTGTGTTTGTTGCTAAAGGTTGGAGGAAGAGGCTGGATATTCGCAGGCCGCTTGAATGCGACAAGAGCTGTCCGACCGTGATGAACCCCGCACGATAGTTGTCCCATTCCGGGATATGGGTGCGAACCAGATCGGTATATTCGAGCCTACCTTGTTCAATGAGCTTCGCAATTCCAGTGGCGACCAAAGGCTTGGTATTCGAAGCCATCCGGAATAAGGTATTTCGTTCCATAGGAAGCCCCTGTTCCTTGTCTCTCCAGCCCAGGGCTTCATGAAGAACGATGCGTCCCCTTCGAGCTACTAGTACCACGGCTCCGACCAACTCACCGCGTTCGATAGCCTCCTCATAAACTCCCAGGGCTCCCGTGAGGACTGCCGCTGACATCCCCACATCTTCCGGAGCGCCATATGTAAGGGTCTGAGCCTCCTGGCTCTGCAGGTCTGGCGCCAGCACCCCAATCGTTAATATCAGAGCTATCGCAGTTCGTCTCACAGCTCGTGAATAGGTACTCATACTCCTCCTCTTCTGTTCAACTGTCCCGACCCAACCGAAGAAGTGCGGGGGCATAGGCGGAACATAATTAGCTGCTTGCCAGTTGGCTCCCCTTGCTTGGTGCTTAGGGCGCCGGATACGATGCCCGAGTATCTAAAAGCGAAAGAGAAGCCATGTCCACCTCCGACGGTACACACTCAGGTGCTGACATCACAAATGACAATTTGTGTTCAGTGCTTGAATCTATCCTTGAGGGAAGTGCTCGCGCTCAGATTCTCGACCGAGCTCTCACCGGGGATGACTTCGAAGTTGGGGTTAAACGCCTTCGCTCTTCAATGCAGACCCATATTTTCAGGGCTTCTGGGGACGTTTTTTCTCTTTCGCAAATGATTGAGGAACTCGACAAGAAAACTCGGGACGATGGGTTCCATGTTCTCCAAGCGTGGGATTTCGGTACCCACCAGTTTAGTGAAGAAAACGTGCCAACGCTTATGATGGATTTCTGGACGAAGACAGCTCCAGAAGTCCGACTAGAACGTTCTTCACTCGCAATTCTATTGGACTACTACTTCCTGCATATTCTGGCACTATGTGCCATGAGGGCGTGGGATGGGAGTAACGCGGATGCAATACTGGACCGTGTTACCAAACTCGTAGAGCATCTGCAGGGACCCGAAGGTAGTGGGCACCAGTTCGTCCAGAATGCTGAGACCCTCCTAGTGCTTGCAATCTCACACTTTCACCCTGAAGGCCAAGCTTATGACCGTCTTGTTGAAAAGGTGCGGAGCCTGAATTCGACACACCAACTGAACTTCGCACTCATTGGGTCAGCTGTTCTAGGGAGTCACTTGCGGTGGGGATTCTCGGTCATGTATAGACGAGATCTTGGGCGGATGCGAGATGATAATACGGCAGATTATCCCTGGCTTTTGGATGCACTACTCACTCTCGTGCGCGAGTACGCGAGGATGCACGAAGAGGGTATTCAAGGTACAGAGCGTGAGAACGTCGTGAACGCGCTTCTTAATGGCCTTACTCCCGACCCATGGGCGTTCATAGATACACGTCCTGCTGCTTTGGTCGACTATGAGGCTGAGTACTCCGAACTCTCTGAACTTTTTATTCGGTACAAGGAAGAGATTTTGGAAGAATTTGAGAACCATCGCCCAGGCCGAGACACGTATTCTCCAATCTCGTTTCACACCAATTTCCTACCAAATACCCTTGTCGCTATGGTCATGACGGCACTGCTGGAGGGCTCGGCTCAGGAATTGTCTTTGAATGCTCTTTTCCTGAGTAATCGCGATGAAATGGGGGATGAACGAGCAAATCTTGCTCGGATGCTCATGTACTATGCCAATGCGAGCCCAGATCGGCTTGGGGAGCATGGTGCTGCCCTGATTATTTACGATGAGGGCACTGGCATCAGCCATGTAGGCCTCACTTTGAGTGCATTTAGAAAGTACATCCCAGGTTGATCTGACCCATATCACAAAGGTGATGCTCGCCAACGGGCAGATCTCACGATAAAGTGTCCATCTTGCACGTATCTACGCAGCGCTGATCAGGACACTCAGATTGATCAGTCGAACGGAGGTCACCTAATGAAAAGCATTATTTTGGTTGTGGTCAGCTTGCTTACCGTCACGACAAATATGAGCGCCCAAATCGCTGAACTCTCACTTGAGAGCGTGCTGGCGACTGCGCCTGGACGAGCTCGTGCCGGTGCCGCAGTCATTAAGTGGAACGACGACTACACTTACGAGACTTTGAAAGAGGGAACAAATGCCATCGTGTGTTATGATCGTTCCGGTGAACGGGATAGGCCGGCGTTCGCGGTGCAGTGTACCAGCGTGGCCAACTTGGCCCGTGTCGCTCAAAACCGACGTTTCCGAGGGGAGACTAGTAACACCGAGGAAGAGCGAGCCATGGTAGCTTCCGCAGAAGCTAACAGTACGAGGGTGGCGCCTGAGTATGGTTCACCATGGGTTTCAACGAATGGTGGGGATCAGCAGAGCGCTAGGACCCATACGACGTTCGCGGTGCCGGGAGCTACCACTGAATCTACCGGTCTGCCAGAAAACGGCAGGGGTGGCGGTGCTTGGATTATGGGTGCCGGAACGAGTGAAGCTCACATCATGATACCAGGGTAGAACCCGAAAGCTTGTAGCGACCAGATAAGCTTAGGCGGCGAAACTACCCTTCGTCTCTGCTTTGATGTTCCCCTTGTGCCCGGAGTGAGAAACCTATGCAGGGATATCCTGGCTCTGAATCTCGATCGCCCCAAAGCATCGAGATCCGGGCGGGCTTAGAGGAACGTTAGACATCTATACGCATGATGCGTTGAGGGTGATCGAAAAGAGATTATGGAGGCACGTATGGTGCACCGTGCCTCTAGATATCGTGACCACCAGCGCATCCAGTTTCTTGATCCTGACGCCATGATTCCCCGCACGGATATCAAGGTGCGGGATGCGCGGTCTGGGAACTTCGTCGGCGCTACCATACCGCATGATTTGGAGTGGCAGTGGATCCAGGGCACCAGTCCGGCCGCTAAACCTAGGGGGGCTAGGCATTAGAGTTGTTATCCGTTTGGCTCCTAACTCGCGCTTCTGGATGACACCTTAACCCCACGGAGCAACCCGCCGTACCGTTTTCTAACGGCGCTCTACCTCGAGTCTCCCATCCACAAATACGTGAGAAGGCACGACCCGGTAGTCGAACGGATGTCCCTCTAAGACGACGAAATCAGCATCCTTTCCGACCTCGATGCTGCCGACCCGGCTTCCGATGTCAAGCATCTCAGCTGGATTCATGGTTGCCATCCGTAACGCTTCAATCTCTGGCACGCCATTCCTGAATGCCCAGGCAGAATTGAGGATGGGCTCACCGCCTAGGCGGCCAATCGGTGACGCCCGGCGCGATGCACCGGGACCGAAGAAGGCCACCTTTACGCCTGCCTGACTGAGGATCGCTGGACCTTTACTGCTCCAGCCGTCCCCTCCTCCTCGGATGTCGGAGGCGAAGCTGCCAGAGTTACCGAGAATGACTCCTGCATCAGCTGCGACAATCTCGTCAGCCAGTTTGTGGGCCTCCACCGCACCAGTGATGACGAGACGTAACCCATAGTCGCGAGCGATGCTTATTGCTTCCCGGATCTCAGCAACACGATCAGCGTGGATCAGTGCGGGTACCTCTTGGCGTAACACAGGTAGTATAGCTTCATGGCGCTGGTCATACTCACGGGCCGGGTCTCCCCTTGAGTACTCCACTGCCTCGTCTAACTCGTCTCGGATCATTGCTGAGGCACTCTCCAGCGTTACTGGGATGCCTGACGCACCTGCCCAATAGCGGGTTGTCCCAGACGTCAGCGACATAACCATGCTGCTCGGTTCTCGCCTCACCATTTCCTCAAAGTCCAGACCGGGTGTCTTGACGACAACTCCATTCCCGCCGATCAGATTCAGCGTTCCTGGGGTCACATGAATCGCGGTCACACCGACAGTGGTGTTCACCCGGTATGAAGGAAACCACGGGTCCACAGCGTAGAGCGCGTTCATCTCAGGCACGATCGGCTCGGTGATCTCATCGTTCTGGACTTGCCACTTGAGATCACCGATCCAGTCATTTGCGAACGCGCGCGCGATAATCGTTCCGGGCATGATGACCCGTCCGCCTGCCTCCATCACCGGCATGCCTGCGGGCACTGTTCCCCCAGCTTCCACACGGGTGAACCTGCCTTCTTCCACTATGATGGTTGCGTCCTCGATAGCACCGTCACTGATGGTGAACACGTGTGCGCCCGTGATAGCGAATGATTCGTCGTTCGGCCCAATCCCATTCCGAAGAGGACTGAATGGACCGACATCCCGCAGTCGATCACCCTGTTCCGGTTCCCCCCGTTCGTACTCCAATTGGCCATCGATGAATACTCGCTCGACCCGGTCTGCGGTTAGATCCAGGAAGTGGCCATCTAGCAGCACGAGATCAGCATCCTTTCCTACTTCGATACTGCCCACCCGGTCCTCGAGCATCATCGCCTTGGCCCCGTTAATTGTCATGACCTCAAGCGCTTGCTGATCAGTGAGACCGTGTCGTGCCAGAAATGCACCGTATTCGCGGAAGTCTTTGAAGTGTTGGTTGGACATGTCAGTCTGGATGCTCGCAGCGATACCTGCATCCAGAAGCTCCTTGAGCAGGTTTATCGGCTCCGGATCGTTGTAGTATTGAACTATCATCATGGGGCCGATGACGGGGATGATACTGGTCCCG
>CEWR01047415.1_pt1 | contig 12848 bp, 10 predicted proteins | sample 356321 | NCBI WGS metagenome assembly CEWR01 (sample SAMEA2621551, study PRJEB7988) | marine metagenome | biome: marine biome (ENVO:00000447); feature: mesopelagic zone (ENVO:00000213); material: "saline water (ENVO:00002010), including plankton (ENVO:xxxxxxxx)" | depth 790 m
GAATTTTTTGATAACATTTGGTTTAGTCAAGGTCAAGACTTTGCTGGAATGCCTTGTTATGATGTAATCATTACAGATAATCAAGCTACAGGAGACGATGTAATTATGGTAGGAACTGAATTTGGCGTTTGGGCCACTAATGACTTATCCGATAATAATTCGTGGGAGCAGTGCAGTAATAACCTTGGAAATGTTCCGGTTTTTGATATTAAACAACAATATAGAGGTCCTCAACAGTTTATTGAGAATCCTACAAATACGGGTATCGTTTATATAGGGACACACGGAATGGGGATTTGGAGATCTGGGGGAGTTGTAAATGTTGAGGAGTTAACTGGTACAGGGATTACTTCTGATGATAAGAATCTTTTAATATTCCCGAATCCAGCGTCAGATTTAGTGAATGTGGAAGTGAATTTAAATGAAGGAAAGAGGCTGTCTTTAGACATTTACAATATTTCTGGTCAATTAGTATTTACAGAAGATTTGGGATTTGTTTCTAATGGAAACCAAATAGCTACCGTGTATATAGGAAGTTTAAATAGCGGTAACTATATCATGAATGTAAAAGGAGAAGGATACAGCGAGACTGGTAAACTATTAGTAAAATAAAAGCATAGAAGAGATTATAGAAGCCGTTAGATGATTTAATCTAGCGGCTTTTTTTTGGACTAAAAATTTATTATGATTAGAATAGGGATTAATGGATTTGGCAGAATAGGGAGGACATTATTTCGACTGGTTTCTGAAAGAGATGATTTAGAAATAGTTCATGTAAATGATGTACACCCGTTAAAGACACTTTTACATTTAGTGAAGTATGATAGTGTTCATGGCAAGTTCAATAAATCATTGACTTATGTTCAAGATGATTTATTCCATCTGGAAGACCAAGAGGTTACTTATTCCAAATGTTCTGACATTTCTGAAATATTATGGGGGAATGTAGATGTCGTATTTGAGGCTACCGGGAAGTACAAGGTAAAGGCAGACTTAGATCATCACATTAAAAACGGAGCGGATAAGGTTATATTGACAGTGCCTCCCGCAGATGAGTCTATGAAAATGATAGTCATGGGCGTGAATGAACACTTGCTCTCAAAAGAAGATACAATATTCTCTAATGCCTCCTGCACCACGAATAGTGCTGCTCACCTCATAAAAATAGTGTCTGAAAACTTTAAATTGGATAGTTGTTTTATAACTACAGTGCACTCCTATACTGCAGACCAGAATCTTCATGACGCTCCTCACAAGGACTTAAGAAGGGCAAGAGGAGCTGTCCAATCAATAATTCCTACTACCACTGGAGCGGCTAAGGCATTGACTCGAATATTTCCGGAATTGGCAGATAAGCTAGGAGGTTGTGGAATAAGAGTTCCCGTGCCAGATGGCTCGCTTACCGATATAACCTTTACGATTAATAATCCACCATCGGCAGATGAGCTAAATCAATTGGTTAAACTCTCTTCCGAGAATGATTTTAGGGGTTTTGTCCAATTTACAACTGATCCATTAGTTTCATCAGACATCATCGGAAATCCACACTCATGTGTGTTTGATTCGGGTCTTACTTCAGTTGTAGGTAATATGCTGAAGGTAGTGGGATGGTATGACAATGAGATTGGCTATTCAAACCGGCTAATAGACCTTTTAGACTTTCATGACTCATTGTAATATTTCAAATGGAATTCCCCGTCATGTAACTCTCCGTAGCTGTAATAGTTAATCCAATCTCCTAAGTTGAAATAGGTAGATTTTTCATTAAGTGCTATTTCTAGGGGCAAATGTCTATGGCCAAAGATGAATATGTCGTAGTGTTTAACCTTTAAAATTTCCTTCGAATATAGAGCGAGCCATTCTTCATTGTCACCTAGGGATGAAGATTCCGAGTCTCCAGTTTTAGCTCTACTACTTCTGCTTAAATAATTAGCCAGTCCTATGCCAAAGTTAGGGTGAAGCCTAGCAAACATCCACTGGCATAGTTTATTTGAGAATACACGTTTTATAAATTTATAGCCATAATCTCCTGGGCCTAGACCATCTCCATGCCCAATATAAAGATCTAAACCTTGTCTTCTTATGGAGATAGGTTCTCTGTAGAGGATCGCATTTATTTCATGAGGTAGATAGTCGAATATCCACATATCGTGATTTCCAGTAAATAGATGGATTTTAATACCGCTATCTGAGAGCTCAGCTAATTTTCCTAAAATCCTTGTAAATCCTTTGGGTATGGCTTGTTTGTACTCAAACCAGAAATCAAAAATATCACCAACTAAGAATATCTCCGAAGCGTCAGCACTAATTTCATTTAGCCACTGCACTATTAATTTTTCTCTAATAAGACTTTTCTCGTAGGTGGGAGCACCTAAATGAAAGTCAGAAGCGAAATAGATTTTATCTTTCAATTTCAAAAATCGATTAATAACCAAAAATAGATTCGAGCTTATCTTCTAAAGCCCCACCTCTGATTTTAGTCTGAAGTATGTTGCCATCTCTATCTACCAGAACAGTGTGTGGAATACCACTGAACTTATAGATGGCCTTATAGGGAGTAGCCCATTTTTTGAGATCGCTAACATGATAATCCCAAACTAGTCCGTCTTTTTCTATGGCTGCCAGCCATTTATCGCGGTCGCTATCTAATGACACAGAGAACACTTCGAATCCGGCTTCATGATATTTGTTGTAAGCCATAACTACTTTTGGGTTTTCTCTTCTGCATGGTCCACACCAAGAGGCCCAAAAATCTATGAGCACTACTTTTCCTCTAAGTTCGTAGAGTGTCTTTTTGACGCCATCAGGGTCATTTAACTCGATATTCGGGGCTACTTTACCTACATCAGAACTCTGGGCGCTAGATCTATTTCTCTGGTTGAAGTCTTTTACAGAAGCCTCACGAGCTTTGTAATAATTAGAATAGGGTACTGTCTTCGCTAGATTGTTTATAATAGTGCTTGAGAGCTCTATTTCAGTGGTGAAGTCTAACGCATCGAAAAAAGCGGCTATTCCTGGAGATGAACTGTTGCTTGCTATATAGCCGTTAAGGTCAGATTTGAATTGCTTTTTAATCGTCTGTTTTTGTTTGCCGAGAACTAGTTTTTCTTCTAGCTTTTTGGCTTTTTTGATTTCATTTTCTACACCTAATACACTTTTCTTGTGCGCAGAAACTATATCGAACAATTCGTGATAAACAGATGTGTTTGGACTTCCTGTTATTTCTGAAGGCTTATTTAAGGTATTATAGTTAGCATTGAGAATAACGTTCTCTGTACTATCTGTAATAAGGAAAATTTGATTTCTCTTGTTGTTAGTAAGCACGTAATAATCCATTTTTAGAGGTTCGTTTACCTCATGGTTGAAAATTCCTCCTTCTCCAATCCTGATGGTATCGAAAATCTCACCGACTTTCCGCTTATTAATCTTATTTATAAATAACATCTCACCATCACCACCTTCTATCTTTCCAGAAATAACGGTTCTAGAAGAGTTAGAGTCTGTAGTCTTTTTCGATGAGCATCCTGTAGCTAATAGCAGTGACGTTACTGCGGCTAAAACTAAAATTCTTTTCATAAATATTATTTCGATTATCAGCAAAGATACCTAATCCTGTAGGATATTTTTATTGGTTAGGAACCGAATTAATTCTTTCTCCTCTAAAATGGGTGTGCTTATTTTTATTGTGAACAGATTTTGACCAAATAACTTTCTCTGACTATCGCTCAGTCTAGAGAAGTCTTTAAGTGTCGTCATGTAATTAGGTTGAGTCGAATTTCCTTTCCCAAATTGAATAATTTTCTCTAACTCTGTGTCAGTGAAGTAATGATGGTCTGCGAATTTGAAATTCTTTTTCAAAGAATAATTTTCTTTTAGATGCTTTTCGAATAAGGCGCTATTCGCTAAGCCAGTAAAACTTATAACTTCATTAGAGCCTATTTCCTGGCCATGCTCATTAACGGGTGTCTGATATACTATTTTAGAACTGAAAGTATGCTTAGAGTCCCATTCTTTTGGTTTTTGCAACGCGCTATAATCTCCTGTGGTTTTTGTAATAACCAAGGCATCGGCTCGAGAAGCAGCGCTTTTTATATCGCGTAAATATCCAGCAGGGACTAAGAAATCTTTCCAATATGGCTTTTTCTCTGTAGTCAGCAATAAGAGCACTGAAGGCGTTATATACCTGTGCTGGAAGCAGTCGTCTAGAAGAATTACATCTGGTTTGTCATCCGATTGGAGTAGAAAACTAATCCCTTCTTTTCTTCGTTCGGCTACCACTATTTGGGTGTTATCTAGTTCAGAAAGGTACATTTTCGGTTCGTCACCTATTTCAATTGCAGTATGACTAGCGTTGCAATGCACTACTCCTTTAGTCTTTCTCCCGTAACCCCTAGAGACTATAGCTACTGTCTTTCCTTTAGATTGGAGTAGTTTCGTTAAGTAGATTACTAGAGGGGATTTTCCAGTCCCTCCAAATGACAAATTCCCAATCCCGATAATAGGCGTCTTGAATTGGTAGGATTTTATTATTCCAGCGTTAAATAGACAATGCCTCAGCTTGAGAATTAAACTGTAGATAAATGCTGCAGGAAGAAGGAGTCTTTTTATGAAAAATAACACAGGTTAAAAGTAAATAATTAGCCCGTTAAAGGAAGTTTCTTTCTTAATTTGTCGAGAATAATTTTTTTTCAATATGAAACTGCACGAAATCACATCTACTCTTGAGTCAATAGCTCCTAAGATTTACCAAGAGTCATATGACAACTCAGGCCTAATCGTTGGAGATTTATCCATGGAGGTGACAGGAGCTATAATATGCTTAGACTCCACAGAAGATGTGGTGGATGAGGCTATAAGGAAAGGCGCTAATCTGGTGATAGCTCATCACCCCATCGTATTCAAAGGCTTAAAAACATTCACAGGAAAGAACTATGTAGAAAGAACGGTGATGAAGGCTATAAAGAATGACATCGCTCTTTATGCCATTCATACGAATTTGGATAACGTAAGGAGAGGGGTAAATGAGAAGATTGCAGATAAGCTAGGACTAAAGAATAAAAGGATACTCTCAGCAAAGCGAGGATTTCTAAATAAGTTAGTTTTTTTCTGCCCTGATAAAGATGCGAGTAGGGTTAAGGAGGCTATTTTTTCTGCTGGAGGTGGTACTATAAGTGATTATGACAATTGTAGCTATTCCTCAGGTGGTGTAGGTACATTTAAACCCATGAGAAACGCTAACCCGGTAGAAGGGAGTTTAGGAGAGTTAAGCACAGTTAACGAGTCAAGAATAGAAGTGCTCGTGAAGAACAGTGTTCTAGAAGAGGTTATTCATGCGCTGAAATCAACCCATCCTTATGAAGAAGTGGCGCATGAAGTGTATTCTATCAAAAATGAGGATCAGGAATTAGGGAGTGGAATGATAGGCGAACTTGAGTCTTCTGCTTCTTTAGATGAGTTTTTAACTTACGTATCGTTTACATTTAACACAGGGGTTATAAAGTATACGCCATTTAAAAAGGAGATAAAAAAAGTGGCCGTGTGTGGTGGCTCAGGAAGTTTCTTGCTTAAAAATGCGATAGCCGCCAAAGCGGATGTATTCATTACAAGTGACTTTAAATACCATGAGTTTTTCGATGCGGAAGGTGAAATATCTATATTTGATATTGGACACTTTGAGAGTGAGCAGTTTACAATAGATTTAATTAAGGAATTTCTCATTGATAAATTTCCTAAATTTGCACCCCATTTAACGGAAATAAATACGAATCCCGTAAAATATTTTTAAAGCATGTCAAAAAAGAATTCTGGTACAGTAGAAGAAAAACTAAGATCACTTTATGATTTACAGATCATAGATTCTAGAATAGATCAAATAAGAATCGTTAGAGGAGAACTTCCTTTAGAAGTTCAGGATTTGGAGGATGAGATAGCAGGCATGAATGCTAGATTAGACAAGTATAGAGTGGAAATAGAAGGTTTAGATGGTCAGATAGCTGATAAAAAGAATACTATCGAAGAAGCTAAAACTGCTATAAAGAAATATGAAGGGCAGCAGAGTAAGGTTAGAAATAATAGAGAGTTTGATTCTTTAAATAAAGAAATCGAATTTCAGCAGTTAGAAATTCAATTGTCTGAAAAAAGGATAAAGGAGTACACCCTAGCTAAAGAGCAGAAACAGGAAGTAATAGGAAATTCTGACGATAGCTTTTCTGAACTAAAGAATGATTTAGATATAAAGAAAGGAGAGTTAGACGAGATTATAGAGGAGACTAAGAAAGAAGAAGAGTACCTGGTTAAAAAATCAGAGGTACTAGAAGGAAACATCGAAGATAGATTACTAAAAGCCTACAAGAGAATTAGGAATTCTTCGAAAAACGGATTAGCTGTGGTCTCTATAGATAGAGAAGCTTCTGCTGGTTCGTTCATTAAAATACCGCCTCAGAAACAATTAGATGTAGCTGCTAGGAAGAAATTAATAGTAGACGAGCACAGTGGTAGAATTTTGGTAGATAAGGTTCTAGCAGAGGAGCAGGTAGAAAAGATGGAAAAAGCGTTAGCTAAAGAATTAAAAAAGTAGAGTTTACTTTATGTGAAGAAATAAAAAAGCCTCTTTTAGAGGCTTTTTTTTTGACTTAAAATCTCCAACCTAAAGTTGTAAGTAAATTTAGTCTTCCGTTTGTCGTTTGAGCTTCATCTATATAGGATGAGCCATAAGCATAATAAGAATCGGATCTTTCAGTATAAATGGCTGCTATATCTAGGTAGAAGTCACCGTCTTTAAACCCAAACCCTCCTGTATACGAAATGATAGGCCCAGAAACATTATCAGACAGCTCCCCTTCGGTATAAGGAGATTGCGAATAGCGAGTTCCCGCTCTTACTCTATACTTTTTTGCTATTCTTATTTCTACTCCTGCTTTTACATTATGCGTCTCTCGATAAGATTCTCTGGTTTCTACATTTTCTGCTGCGAAATCATAATTATCTCCAGATAATGAGCTCATTTTAAGCATACCTGTAGAGTAGTCTCGGTATTCGTAATCTGCACTAATAATACCGGACTTACCTGCTATAAAAGCACCGTTCACCATTAGCTTAAGAGGAGTTTTAATTCTATAGTCGTATGTTCCTACAAAGTCATCTGGAGTAATAGTCTCGTCCTTGAACTCTGCAGAAATACCTCTGCTGTAATTATCGTTAACAGAATAAGCCGTTGGTGTGTGAACGGCTGCTCCTATTCTCAATTTTTGGCTTGGTTTAAGAATTACGCCCATTTTTAAATTTATTCCTACACCACTCACGTCTAAACTCTCATTGTAAGTGAATCTATCCAAAGGGAGTGAAGTATTACTAGCGGATTCTTTATGGGTAATTTTTTCAGAGAAATTCAAGAATGGAATACCTATAGCCACACCCCAGTATAATCTGTCACTGATATTGGCTGCGCCTCCAAATGAAAGTTCGCTGATACCTCCTTTTCTTTGTACTAGAATATCATGATTCGAACCGTCAAACGGGATAGCTGTGTTGTATTGGTTTGAAGAACCGTTAAGTGTGTCTATTAAAAATGCATCATAAGCTAATTGACTGCGAATAGAAGCATCTTGTATATCGAAGTAGTCAGTTCCTTGAGCATCATCAGCGAATACATCTAATAAGCTATTATCATTCTCTCCTTTCAGTCTGAACTGAGTATTGAAATTAGCTAACTGATTTATTGATATTGCGAAAACCACCTTTTGCACGTTTGTTTTTTCAGAATCTTGAGTGATTGCAAATCCAAGTGTGTTCAACTTGAAATGAAAATCTCCTTTACTTTCGGACTGATTATTAAAAGTTGTTTTTGAAGAACTCCCGCCAAGATTAGGGGTTAAATTAAAATCGCTTCTACGGTAGAGTCCTAATCCTGCAGGGTTAGAGTTTAAGGCGGATAAATCAGCACCTAACGCTCCAAAAGCACCACCCATTCCAGCACTTCTAGCGGTAGAAAATGAATTATGAAAACTAGCTCGCAGAATGTCCTCTTCATTTTGTCCGTACGTGAGGACACTGCTAAGTAATGCGAGTATAATTAGAGTACGAGTCATATTTAAATTTATTTAGTGTTATTATCTTCTGCCACCGCCTCTTCCAGAAGAACTTCCTCTTGAAGAAGAACGACTAGACTTGCTTCCTGCGCTGCTACTTCGGCCAGAAGCGTTAGAGCTTCTTGTCGAAGATCCTGAATTACTTCTAGAGTTACCACCACTGTATGAACTTGAGCCTCTGTTATTAGAATCAGAGCTTTTGGCGCTACTTCCTCTAGGTGATTTATTTCTGTTTATGCCATTTTTACCAGAGTTTACACCTCTTCTTGAATTCCCTAAATTAGGTTTGGTTGAGGAGATTTTATTTGGTCTCGTGTTTGTTCTCGGAGAATTTGTTCTAGTAGACGTGTTTGTCCCAGGTCTAGCAGAACTATTTGCGTTTACCCTTCCTGTGTTTACTCCTGTTGGATTAGATAGGGTAGGTCGAGTTGTATTAACTTTTTCTGTATCTCCTTTCGAAATAGCTCTAGGTTTTAAACTAACGCTTCTTTCTGGAGACTTTTCTAAAGTCAAAGGCCTTACTCCATTTTGATTATATGAACCAGCTAATTTCCCTCCTGTATTCAAAACGCCATCATTCCCGTATGAGCTATTTGAAGACGACACAGAGCTTAAAGAACTTCTTCTTCCGTAAACGAAATTGGTGTTAGACAGTCCAGATCCTCCATCATAATAGCCATTGTATCCACCAAATCCATTAGAATTACAGTAGCCTGAGCCCCATCCGCTGTTATAAGGATTACCCCAAGAATTCCATCCGTTATTGTAAGGATTCCCCCAGCCATTATAATAGGAATTCCAGCCATAGTATGGCGTTCCCCAAGAATTCCATGGGTTGTAGTTATACCCCCAATAATTAGGTCTATTCCAGTGGTTATAATTTGAATTCCCAAAGCCTATGTACATTGAATTATTTAGGAAAGGGTCATAGTAAGAATTGAAATTGGAGTAACTATTATAATAGGGTTGATAGCTATTTCCGAACCCTGAGTTATTTCCGTAATAATTATTAATTACGGAGCCTCCTTGTGTGTTATAGTCTTCCTGATAGTAATTATCATCATAATAGACCTCTTCCGAGTTAGTGTCTTCAGTGTAATAAGAGTCTTCAGGTTCCTCGGAGTAGTACTCATCTTCCGTTTCTCCCTCAGTATATAAGTCTGAAGTATCTGCGTATTGTTCATTATCCGCATCGGATTTAACCCAGTAAACTTCGTCATCTTCATAAGCACTAGTGCTGCTTATGTTTTGAGTTTGACAAGACATTAATATTAATGTTAGCAGGAAGGAGAAGAGTGCAATTGGATTTTTCATGTTTCTAAAGTTACATTTGTCTAGCGAGCGTTGCAAAAAAAACAATGAATCATTTGAATTTGCTACATTTGCGGACTGGTAATAAAACAACAATTATACCAAAAAAAAGATGGCTAAAAAACTTACTTCAAGAGCAGACGATTATTCTGCATGGTACAACGAGATAGTAGCGGGAGCGGATCTTGCAGAACATTCAGCAGTTAGAGGGTGTATGGTGATAAAACCATATGGATTTGCTATTTGGGAAAAAATGAGAGACCAATTGGATAAAATGTTCAAAGAAACAGGGCACCAAAATGCTTACTTCCCGATTTTCGTACCTAAAAGTTTATTTGAGGCTGAAGAGAAGAATGCAGAAGGGTTTGCTAAGGAATGCGCTGTAGTAACTCATTATAGATTGAAAACTGACCCAAATGACTCTACCAAATTAGTCGTAGACCCTAAAGCCAAGTTGGAAGAAGAATTGATAGTAAGACCTACTTCAGAGGCTATCATTTGGAATACCTACAGAGGCTGGATACAATCTTATAGAGATTTACCTATACTCATTAACCAATGGGCCAATGTGGTTAGGTGGGAGATGAGGACTAGACTTTTCTTGAGAACAACAGAGTTTCTTTGGCAGGAAGGCCATACTGCTCACGCTACCAAGTCAGAGGCGCTTGAGGAGTCTGAGAAAATGGTAAATGTTTACTCAGAGTTTGCTCAAAACTGGATGGCTATGCCCGTTATTATGGGGAGTAAATCAGAATCAGAAAGGTTTGCTGGAGCTGATGAGACTTATACTATAGAGGCCTTAATGCAAGACGGAAAAGCGCTTCAAGCCGGAACATCACATTTTTTAGGTCAAAACTTTGCCAAAGCTTTCGATGTTCAATATACCACCAGAGAAGGGAAGAAAGAACTAGTATGGGCGACTTCATGGGGCGTGAGCACTCGTTTAATGGGCGCGCTGATAATGACTCATTCGGATGATTTAGGCTTAGTTCTGCCTCCTAGACTAGCTCCTATACAAGTAGTAATAGTGCCTATTTATAAAGGGGATGATCAGTTGGAGGCCATTAGAGAGCACATTACCCCACTAATGGAGAATCTTAAGCTGAAAGGTGTTACGGTTAAATTTGATGATGATGACACTAGAAAACCAGGTTGGAAATTTGCTGAACATGAGTTAAAAGGTGTGCCGTTAAGAGTAGCAATTGGTAACAGAGATTTAGAAAACGGAACACTTGAATTAGCCAGAAGAGATTTAAATACAAAGGAATCTATAGCGTTCGCAGATGCTGCTGATATTATTTCCGTAAGACTCGAGGAAATCCAAGAATCTCTTTTTAATAGAGCTTTAGAATTCCGTAAGGAGAATATTACTGAAGTGGATACATTTGAAGAGTTCAAAGAAGTATTAGAAAAGAAAGGTGGGTTTATTTTAACCCATTGGGATGGAACAGGAGAAACAGAGCAAGCTATTAAGAAAGAAACCAATGCTACTATTAGGTGTATTCCTTTCGCTGAAAAACCTTCTTCTGGAAAATGTGTCTACTCTGGTGCAGAAAGTAATCAAAGGGTAATGTTTGCTAAAGCGTATTAAAATGAAAAAGGAACAAAGTCCGAAACAGTTAATTCTCGACATGCTAAAAGATAAGGCATGTTTGAAGCAAAATATATTTCAGAATACCGCTGAGAGTTTTAAGCAGTTAAAAGAAGTCCTTGCTGATATTATTGAGGATGTGCGAGATTTATTCGGAGATTCTGATGATAGAGTTCTACTAGAATACAATGATAAAGGGGATTATGAGGCTCAAATTATTGTTGGAGGAGATGTTCTTTACTTTTATATGCACACCAATGTATTTAAGTTTGAGGGGACCAACAGTCTTTGGAGAACCACTTATTTAGAAGAGGACGAGAGCAGAGGGTATGTGGGAGTAATAAATATCTATAATTTTTTAGCAGATTCTATAAAGTATAATAGAATGAATGACTCCGGCTATTTAATCGCACGAATCTTTGTGAATAAGGAAGATCATTTCTTTGTTCAAGGAAAACGTCAGCTGGGTTTTCTGTACAATGACTTCGCAAATGCAACGCTAAATAAAGAGGGCTTGAAAGGAATAGTACAATCTGCTATTATGTACACCCTCGATTTTGATTTGTTTACCCCTCCATATCAAGAAGTTCAAGAAGTTTCTGTTCAAGACATAAGCGCTGTAAGTCAGCACTTAAACATAAAAACAGGCAAAAGATTAGGGTTTAAATTTCAGTCAGAAAACGATTCAATAGAATAATTAAGACTTTTTTAATTCAGAACCGAAAAAGCTCATTATATTTGCACTCCAATTTTAAAATTGGCCCGTTCGTCTAGGGGTTAGGACGCCAGGTTTTCATCCTGGTAGCAGGGGTTCGAATCCCCTACGGGCTACATAAGTTAAAAACCCTTCCTTTTCAGGAAGGGTTTTTTTTTGGAAATATGTTTCATGTTTCTTTCAGTCATTGACATAACCGAATTTATTAGGTCTAGCCGAAGTTTTGTCATTAGTCTATATCCTCCATAGTCATCTTTATTTTAAAATTAGTAAGCGGTTGAATTTGGAAAACAGCTCAGATATTTGTCTATTGTTTTGGGGTGTGAATAGAAACTTCTTTCAAACTGAGTCGTATAGATTGGAGTTAAAACCAAAAAAGCTTCGGAGAAGAATTCGGAAATCGATGCCAATGACAAATTCACTACCTTCAATATCAGCATATAGTTTTTTCGAGAAATCGAAAGATTGTGGAATATCTTTTGCTTACAGAGGCGCTTTTATAGACGCTCTTACCGCCAATATTATTGACCTTTCCGAAAGCACTATAGTTGAGAGTCAAGGACTACCAAAAGTGAGTAGAAAGATATCTTTTCTTTTAATTGAATGTTTTCAGAACATTGTAAGACATGCAGAGGAGCCTTCTCCAGAGCTAGCAGCTACACTAAATGACGGGTTATTTAGCTTTAAAAATGTAGGGGGAGCATACGTGATTAACTCGATAAACTTAGTTCATAATAATCAGGTTGACGACTTTATTAGTCAAGTAGAGTATATAAACAGCTTAAATTCTACTGAGTTAAAGCAAGTATATAGAACAGCCTTAAGGGATAATCAGCTAAGCGGAAAAGGCGGGGCCGGTTTAGGGTTAATTGAACTAGCCAGAAAGTCAGGACAAAAAATTAAGTATAAAGTGGAAGAGGTCAGTAAAGAAATGTCTCTCTTTCATCAGCAAGTTTTATTCTTAAAAACAACGGAAAAAATAAATATTGACCATATAAAATTTACCTGTGATACCCTAACTAATATGCATAAGGAGAATCTACTTCTTCAGTATAAAGGAGATTTTAGTCAGAATTCCATCTTGCCTTTGCTCCGTATTGTAGAAGATAATATGGGCACAAACCATGCTGAAATAAAAAGAATG
>CEWR01159035.1_pt1 | contig 12838 bp, 12 predicted proteins | sample 356321 | NCBI WGS metagenome assembly CEWR01 (sample SAMEA2621551, study PRJEB7988) | marine metagenome | biome: marine biome (ENVO:00000447); feature: mesopelagic zone (ENVO:00000213); material: "saline water (ENVO:00002010), including plankton (ENVO:xxxxxxxx)" | depth 790 m
TAGGTACATCTGGGAATTTTCCTCCAGCATTTAACCAAAAATGACCCCCATAAACTCCATCAGAGTTGTTGGCTGGTTTTTTTGCAAACGCTATCCAAGAAGGATCTAAAATTTGTTCTCCATTCCAATTTCCATTGTATAAATACAATAAGCCAAATTTTGCCCAATCTCTTGTAGTAGCCCAAGCATAGGAACTTCCAACATAATTACCATCAAAATCAGTTTCTACTAACATAGAATACATTCCAATTTTATCGATCACTTTTTCATACCAATAATCTAAATAATCTTGATGTATTGGAAATTGATTTCTAATAAACCCACTTAACAAATTACTTGTTCCGCTAGAATAATTCCAAGAATTGTTTGGTTCACCAATTAATGGTTTTATTAATTGTGATCGAGTCATGTCTTCTTCTAAAAAAAGCATTTTTGTGACATCACATATTTTAGTGTAATCTTCTTCCCATTCTAAACCACTATTCATATTCAGCAGATTTGCTAGCGTTATATTCTTTCGGGAATCGTCCTTCCATTCTTCAAATAAATTATTTTGATGAAGACTTATTTTTCCTTCTTTAACCATGACTCCAACAACAGCACTAGTAACACTTTTTGCCATAGACCAACCCAGTATCATTGATTCCTCATCGAATCCATTAACATATTGTTCTTTAATTATTTGTCCTTTATAAATCACTAAAGCCGAACGTGTTTTCTTTTTGCTTCCTTCTTCATCTATAAAAGCATTGTTTACTACCTTATTTAATTGTTTATAATTAATGTTTTGAAAAACGGTATCCTTTTGAGGTAGATCCCCATAAGGATATGCTAGGTGAGTAGGCACCATATTTCGGTTTGGTTTTGCAAGGGAAACTTGTTCTTTCTTTTTACCTGAAGGAATTAAAACTGCACCAACTCCATCTCTATAAAAAGCAGTTCTTTTTTTAAAACCAAGAACATTTGACTTTGCTATTTTTTCAGCATCCAACAGTTCACTTGAAGCCATGCCCATTTTTGGAATCAAGTTATCTTCTGCTTCCGTATATCCAATATCCCTATCTCCAATAAAATAATGTGATGAAATGCTCTTTGCAGCAAAGCCGCTTATCAAATCCAATTTCGGATAGGTTGTAAATAAAAAATATGCAATAACTATTAAAAGTAATGTTACTATGTATTTGATTTTATTTTTCATTTTAGGAATTTATATTTTATTTTAAAAATTACTATTCACCATCCATAAGTTTTTGAAAATAATCTAGGTGTTTAGCTATATGATATCCATCTGCTAATCCATGATGCACATTAATTGCAATATTCATAAATTGCTGGTCCTTTTTAGCAAACATCTTTCCAAAAGATATTTTTGGAGCACTATCTTCAAATTTAAAATTTCTAGCATGAGTTAATCCAGAAAAAGTACACCAAGGTATTGACGAATAATGAACCACATTTTTTCGAGTAGCATTTTCATTTAATCGCAAACCAGTAGAGTTTCTTACCGCTTCTATTTCCAATTTTAATGAAGCATTAAATAATTCAAAATCTTTATGAAAAGGTACAAATGAAAAACCAAAGGTATGATCTTCTCTTCCTAGAGTTGGTGAGGCATGAATTTCATCGTAAACAATAATATTTTCACCATCAACCCTATAACGCAGTTCTTCTACAAGATTTACTGCTGTTAAAGATTTATGTAAATAATATGCGAAAAATGATTGATTTCTACTTTTTGATATTTGATATGCTTTGGTACAATTAATTTCAGTTACCATACCAAAAAAAGGCTCATCACATTGAGAGAAAAAATCAAAATGTTCTTTTCGATTCCAGGCCGATTTATCAAGAATTTTCATAAAACTATAAAGTAAAATTATATCCTGGTAAGATAGCCACAAAATTGATAATACCGAAAAAACAATTTTTAATTGAATTTAATTTGACTGAAAAAAACCTTTATATTTTATAACTTATATTTTTTGAGGTATTCATCCTCTTTTTTTTACTAGATTTGTTTTGATAACTTTTTTACTAGTTATATTATGCAAACAAATACATACGAAGGACTACATATAATAAATAATTCTCAATCTATTAGAAAGGATGAGTTAGTTGTTGAAGCCCCTTTGCAAATTAACATTAACTCCAAGGCATATTCAGTAGTAATGCGAACGCCAAATAACGACAAAGATTTAGTTCTTGGCCTCTTATATGCGGAAGATATTTATAAAAAACCTAGCTCAATTCCTTTTGAAATTATTAAGGAGGAACAGGGAATTCCAAGTATTATAAATATGACTATCCCAACAAATGTTTTAGGAAAAGGGTACTTAAACAAAAGAACATTATTATCTGTTTCTTCTTGTGGCATTTGTGGAAAACAACAACTAGAAGATCTAAAGGTTAGCGGTGATAAAATAGTTGAAAAAGTATCTTTTTCTTCTGAAAGCTTGTTGCATATGTTTGGACCTTTACAAAAACATCAAGAAACGTTTAAAAAAACTGGTGGAAGCCATGCGGCAGGAATTTTTGATAAGCAGTTTCAGCTACTAACTATTAGAGAAGATATTGGAAGACACAATGCTGTAGATAAGTGTGTTGGCAGTTTACTACAAAATAATAGTTTAAAAAACGGAATGTATTTACTGGTAAGCGGACGTGTTTCTTATGAAATTGTTTCCAAAGCTTTTTTGGCTAAAATCCCAGTAATTGTAGCAGTTTCAGCCTGTTCTTCTATGGCTGTAGATTTCGCCAAAGAATTTGGTATTTGTTTAATTGGATTTACTAGAGAAAATAAAATGACTGTTTATGCAAATCCTAGCTTTTTACAAACTAAAGCATTGTCATGAGTACAAAAAAAATACACGCACTACCACCTGAAAAACTAACAGGAATAGAATTAAAAAAAATCCCAACTTCTGCTGTTGGATTTACAGCAATAAAATCTACTATTACGCGTATAAAAGATGAGGTTGGATTGGTAAAAGGAATTAGCCTTTTAGCAAATATAAATCAAAAAGGTGGATTTGATTGTCCGGGTTGTGCCTGGCCAGATCCAGATGAAAAAAGAGCTTTTTTAGCAGAGTATTGTGAAAATGGCGCCAAAGCAGTAGCTGAAGAAGCTACTAGAAACAGAGTCTCACCAATGTTCTTTGCCACTCATTCTATTTCAGAACTATCAGAATTATCAGATTATGAAATAGGTAAAAAAGGAAGAATTACACATCCTGTTGTTGTTTATGAAGGTAATGATCATTATGAAGAAATTTCTTGGGAAGATGCTTTTAAAATGATTGGTAACGAATTAAAACAATTACCCTCTCCTGATGAAGCTATTTTTTACACTTCAGGCAGAACCAGTAATGAAGCTGCTTTTTTATATCAATTGTTTGTAAGAAAATTTGGTACCAATAACCTACCTGATTGTTCTAATATGTGTCACGAATCTAGTGGAGCAGCTCTAAACGAGACGCTAGGTATCGGAAAAGGATCTGTAACCCTAGATGATTTTAATCATGCCGAATTAGTAATTGTAATGGGTCAAAATCCTGGGACAAATCATCCTAGAATGCTAACTGCTTTAGGAGAAACAAAAAAAAGAGGTGGTAAAATTATCACCATCAACCCATTGCCAGAAGTTGGATTAATGAGATATAATGACCCACAAAACCCTATTAAATGGATTGGTAAAGGTCAGAAATTAACAGATGTTTTTTTACAAGTAAAAATAAATGGCGATGTCGCTTTATTAAAAATAATCTTAAAATTACTGTGGGAAAAAGAACAAGAAAATCCCAATTCAGTTTTTGATCATCAATTTATCAATTCAAAAACTATAGGGTATGATGATTTTATCAAAGACATAGAAAACGCTTCTATTGAAGAATTAATTCCTCAAACAGGCATAGATTTTGAAACAATCAAAGAAGCTACAGAATTAATTGCCCAAAAGAAAAAAATAATTATCTGTTGGGCTATGGGATTAACACAACATAAAAACTCTGTAGATAACATTCGTGAGCTTGTCAACTTATTATTATTAAAAGGAAGTATTGGCAAACAAGGTGCAGGAACTTGTCCTGTTCGTGGACATTCTAATGTGCAAGGAGACAGAACAATGGGGATTTGGGAAAAACCAGAAGAGTTATTCTTAGATAATTTAGAAAAAGAATTTAACTTTAAAGCACCCCGAAAGCATGGCTATGATGTTGTTGATGCGATTGAAGCTATGCATCAAAAAAAAGCTAGTGTTTTTATTGGAATGGGAGGCAACTTCCTTTCTGCAACTCCAGATACTGAATATACAGCTGAAGCATTGCAAAATTGTAAATTAACAGTACAGGTTTCTACTAAATTAAATAGAAGTCATTTAATTCACGGAAAAAAGGCATTAATTCTACCTTGCTTGGGAAGATCTGAAAAAGATATTCAAGAAAAAGGAGTTCAATTTGTAAGTGTCGAAAATTCCATGGGAGTTGTTCAATCATCTTCTGGTCCTTTAAACCCCTTGTCCGAATTCTTATTAAGTGAACCAGCAATTGTTGTTGGAATAGCAAAAGCAAGCTTAAAGAATTCAACCATAAAATGGTCTGATTTTATTAAAGACTACGATTGTATTAGGGATAAAATAGAAGCTACCATTCCAGGATTTGAAAACTATAATAAACGCATAAGGATAAAAGGTGGATTTTATTTACCTAATACTGCAAGAAATAACGACTTCTCCCCTACATTAACTGGAAAAGCAAACTTTACTATAAATACTATTTCTGATATTGTATTGAAAAAAGATCAATTAATTATGATGACTATCAGAACTCATGACCAATACAATACAACGATTTATGGTTTAGACGATAGATATCGTGGCGTTTTAAATGAGCGTAGAGTTATTTTTATGAATTCAGATGACATGAAGCAACGAAGATTAGAAAAACTTGATAAAGTTGATTTAATAAGTCATTTTAAAGGAAAAGAACGGATTGCTAAAAGTTTCCTTGTTATCCCTTACGATATCCCTAAACAATGTACTGCTACTTACTTTCCAGAAGCTAATGTATTGGTACCATTACAAAGTAAAGCTAGAATTAGTAATACGCCAACATCAAAAACCGTTATCATTACAGTTCATAAACAACAAGATAAAAAAAGTAATTCTCTTTAATTATTTATTAAATAAAGTAGCATTAAAAACTCATAAATCGTTGAATCCAGCTAAGTTTTCCTTTGCTGTGTGGGAAGTATTTTAAAGATAATTCCATAAGATTCGATTTATCTAAAATACTTTTATAGTGAGAAAAAGATTTAAACCCAGCTTCTCCATGATAGGATCCAATACCACTATTACCAACTCCACCAAATGGTAATTTAGAATTTGCGATGTGCATTACTGCATCGTTCACTGCTCCACCACCAAAAGAAATCTCGTTTAAAATTTTCTTTTTTATTTGATTGCTATTTGTAAAAATATAACAAGACAAGGGTTTAGGGTTGTCATTTACATACGTAATAACTTCTTCAATATTTTGATATGATATTACTGGGAGAATGGGACCAAATATTTCTTCTTTCATTACATCGTCCGAAAACTTAACATTTTGTAATACGGTTGGTTCTATTGTTCTATTAAAAGCATCTATATTGCCTCCTACAAAAACATTATCCGAAGAAAACAAATTAGAAAGACGGTCTAAATTTCGATCATTTATGATTTGAGTATAGTTCCCGTTTTCAATAGAAAAACTCTCTTTTTCAATTTCAAGTTTTAATAATTCTAGTAATTTATTTTCTACCGATTTATGAACTAATACATAATCTGGAGCAATACAAGTTTGTCCAGCATTTATAAATTTTGCCCAAACCATTCTTTTAACGGTCATTTTTAAATTACTATCCGCTGTTATAATTGCAGGACTTTTACCGCCTAATTCTAATGTAACAGGAGTCAAGTTTTTAGCAGCGGCTTGGTAAATAATTTTTCCTACTTGTGGACTTCCAGTAAAAAATATCTTATCGAATTTATTTTTTAATAGTTCTGTTGTTTCTGGAATACCTCCTTCTACAACTTTTAAATAATTAGCGTCAAAAGTATTATTGATTAACCTGGTCATTAAAGCACTTGTCTTAGGAGACATTTCACTTGGCTTGATCACTACCGTATTTCCAGCAGTAATAGCTGCAATTACTGGCGCTAAGGTTAATTGATATGGGTAGTTCCAAGCTCCAATAACCAAACAAACTCCTAATGGTTCAGGAATGATATAACTACGAGCAGGAAAATTAAGCATATTTGTACCTACACGCTTAATTTTTGCCCATTTACGAACGTTCCTTTTAGCTTCTTTTATGTCCTGATAAAGCAGCGCTAGTTCTGTTACATAGGTGTCAAATTCAGATTTTTTAAAATCTTCATAAATCGCTTGATTTAACTGGTCTTCATTAGATTTTAAAAGCAACTCTAATTTATTAAGTTGTTCTAAACGAAATTTAATAGCTTTCGTTTTATGAGTATAAAAAAAAGTACGTTGTTGAGAAACAATATCATTCATAAAATAACCCTTTAATTATCCACTAAAATACTACTTCATTAACAAACAATCAATAAAATCGGTTAGCATATGAAATAATAAACCAATAGAAACGATTCTAAATTTCTTAAAATAAAATAATATTAAATAGATTGCTATCGCATAATAGGAATGGAGTATGTGAAAGTTTATGCTGCAACGGTTAGGAGCGAATATTGGACTTGATATAAAATGATCTATATCTACCAACATAGTTGCAATCATGATAAGCCATGCTTTTTTCCAATGATTATTGAAAAACACCCAGGCTATTAAACCCGGAAATAAAAAATGTAATGTGTAATGAATTAAAAACTGAAGCATTAAACTACTCCCTTCCTCTGTTTAAAACCCTGTACTCTTCATAGCATTCGCTAATAGCGTCCAAAATCTGAAGATCGTTTGCTGTCTTAATAAAACTTTCTGAATAACTACAATTATTTACTATTTCATCAATATCAACTCTTTCTAATTGCAATACCGCCATTAAAGTTTCTCTATCGTATTTAGATTGGAGTAAGTTTCTAATCTGATCGTCATCCTTCATTTTACGCATCTTACTCATTTGTCTTGGTCGTTTTCCAAAAACATTATAGAGAAAATCTGCAGGATTAAATATGGAATTTAACACTTTAGTTACAGATCCGGGCTGAGACTGCCCTCCTTCATAACCTCCACCAACACCTGCTATTCTATAACGATGATCATCGTATATAGGAATTAACTTAGCATCAACTTCTATATATCCCGTTAACTGAATTGGCCTTACAAGCACTTCTTCTAAAGCGATACTTAACTCGGTCATTTTAATTTTAATCTCACCAAATTTTAACCAGTCATTCGTAACCCTTACCCGAATAGATTTAAATCCTAAATATGAAAAATATAAGGTATCATTGACTTCTGCTTTCATGATAAATGTACCTTCTTCGTTAGTTAACGTACCTTTTACAGAATTTAAGTTAACAACGTGAACATTTTCTAGGGTTACATTATTGGAAGCATTTAAAACCTTACCATTAATAATTGAAGATATTACAACTGAATCTTTCTTTTTCGTAGCTGGATTATCTTGTGACCACCCGGAAGTGGTCACGAAACACAATAAAATTAAAATATATTTTTTCATAGAGATCGTAAATATAATCTAATAGATACAAATTTTAAACCAAAGTTTTTATAATAACAAAAAATTAAGATTTAATCTCTACGTCTTCTACCTCCTGTACCTGAACCGGCAGGTTTATCACTAGATCTACGACTTCTTCCTTTAAAACCAGAATTTCCACTATCGCTTCTACCTCTGTCACTACTACCTCTATCACTTCTACCACCATCGCTTCTACCACCACCTCTTCGGTCGTCTCCACTTCCACTACTTCTTCGGTCATCTCCACCTCCGCTACTTCTTCTGTCACTACCACCTCTTCGGTCATCTCCACCTCCGCTACTTCTTCTATCGTCTCTTCTATCTCCACCACCTCTTCTTTCTCCACCGCGACTTTTAAACCCTCCACGACTTCCACCGCGATCGCGATCTCTTCCGCTACGTTTTCCTCTACCTGTGTCTTTAGAAATTTCAACAGATACTCTTCTTCCTTCAAGTTCAAAATCTTTAAAGAAATCCATTACTAATTCTTGATGCTTTGTATCTGTATTAAAGAAAGAAAAACTTTCTTTAACATCTACTTTATAAAGATCATCTTGATCAAGATGCAACATTTCTTTTAAGAAATCTTTTAAACTCATCCAATCAAAATCATCTTTCCCTCCGATATTAATAAAGTAACGAACTGTATCTTTAGACCCTTCCGACATATCACCGGCAGATACATTAAGATCTTTCGCTTTTTTATAATAATTATAGAATCTTGTAAACTCTACAGAAAACACTTTTTTAATCAGTTCTTCTTTTGAAAACTCTTCTAATACTTCATTGATATTTGGAAGGTATGCATCGATATCGTGATTAATTTCAGTCTGCTTAATTTTATTTGCCAAATGAAACAATTGAACTTCACAAATTTCCATTCCTGAAGGAACTTCTTTTAATATAAATTTCTTTTGAATAATTTTTTCTATGGCATGAATTTTTCGACTTTCACTTTTTGAAGCAATCACTATCGAAATTCCAGTTTTCCCAGCTCTACCAGTACGCCCACTACGGTGTGTATAGGTTTCTATTTCGTCTGATAACTGGTAATTTATTACGTGTGTAATATCATCTACATCTATTCCACGTGCAGCAACATCTGTTGCTACTAACATTTGTATTTGTCTGTTACGGAAAGATTTCATTACCAAATCACGTTGGTTCTGACTTAAATCTCCGTGTAATGCAGCAGCACTGTAACCATCTTCTATCAATAATTCTGCTACTTTTTGCGTATCTCTTTTGGTACGACAAAATATAACTGAAAATATAGATGGATTTGCATCTGCAAGTCTTTTTAGAGCATTGTAACGATCTCTAGCATTTACTAAATAGTATTCGTGAGATACGTTTTCTGCTCCCATGTTCTTACCACCTACTGTAATTTCAACAGGATCATGCATGAACTTTTTAGCGATGTTAGAAACTTCTCTTGGCATCGTTGCACTAAACAACCAAGTACTCTTATCGTCTGGAGAATATGAAAGTATTTCTGTAATATCTTCATAGAATCCCATGTTCAACATTTCATCAGCCTCATCAAGAACACAATATTCAATTTTTGAAATATCGATCATTCTTCTACCAATCATGTCTTTCATTCTTCCAGGAGTAGCAACAATAATTTGTGCTCCTTTTTTAATGTCTCTAGCTTGATCCGTAATACTAGCTCCTCCATATACAGCTACCACATTTAATCCTTTACAATACTTACCATAGTTTTTAATTTCGTTGGTAATTTGTAAACAAAGTTCTCTAGTTGGAGAAAGTATTAACCCTTGTGTAGTACGACTTCCTATGTCTATTTTTTGCAACATCGGAAAACCAAACGCTGCTGTTTTACCAGTTCCTGTTTGTGCTAAAGAAACCATATCGGTATCTTTTTCTAGTAAAACTGGGATTGCTTTTTCTTGTACATCAGATGGAGTTGTAAACCCCATATCTTCGATGGCCTTAAGAAGATTTTCTTCCAGACCTAATTCAGCAAATTTGCTCATTGTAGTATTTTATTTAATTTATTTGTGTGCTGTTTTAGAAGTATACTCGACAAATAAATCCTATACTACTTCATTCAACACGTCCTCACCCTGAGGATTTTCAAGCGGCAAATGTAATACTTTTTTTACAAACTAAGCTTTAGTTAAGTGATTGATTAATAAACGAACAGCTTTCCCTCTATGTCCAATTTCACTTTTTTGCTCTAATTTCATTTCAGCAAATGTTTTTATAAATCCAATTGGTTGGAATATTGGATCATATCCAAATCCTGAAGTCCCCTTTTTATCTCTAGTAATAGTTCCTTTGCAAATACCCGTAAAAAGTTCTGTTTCTTCAGATTGGATAAGCGCAATAACTGTTTTAAAATGAGCAGTACGATTGCTTTTGCTATCTAAATTAGCTAATAATTTATTCATATTAGCATGAGCATCATTATCGGAGCCTGCATATCTTGCACTATAAACACCAGGTTCATTATTTAACTCTTGAACTTCTAATCCAGTATCATCGGCAAAACAATCAAAACCATAATGTTCTTTTACGAAGTTTGCTTTTAGCAAAGCATTACCTTCTATGGTTGAAGAAGTTTCAGGTATTTCATCAAAGCAACCAATATCAGTCAAACTTAACAATTCGATATTTGAAGGCATTAATGCTTTTACTTCTCTCACTTTGTTTTTATTGTGAGTAGCGAAAACTAATTTCATAATTTATATTTAACTTTCTAGTAGTTCTTTTAAATTTTCTAATCCTTGCTGAAAATCTTTCCCAACGGTTTTTTCCATATTAAAAAACAACATCATAATATTCATGGGTACTTTGTTATTCCCAGAAACCCCAAATAACTTCTGTACTATCTGCATCTATTTCTTTAACATCTATATAAGCATCGCTCTTAGATTTCCAAGGTTTTAGAAAACGCAATTGAGACTCTAACCTACTGTTATTAATAATATTTTTGATTTCTTGTTCGCCTTCACCTACCTCTTTATTGCCTATCCAACTTGCTATAAACCCAATAGTTCCATCTTCTCCATAAAACTCCTGACTCATAGTTGGATCTTTCTTTTTCCAAGGAGACCAATTATCTTGTTTTTTAATATACTTTATATAATTAAAAACTTCAGTTAATGGTTTATTAATTAAAATAGTCCGTTCTACAAGATAATTTTTTGAAGCCGCGATTGCTATGGCTAAAATACTAATTAGTACTACTAACAAAATGTAAAGAAAAATCATAATCTTATGTTTTGAATGTTATTGCCTAATTTACATATTCTTTTCATTGTAAAAACGCTCAACTATCTGATCTACACTTTTTATGGTCATTTTAGTCCAATGTAAAATAATTTCTTTTTTTTCATCTTCCGAAAGCTTCCAGTCAATATCAGAATCTTTTAACCTTGTAACTAAAGATTGTAATATGATTGCTGCAGATACCGAAATATTCAAACTTTCGGTAAAACCATACATCGGAATTTTTAAATATCCATCAGCAGCGTCTAAAACAACATCACTTAATCCTTCTTTTTCCTTACCGAAAAAAAAAGCTGATTTTTTCGAAATGTCAAAATCTTTTAATTCTGTAGAATTATTATGTGGAGTGGTGGCTATAATCTGATATCCATTTTCTTTTAAGTCATCAATACATTCTTTAGTAGAATGATGGCGATGTATGTTCACCCACTTCTGAGCTCCCAATGCTATTTCTCTATCTATTTCTTTACTTATTCTTTCTTCAACTACATGCAACTCCTGTATTCCAAAAACATCACAAGATCGCATTACTGCACTTGTGTTATGCATTTGATAGACATCTTCTGTTACTACGGTAAAATGTCTCGTACGTTTTGAAATCACTTCTTCAAAAAGGTTTTTTCTTCTATCTGTTAAAAAAGAAAGTAAATGTTCTAATAATTGGTTATCCAAGATTATTCTTTATTTTTAAAAATCAATTTTTACATTAAAATTAACTTTAACGAAGATATAAAAAACAATAGCATGAACATCGTTATTTTATCTGGAGCTGGAATGAGTGCCGAAAGTGGAATTAATACTTTTAGAGACAGTAATGGTCTTTGGGAAGGCCATGATGTCATGGAAGTTGCTTCTCCTGAAGGTTGGGATGCGAACCAAAATTTAGTTTTAGATTTTTACAATCAGCGTCGCAAACAATTATTAGAAGTTAACCCTAATGATGCTCACAAGGCTTTAGCAGAATTACAAAAAATACATTCTGTAAATATCATCACCCAAAATGTGGACGATTTACACGAAAGAGCTGGAAGCACCAATGTTTTGCATTTACACGGAGAATTATTAAAAGTTAGAAGCACCCTTATTCATTCTACCGTATTGGAATGGAAAAAAGATTTAATAAAAGGAGACCTATGTAAAGATGGTTATCAATTAAGACCTCATATTGTTTGGTTTGGAGAAGAGGTTCCTGAAATGGATCATGCCATTAAAATTGTTCAAAAGGCTGAAATATTAATCATCATTGGAACTTCAATGCAAGTATATCCTGCAGCTAGCTTGCTTCAATTTGCGCCACCACCTATAAAAGTTTTTTTTATAGACCCAAAACCATCTATAGATTCCACAGAAAGAATAACTGTATATGCAGAAAAAGCCACCACTGGTGTTGCAAAAGCAATTGAATTCATTAAAAACATTAAATAACCTCAGCTGCTTTATTAATGGAGACCAATTCTGAAATATTAGCTAAAAAACTCACCTATACCAAAGCATATCGTTCCACTCGATTAGAAGCTGCTCATTGGGTGATCAGCCATCCAGCGACCCTACCTGAATTATTAAACTATTGCTTAAAAAATAAAGATGAGATTTCTTATAGAGCTGCTTGGGTATTGGAGTTTGTATGTTTAAAACGGGTAGATTTATTAATTCCTCATTTAGAACAGTTTTTCAATATTCTTCCTAAAATTGAAAGAGACCAAGCAATTAGACCGTTTTCAAAAATGTGTATGATATTCGCTACTCATTATTACAAAAAGAAGGATACTGCTATCATTAAAGCTTTAAACAATACGTATAAAAACACGATGATTGAAGGTTGTTTTGATTGGCTCATCTCCGACCAAAAAGTAGCTGCCGA
>CEWR01159424.1_pt1 | contig 12831 bp, 13 predicted proteins | sample 356321 | NCBI WGS metagenome assembly CEWR01 (sample SAMEA2621551, study PRJEB7988) | marine metagenome | biome: marine biome (ENVO:00000447); feature: mesopelagic zone (ENVO:00000213); material: "saline water (ENVO:00002010), including plankton (ENVO:xxxxxxxx)" | depth 790 m
GAAATTCCGATGGTTACTAATACTATTGATGAATAAATTTCGAAATTTAAAAAAAAGGTAATTATAGGAAACCTTGTTCCTAAGGTTATCTCTAAGGTCATTAATAGAGTGCCTAATGTGACAAAAGAGAAAGATTTAAAAAATATTTTGGTACCTACTAAAGAAACACTTTTAATAATAATCCCTAATAAAGGAGTTAAAAAATAAGTTGATATTATAAACAATATTTTGGGAATAGAATTTTTTCTGTTTTTCCTGGTTGTGAAAAATTATTCTCAAATAAGGAGAAAAGAAATTGTATGTGTTTAAAAATTAAAAAATTTGTTATTAAAAGATTTCATACAGATAAAATAGAATAATCAAGTGCTATTAACGTAAAGATGATTATTGTAAATTTACAATAGATAGCAAAGTTCAAGTAAGGAATATAAATGTATGAACCCCAAATTAATTGTTAGGAATAGAGGTAAAAATAGTAGTTTCAAACTTACCGATTATGATTCCTGGTCGTCAAGGCCATAAATTTAGTAGTTCAATATACGATGCCAATAGTTTTTAAAACAGAATTTTAATTTTATTCGCCCCGTCTTTTAAAACAAGATGGGGTTTGTTTTAATGGTAAATTTGTAATTTTACGTATCTTTCACAAAAATAATATACTCTTTTATCATGAAGAAATTCGCCCTATTTCTTGTATTATTCATTTCAATAACTGCAGTTTCTCAAAATGTTATTGCCAGTTTCGAAAAATATCCTGTCTTTAAAGAATGTGCTAACACACAAATAGATTCACTAGCGTATTGCTTTAATTTTACTATCAAACAATTTGTTTTTGAAAACTTTAAGATACCAGAGATTGTTGAAAATGAAAATTATAAAGGCAATGCCGAAGTTTTTTTTGAAATTAGTAAAGAAGGAGATTTCAAAGTATTATATGTTGATGCCGTTTACAATGAAATAAAAGAAGAAACAAAAAGAGTTTTTAGTTTATTGCCAAGAATAACCCCAGCTACCTATAATGGAGAAGCTACCTATGTTCAATTTACCTTACCATTTTTAATTCCTTTAGTACAAACAGAATACGAAGATGTAGTTGAAAAAAAAACATTGACGAGGGAGGATATGGTTGATGAATATGATGAAATTCAAAAATTACCCTACACTAATGAAGAATATAAAAGCAATTTAAACATACCATTATCTTCACAAAACTATAGTCGATTCGATGCCGCAATAAATAGAGTAGGAACGAACAATCATACATCCCAAAAACCATTTATTTATAGCGATGTAAACAGGTATTATGATTTTGAAATTGAAAATCAAAAAATACTTAAAAAGAAAATATCTTGGTTAGGTAGAAAATGGTGGAACGAGCATATGTTCACTTATAAAGGAAAAGATTTTTGGTTTACAGTAGACCCAGGAGTTGATCTTCAGTTAGGAAAAGATATTGATGCAGATATTGATACTTATAACAATACAAGGTTGCTTTATGCCCAGGGTGGAATAGGTAAGAAATTTAGTTTCTTCACTGTATTTTATGAAAGTCAGGGTCGTTTTGCTGATTATTTTAATCGGTATGCAGAATCTATAAAGCCAAGTGGAGGTAATCCAGCTATAATACCGGGACAGGGTATTGCTAAGGGTTTTAAAACAGATTCTTACGATTATCCTGTAGCTACTGGGTATTTATCCTATACTCCTTCAAAGCATTTTAATTTTCAAATTGGGCAAGGTAAAAATTTTATTGGGGAAGGGCATCGATCTTTATTTTTAAGTGATAATGCAAGTCCACATTTCTATTTTAAAATTAATACCACTATTTGGAAATTTAAATATACAAATATATGGATGTCTTTAAAAGATGTTAGATCTGAAGTTCTTAATGAAAACAAGTCCTACAAAAACAAATACATGGCAAGCCATTATTTAAGTTATAATGTTACTAAGCGATTAAATATAGGTTTTTTTGAATCTGTAATTTGGGATAGTGCAGGTGACGGTGTAAATGTTTCGTACTTAAACCCAATTATATTCTATCAAGCCATTCAATTTTCATCAGGCTCAAGATCTGGAAATGCATTAATTGGATTAAGTGCTAAATATAAAATTACTGACCAAATTAACGTTTATGGACAATTTATAATAGACGAATTTTCTTCTAGCGATATTTTTGGAGGTGAAGGTAGTTGGAGAAACAAAACAGGATATCAGGTAGGTTTGAAGTATTACGATGCTTTTGGACTAAAGAACTTATACCTGCAAGCTGAATATAACAGAGTTCGACCTTATACCTATTCTCATAATACAATCGTTTTAAATTATGGTCATAATAACCAATCAATGGCACACCCTTATGGGGCAAGTTTTTCAGAATTATTATTAATCGGGCATTATCATAAAGGAAGAGTGTTTGGTGATGTTAAATTTATTGTAGCTAAAAGAGGATTTGAATTTAACACTTCAGAAAATCCAGCTTTTTATGGCGCAAGTATATATGGAACTGAAGATGATAGAGCATATGAAACTGGAAATGAGGTTGCTCAAGGAAATACTACCGACTTTTTATTTACAGAGTTAAAATTGGGATATTTAATTAATCCAGCAACAAATTTAAAAGTCTATGGAAGTGTCATATATAGAGATTTTAATCCAAAAGTAAATACAGAAACTGTTTTCAGAAATCAAACGACTTGGGTAAATTTAGGTATTCGAACCGATCTGTTTAATTGGCAAAATGATTTTTAACAAAAAACCCCTTAAATATTTAAGGGGTTTTTTGTTAAAAATTAAAATGAATTAGTTTTTACTTTTTCTGTTTCTTTTCTTTTTGTATTTCTTTTAATCTATCCATTGCTTTTTGCTCAGGCGTTCTTGTGTCTAAAGGACCTAATTCTTTTGCAACTTCATTATATATAGAAGTAATAAACATATTGGCAGTTATTGTTCCATTTCCAAACCCTTGTTTATCAGAATTTTCGCAAATGTTCATTGCTAAGGTTTGTTCTAAAGTTTTCCCGTTTTCCCTGTGTGAGTATATTTGTTTGTAAATAGAAAGCATCATTTTACTTGTCCTAATTAAATCAATTTGTCTAACTAAATCACCTTGGCCTGGTACAATCTTAGTATTTTTATTTGCAATATCTTTAAGTTTAGAAATTGCTTCTGATATTTCATCAAAACTCTTTCCTTGTTCAGCATTAATCTCTGGGTATTTGTTATAAACATAAACTGAACCTGTAAATAATATATTTTTTTTAGTTAAGTAAACAGCAGAATTACCTGAGTTATTTAAAGAAATCACATCTATTTTTTCACCTTCAAAATTTAATGTCATCTGATCAGTAAAAGCAATATCAGGTTTGAAATTAGATAAATTACTACCTTTTCTATCAGTTTTACTTTTTGATGAGAAATCTTGAGCCAAAAATAAAGCACCTTCTGTTATTAATTCATTAGCTGTTTTTTTATTTTTTAAAAGATTTGATGAAGTAATTAAGTATTTAATTGACAATTTTTTATTTAATCTATTAACTATTTTTAGGCTTCTAGTCATTTCTTCTTCCGCTTGTGTATCTATTATGACAACTCCTTTATTTGTTAAAATAACTCCCATGTTTTCACTATCGTTGCTAAAAAAATAAACGTCTGAAGTAACATTTACTAATCTAGTATTACCAGTGTATTTAATATCTAAATCTGAAAAGTTAGAAGGGGAATTTTTATTTTCTGAACCATTAGAGCTTTCTTTCTTTTGAGAGCTTGGATTCGATGAGTTTTTATCTTTTTGTGCATTTGTAATTAAACCAACAAATAATAATAGTATTGTAATAAAATATTTAGTACGCATTTTTCTGTTTTTAAAATTAGTTGTAAAATTACTTAAATTAAGCATATAATGACAGAAGAAAACCTTAAAATAATTGTAAAGGAATAAGAGGTACTCTATCTTTGCAAGATTAAAAAAAAATAGCAATTGTCAACTATAAATCAAAATACTCAAAAGACTTCATTTTTTAAAAACTTCCTCGAAATAACCAAGGTTAGATTGTCGGTAAGTGTTCTTTTTTCTTCTATTGCAGGTTATTTTTTAGGAGCAGATGTTGTTGATTTTACTGAATTAATTCTCTTATGTATTGGAGGCTATGCAATGGTAGGAGCATCAAACGTATATAATCAAATTATAGAAAAAGATTTGGACGCTTTAATGAAGCGTACCGAAAACAGACCTATTCCTTCAGGTAGAATGTCTGTAAACACTGCTTTTACTATTGCAGTGGTATTAACAGTTATTGGAATTGTCTCATTATATATCATTAACCCAATTACAGCAATGTTTGGGGCTATATGTATATTTATGTATGTGAGTTTATACACACCCTTAAAAACAAAAACATCACTATCTGTATTTGTTGGAGCGTTTCCAGGAGCAATACCTTTTATGTTAGGTTGGGTTGCTGCAACCAATGAATTTGGTATCGAGTCAGGAACATTGTTTATGATACAGTTTTTTTGGCAATTTCCCCATTTTTGGGCTATTGCTTGGTTTTTATACGATGACTATAAAAAAGCAGGTTTCTTTATGTTGCCAAATGGTAAGCGAGATAAAAGCACTGCATTACAGACTGTGTTGTATACAATTTGGACCGTATTAGCCTCGCTAATTCCTGTCTTTGGGGTTACCGGTAAATTATATTTAACTCCTGTTTCTGGAATTATAATAGGATTGATAGGATTGGGCTTCTTGTATTTTGCAATTCGATTGTATAAAATTAAAACCAATAAAGTTGCTAAACAATTTATGTTAGCAAGTGTTAGCTACATAACACTCTTACAAATTGTATACGTAGCTGATAAATTTATTAGATAAATGGGGGTAACTCTAACCAAAAAGTTTCAAATGGAAAATAATATTGATAATGAAAAACCAAGAGTAGATCGTGCAAAGAAGATGATGCTTTGGTTCGGTATGATTAGTTTAACAATGAGTTTTTTAGGTATAACTAGTGGTTATATTGTAAGTAAAGAGCGACCAGATTGGTTAACCGATTTTCAAATACCACAAGCATTTTATATAAGCTTGGTTGTTATTTTAGTAAGCAGTGTTACTTTTTATTTAGCAAAAAAGTATGTGATAGCTCAAGAAAGAAAAAAAGGTATGGTATTTTTAATCATCACTTTTTTATTAGGAATTACTTTTATAATATTTCAGTTCAAGGGTTTTTCTGAAATAATTTCAAGTGGTTATTTTTTTACGGGAAGTGAAAGCACTATCACAACATCGTTTATATATTTAGTCGTGCTTCTGCATTTAACACATATTATAGCAGCGCTAATTTCAGTTTTAGTTGTAATTTATAATCATTATAAACAAAGGTATATTAAAGGAAGTACCGTAGGCATAGAGATAGCAGCTACTTTTTGGCATTTCGTTGATATTTTATGGATTTACCTCTTTTTATTTTTCTATTTTGTTAGATAAAAAATATATGTATTTTTGACACCTATTTAAATCAATTATTTTATATGGACGCTACAGTTGCAAAACCAAGCACTGATAATAAAACTTGGAACGGAGGAAACAGACCACTAAATGCCAGTTATGGTAAAATGATGATGTGGTTTTTTATCGTTTCTGATGCATTAACTTTTTCAGGATTTCTTGCCGCTTACGGCTTTTCTAGATTTAAATTTATAGACTCTTGGCCGATAGCCGATGAGGTATTTACGCACATTCCATTTATACACGGAAATTTCCCGATGTATTATGTGGCATTTATGACGTTTGTATTAATATTTTCTTCTGTAACAATGGTGTTAGCAGTAGATGCTGGTCATCATTTAAAGAAAAATAAAGTAATCGTTTACTTATTCCTTACTATCATTGGAGGTTTAATTTTCGTTGGTTCTCAAGCTTGGGAGTGGGGAACCTTTATTAAAGGAAGTTATGGAGCTGTTGAAACAAATGGAGGGAAAGTTCTTCAATTTGTAAAAGAAGATGGATCTAGAGTTGCTTTGGGGGATTTTGCAATTCCTATTCATTCTGAAAGAACTACTCAGGAAAGTAATGAAGGTATTTGGTTTCTATCTGAAAGTCCAAGAACTAGCGTAAATTTAGCTGAAGTAACAAAAGGATTCTTAGCAGACGAATCAATATTAATACGTACTCAATATTTAGATGAAAGTGGAGGTCGAACCGTTTTGTCTAGAGCAGAATCTGTTGATAAATTAAAAAGCGACGGGAAAGCTATTGTAGAAGGTGCCAATCTAAAACATAATGAATATGGAACTCCATTATTTGCAGATTTCTTCTTCTTTATTACAGGATTTCACGGATTCCACGTATTCTCTGGAGTTGTATTCAATATTATAATTTTCTTTAATGTGATTGTTGGAACTTACGACAGAAGAAAGAATTACGAAATGGTCGAAAAAGTAGGTCTTTATTGGCACTTTGTAGATTTAGTTTGGGTATTTGTATTTACAGTATTTTACCTTGTTTAAAAAAGAATAATATTTAAGAAATGGCACAAGATCATAATTTAGCAATATTTAGAGGAAAACTGAAGTTTAAGTCTATACAGTCAAAAATCTGGGGTGTATTTACCTTACTTTCTATAATTACTATCATTGAAGTTTATTTAGGGATTTCAAAGCCTGAATTTTTAATTTCTAACCGTTTGTTTGCATTAAAATATCTAAATTGGATATTCTTAATACTTACCGTAATAAAGGCCTATTATATCACTTGGGATTTTATGCATATGCGTGACGAAAAAATGGGTTTAAGAAGATCAGTAGTTTGGACAGCGGTATTCTTAATCATTTACTTAGTTTTTATATTGTTAGTAGAAGGAAATTATATATTTGATGTCTATAAAGAAAATTATATTAAATTTAATTTCTAAATTTAATTGAACAGAATTATAAAAAAACTCCATTCAATTATTGAATGGATTTTTTTTTATAAATTAATATGTAATTTATTGTTCATCCGTATTTTACCAACTATTTTTGCAAAGTGAATACTACAGATAAAATTAAAAAATTCGTAATACTAGGAATCTTATTTCTGCTTCCTATTACAGCATACCTATTTTTCTCTTCAGGTATTAATCATTTTGCTAAACTTCCTGTATTAACAGAGTATGTTTTAGAAATTGATCAATTTAAAACTGAAAATGGAGGATCTAAGCAATTAGAAGATCACATCACAATTTTATGTTTTTTCGGAAATGATATTGAATCAAGTCAGGCAAATGCTTTTAATTTGGCTCATAAAATTTATAAGAAAAACTATCAATTTAAAGACTTTCAGTTTGTCATATTAACACCAGATGGGACACAAGCTCAAGTGAAATTATTAAAAGAAGATTTATCCCAAATAGAAAATCCTGAGAACTGGAATTTTGTTTACGGTACGCCAAATGAAATTGAAAAGATATTTAATTCCTTAGGTTCCAGTTATTCTTTAAATAATAATATGGCTTCACCTTATGTTTTTATAATTGATAAAGATAGAAGTTTAAGAGGTAGAGATGATGATGAAGATTTAGGGATTTTGTACGGATTTGATTCTAGTATCTATTCAGAGATAAATAATAAAATGAGTGACGATGTACGAGTTATCCTTGCAGAATATCGTTTGGCTCTAAAAAAATACAATTCTAAAAGAGAAATATAAACACATGAAGAATTACTCTTATATCGGTATATCGTTTGTTGTCTTAGTATTTGGTATTTGGGCAGTTCCTAAAATTGTTGATAATTTCACGCAATCAGATTTAGCGTATATTGTAATAAATAATGAAGATAAAAAGCAAGTTCCAAATTTTAGTTTTATAAATCAAGATGGAAAAATAATAAATAATGATTCTTATATTGGCAAAGTTTATATCGTAGAATTCTTTTTTACTACTTGCCCTTCAATCTGCCCTATTATGAATAAAAATATGGTTAAGATTCAAAATGAATTTTTCGGGAATCCAAATTTGGCTATCGCTTCGTTTACAATTGACCCAGCTACCGATACACCCCCAGTTTTGAAAGAATACGCAAGCTATTATAAAATTACCAACCCTAATTGGCATTTACTAACAGGAGATAAAGACAAAATTTACCAACTCGCAAATAAAGGATTTAATATTTATGCTGGAGAAGACTCAAATGCAGAAGGAGGATTCGAACATTCAGGGTATTTTGCTTTAATAGATCAAGATGGTTTTATTCGATCTAGAATTGATGATAATGGAAATCCCATAGTCTATTATAACGGGTTAGAAGATGAAGGCGTACAAATGTTAAAAGAAGATATTAAGCTATTGTTATAATGAAAGAGAATACAAGCAATAATAAAAAATACAATCGCCTAATTTGGGGCTTATCCATTATTATCCCCATTGCGGTTGCAGCACTTTTTGGTATTCGAATTCCAGGTGTTGAACGACTTGGATTTCTTCCTCCAATTTATGCTACAATAAATGGATTAACAGCCGTTATATTAATAATTTCTGTTATTCAAATTAAAAAAGGAAATCGAAGAAATCATGAATATTTAATGAAAACAGCAATCCTGTTCTCAATTCTTTTTTTACTGCTATACATCGCATATCACATGACTTCTGATTCTACAAAGTATGGAGGAGAAGGTTTATTAAAGTATATATATTATTTTATTTTAATAACACATATTATTTTGTCTGTAACAGTAATCCCATTTGTATTAATAACATATGTTAGGGCTATTACAGGGCAATTTGAAAAACATAAAAAAATAGCTCGAATAACATTTCCATTATGGTTATATGTTGCCATTACTGGGGTGATTGTTTATTTTATGATCTCACCTTATTATTAAGCATATAGTATGAAAATTAAAACAGTTTTAATTGTAACTATAATTTTTATTTTTTGTTCCATTTCTGCTGAAGCTCAATGCGCTATGTGTCGAGCAGTTTTAGAAAGCGAAGAAAACAGTCAAACATCTAAAGGTGTTAATAATGGTATCATGTATTTAATGGTGTTTCCTTATTTATTAATAGGAGCGGTTGGATATGCAATCTACAAAAGCCGTAAAAAGGCAAAAGAGTCTTAATTTCTATGTTGTAAATAGTGTAACGTTTTCTTTCTTTAGGAGTCTTACTTCAAATTATTAGTAAGAAATGCAACGTTATTTCTTAACACCATTTTCACATTTTACAAATATTAAATCCTGTAATTTGTATAATTAATACATAACCATGATTGAAATTAAAGACTTGCATAAATCCTATAAGATGGGAAGTAATTCTCTTCACGTTTTAAAAGGAATTAATTTTGAAGTTTCTGAAGGTGAAATGGTAGCAATAATGGGTTCATCAGGTTCTGGAAAATCTACACTTCTAAATATATTAGGAATTCTTGATGAAGCTGAAGAAGGGAGTTATCATCTCGATGGAACCTTAATAAAAAATCTTAACGAAAAGGTGGCTGCTCAATACAGAAACAAATTTTTAGGATTTATCTTTCAATCCTTCAATTTAATAAATTATAAAAATGCTCTAGACAATGTTGCAATGCCTTTATATTATCAAGGAGTAAAACGCAATATTCGAATGGAAAAAGCAATGCATTATCTAGAAAAAGTAGGGTTGGCAGATTGGGCAGAACATTTGCCAAGCGAACTTTCTGGAGGACAAAAACAACGTGTTGCTATTGCAAGGGCATTGGCAAGTGATCCAAAAGTTCTTTTGGCAGATGAGCCTACTGGAGCCTTGGATAGTAAAACTTCGTATGAAGTAATGGAATTAATTCAAGGAATAAACGATGAAGGAAAAACCATTTTAGTGGTGACTCACGAAGACGATATAGCACATATGTGTAAGCGAATAGTGAATTTAAAAGATGGTGTTATTATTGATGATTCTGCGGTAGAACAAGTAAGGGTAAAAAAACTAGAAAATGTTTAGTTTAGAACGTTGGCAAGAAATATTCGAAACCATTCGCAAAAATAAATTGCGAACTTTTTTAACAGGGCTTTCTGTAGCTTCTGGAATATTTATATTGGTCATTTTATTGGCTATTGGACAAGGAATGCAAAATGGGGTAGCATCAGAGTTTGAACAAGATGCTACCAATAGAATTTCTGTATGGACTGGGGTTACTTCAGAAAGCTATAAGGGTTTAAATCCAGGACGAAGAATCCAATTAGACAATGCAGATTACGAAATGGCTGAAACCAAGAATGAGGATCAGTTAGAATACAAATCTGGAGTTTACAGTAGATGGGGGCAAATAACCACTTATAAAACTGAAAACGGAAGTTACCGAGTAGAAGGAGTTCTGGGAGATTATCAATTTCTAGAAAACGCTACACTTACAACTGGAAGATTTATTAATCAAGGTGATAATGACGCTTACGAAAAAGTTGCAATAATTGGACAAAGGGTATATCAAGATTTGTTTAAAAAAGAAAATGCAATAGGCGAATACATTGAGGTTTCTGGAGTAAAATTTAAAGTAGTTGGAATTTATACAGATCCAGGAGGAGAGCGAGAAGAAAATAGAATTTTCATACCACTAACTACCGCTCAGCGTGTTTTTAATGCAGGAGATAAGCTTCGTTCTATGGCCTTTACACTGGAGAAACAAGATAAGTTTGAGGATGCCTTAGCTGCTTCCGAAGCTTTTACAGCAAAATTAGAAGCGGATCTAAAAGCAAAACATATTATTTCACCAACAGATGATCGTGCGGTTCAAATTAATAATTCCTTAGAAAACGCAAAACGATTCTATGATTTAATGTTTATGATTCGATGGTTTTTTTGGGGAGTTGGGATATGTACCATAATAGCGGGAATCGTTGGAGTAAGTAACATTATGTTGATTATTGTAAAAGAGCGAACTAAAGAAATAGGCATAAGAAAAGCCATTGGTGCACAACCTATTTCTATCATAGGGATGATTTTACACGAATCTATATTTGTAACGTCAATTGCAGGGTTTCTTGGTCTAATTTTTAGTTTGGTTCTCCTTGAATTAGTAGGGCCATTGATAGAAACGGATTATATTAAAAACCCTTCTGTAGATTTTAAAGTAGCATTTACAACCGTTTTGATATTAGTAATAGCAGGTGCTATTGCAGGATTTTTTCCAGCATATAGAGCATCGAGTATTAAACCCATAGAAGCATTGAGAGATGAGTAAATTGTTTAGTAGAGATAGCTGGGCAGAAATATTGGAGGCACTGAGTTCTAATTGGTTTAGGACTTTATTGACTTCTTTTGGAGTATTATGGGGAATCTTTATTCTTGTTATTCTATTAGCAGCTGGAAATGGCCTCGAAAATGGGGTAAAACAAGGTTTTGATGGTATGGCTACAAATTCTATGTTTATGTGGTCTCAAACTGCTTCTAAACCCTATAAAGGTCTTCCTAAAGGGAGAAGATATAGATTTAAAATTGAAGATGTAGATGCAATAAGACGAGACATTCCAAATCTTCGCTATATTTCTCCAAGAAATCAATTAGGAGGATTTAGAGGGACTAACAATGTGGTAAGAGGATTAAATACAGGAGCATATAATGTTTATGGAGATTACCCGGAGTTTATTGAACAACAACCCATGGATATCACCTTGGGGAGGTTTATTAATTACTCAGATATTAATGAAAAAAGAAAAGTTGCAATAATTGGTAGCGGTGTAAGAAGTGAATTATATGAAACAGGCGAAGAAGTATTAGGGACTTATATTAAAATAAACGGGGTCAACTTTATGGTCATCGGGACTTATAATAAAAAATCTAATGACGGGGATGCTGAAGAAGGACAAAAAGAAATATTTGTTCCATTTACGGCTTTCTCACAGGCTTTTAATATGGGGAATAGAGTAGGTTGGATGGCAATTACAGCAGAAGATGACACTACAATTACAGAATTGAAAGATGATATATTTGATTTAATGAAGTCCCGACATACTATCCATCCAGAAGATGATAGAGCCATTGGTCACTTCGACTTATATGAAGAATTCAGTAAAATAAATGGACTTTTTGTAGCACTAAACTTTGTTGCTTATTTTGTTGGAATATTAGTATTGCTTTCAGGAATTATTGGAATTAGTAATATTATGCTAATTGTAGTTAAGGAAAGAACAAAAGAGATAGGAATTAGAAGAGCTCTTGGCGCAACTCCTTGGGGTATTCGATCTCAGATCTTATTAGAATCTATTTTTCTTACCATAATTTCAGGGATGGCTGGTATCGCTTTAGCGTCTGGATTATTGGTATTAGTAAATAATATATTAGATGGAATGGATACGTCAGATATGATGTTTTTAAACCCATCTGTTAACATAGGCGTTGTATTAATTGCATTAACAATTTTAATAATATCAGGATTACTAGCCGGTTTAATACCAGCACAAACAGCGATAAAAATAAAGCCTGTAGATGCATTACGAACAGATTAATAAGAATTTAATATTTGAATATAAATAAGAATGAAAAAAAGAGCAACCATCGTAATATTAATAGCTATAGTCGTATTATTTTCGACAGCTATGTATTGGTTATATAGTAAAAACCAAGAGGACCCTGTTGTATATGAAACTCAATCCCCAGCTACTGAAACTATTATTAAAAAAACGGTGGCAACTGGGAGTATAGTTCCTAAAGAAGAAGTACTTATCAAACCAAATATTTCAGGAATAATTGCTGAAATATTTGTTGAAGCTGGGGAATATGTTGAAGCAGGAGATTTACTAGCTAAAGTAAAAGTGGTGCCTAATATATCTTCGTTAAATAGTGCTAAAAATAATATCAACAGTATTAATACTCAGGTTGAAACTGC
>CEWR01159208.1_pt1 | contig 12829 bp, 10 predicted proteins | sample 356321 | NCBI WGS metagenome assembly CEWR01 (sample SAMEA2621551, study PRJEB7988) | marine metagenome | biome: marine biome (ENVO:00000447); feature: mesopelagic zone (ENVO:00000213); material: "saline water (ENVO:00002010), including plankton (ENVO:xxxxxxxx)" | depth 790 m
ACGACAAATTATTTTTTGGAATCAATGCAGATATTAAATATTTGGCGGAATGGGTGAATACTTTTGTAAGCAGACATAATCGCTGGGAGTCTCCTAAATATATTATTGGAGAAAGTTATGGAGGAACTCGGGTGATGGGCCTTTCAAACGAATTGCAAAACTCACAATGGATGTATTTAAATGGGGTTATTTTAGTTTCTCCAGCAGATTATAAACTTTACAGTACGGGTCAACCTGTTTATTCAGCAATTAATTTACCTTATTTTACTGCTGCTGCCTGGTATCATAAAGTATTGCCTTTCGAATTGCAAAACAAAGATTTATTAGAAATACTTCCTGAAGTTGAAGAATATGCTATCAACATATTAATGCCAGCACTAGCAAAAGGTGGGTTTATTAGTGATGAAGAAAGGAATGAAGTAGCCGAAAAAATGTCCTATTATTCTGGACTGAGTAAAAAAGTTATTTTACAACATAATTTAGAGGTGCCTACTAGTTTTTTCTGGAAAGAACTGTTGCGTGATAAAACTGGTCACACTATTGGGCGGTTGGATTCTCGTTATTTAGGATTGGATAAAATGGAAGCGGGGACAAGTCCAGATTATAGCCCAGAGCTTACTTCTTGGTTACATTCCTTTACTCCAGCAATTAATCATTATATAAAAGCAGAGTTAAATTTTTCCACAGATATAAAATACAATATGTTTGGAAATGTACATCCTTGGGATCGACGAAATAATAATACTAGAGATGATTTGCGTGAAGCAATGGCAACCAATCCTTATTTAAAAGTATTGAATCAATCGGGTTATTATGATGGAGCTACGACGTATTTCGCTGCAAAATATTCATTATCACAAATTGATCCTAGCGGAAAAATGAAAGATCGTTTTACCTTTAAAGGATACCGAAGTGGTCATATGATGTATTTGCGAAATCAAGATTTAATTAAAGCAAATGATGATTTAAGAGATTTTATAAAAGATTCTTCTCCGAATGGGAAGGCCGCTAAGTATTAATTTTTTATAAAATCTAATTTCATGGTAACAGAAGCGCTTGTTGATTTTGAACTCGTTTTAAAAGTGTCTCTCCATTAATAATTTTTTTTATAATATTTTGGGCATGATATTTTATTTTATCGTTGAAGAGCCACCGTCTACATGAAGTATTTGGCCTGTAGTCCAAGAAGATTTATCTGTTAATAAGTAGGCTGCTGCCTCTGCAACATCTTTTGCGGCTCCTATTTTTTTTAATGGGTTTTTTTCAGCCTGAGTAGCTATCTTTTGTGGAGTATTTAAAAATTTACTTGCTAATGAAGTATCGGTAATAGAAGGTGCAACCGCATTCACTCTTATTTTAGGAGCTAATTCTGCTGCTAGTGACCTTGTTAACCCTTCAATAGCTCCTTTTGAGATGGAAACTTGAGAGTGGAAATTAAACCCGTTTTGAACCGCAATGGTCGAGAATAATACAATTGATGAATTTTCGCCAGCTGCTAATCTTGGCATTAGTGTTTTTATTACGCTAGTAGCACCAACAACTTGTAATTTAAAATCAGAAATAAAATCTTCGTCTGTAAATCGTTTAAATGGTTTTAAATTAATACTTCCAGGGCAGTATACTAAGCCATCAATTTCATCTGGTAAATTATCAAGGTTTAAGGAGTCATTTAAAACATTAAATTTCTGATACTGTACCTTGTCGTGATTTTCGACTTTATTTTCGTTGTAGGTAGCGAAAACATTGTTTTCTTGGCTTGCAAGTATGTTTACCAATTCTTTTCCTATTCCGGATGAACCTCCAATTATGACATAGTTTTTATTCATATTATTTTTGTTTTATACGATATTATTTATTCCTATTTTATACTGTTCTAAGGCTCTTGTTCTTGCAAATTTATGATCAATCATGGGTTCAGAATAATCCTGTGTCCCAAATTCTGAAATCCATTTATTGATATAGCCTTCGGATTTATCGAATTTTTTTAACTGCTCTATAGGATTGAAAATCCTAAAATATGGAGCAGCATCACACCCTGTTCCAGCTGCCCATTGCCAATTTCCATTGTTTGAAGAAAGCTCATAATCTAAAAGTTTTTTTGCGAAATAAGCCTCTCCAAAACGCCAATCGATTAATAGATGCTTGCAAAGAAAACCTGCGGTAACCATCCTCACACGATTGTGCATATATCCAGTTTCATTTAATTGTCTCATTCCTGCGTCTACCATTGGATATCCGGTTTCACCGCGACACCATTTATTAAAATCGTCCTCATTGTTCAACCATTTAATGCCATCATATTTTGGTCGAAAGTTCCCAGTGACCACTTGGGGAAAATGAAATAGTATCTGCATAAAAAATTCTCTCCAAATTAATTCACTCAAGAAAACTTCACTACTATTATCAATTTTTGCTATTATTTGGCGAACGCCTATAGTTCCAAATCGAAGGTGCGGACCTAAATAACTTGTAGAATCTAGGATTGGAAAATTTCTAGTTTCGGCATAAGTTTTAACACCATTAAGATTAAAATCTTTTATATAGATACTAGATGCTTTAAACCCAAGTTCTTCTTTTTTGGGAAATGGATAATTCTTTTTATGGAAATTTTCAAAAGTAATTTTAGGTTTTAATGCTACCGGAATATATAATGACAACCACTTATTTTTAAAAGGAGTAAACACAGTGTATGGTTTACCGTCAGCTTTGACCACTTCGGATTCCTCAAAAATCACTTGATCTTTAAAAGAAAGTAATTCAATACCATTAGCTTTTAGGAGTTTTGCAATTTTTTGATCTCTTTTTATAGCATAAGGTTCGTAGTCCCTGTTAATAAAGACCTTATCAATAGTATAATTCTCTATTAATTTTTTCCAAAGTTCTTCAGTGTTCCCTTTTAAAATTAAAAGAGAACTGTTGTTTTTTCGAAGAACAAGATTGATGTCAAAAAGTGTTTTGTAAATAAAGTTTACTCGTGGATCATCATTGGGCAATTCGTTAAGAATACTTTCATCAAAAATAAAGATGGGCAATACGTTCTTTTTTGTCGCAATCGCTTCATAGAGGGCAATGTTGTCTTCAAGTCTTAAATCTCTTCTGAACCAAAATATGGAAATCTTCATAGTTTAATTTAATTATTAGGACTTGTTAGTTTTTTTAGCATTCCATTAAAAATGGAGCCATGAAAAGGTAAGACCAAATACCAATATAACCTACCCATAAGTCCTAAAGGTCTAAATGTAGCCGTTTGAATAAGTTCACCAGATTCAATTTTAAATTCAAGCCAAGCTTCACCAGGTAGTTTCATTTCAGCAAATAAAAGTAATCGACCTTCGTTTTTGTTTGCATACAATACCCTCCAAAAATCTAATACATCTCCAACGTCTATAGAATTAGGGCTGGTACGACCTCTTCTAAGTCCAACTCCTCCTGCTAATTTATCTATAAAACCTCTTAATTTCCATAACCAATCTCCATAATACCATCCTGTTTGTCCACCGATGCTCCATATTTTTTCAATACAATCTTCCCTATTATTAAAGATCATTTTTCGTTGATCTTTATAACATCCAAATGTTGGAATTTGAATGAAATCTGAAATATGACTACTAAATCCGCTACTGGCATAAGCATCCTTCCAGCTTGAGACAATCTCGTTATTTTCAATTTTAGCGAACGCCTTTGCTAAAGATTCTTTATAGCTTATAGGAGTAACTTGCAAAATGTAGTTTATTTCGGTGTTGCGGCAAATAACTTCTACTTTCATACTGTTTACTAAGGCTGCTGCTAACCTGTAGGATGTAGATGTTACAAAATATAACCAATACGAAGATAGGCGAGGAGTCATTACAGGAACCGTGTATATTTTCCGGTTTAATTTTCTCATTCGACTAAACGCTAGAAGCATTTCTTTATATGATAAAATATCTGGTCCACCGATGTCAAAATCTCGATTATATGTTTTTTTATTAAAAATAGATTTTGAAAGAAAAGCAATCACATCTGAAATGCCAATTGGCTGACATCGAGTATTTAGCCATTTTGGAGTTATCATAACAGGAAGTTTTTCGACTAAATCTCTAATAATTTCAAAGGATGCGCTTCCAGATCCTATAATTATACCAGCTCTTAGGGTTGTAAAATTATAAGTTCCTTTATTTAGTTCTAATTCTACCGTTTTTCTCGAAGCAAGATGCTTGGACAATTCAGTTTCATTAATAATCCCACTTAAATAAATTACATGTTGTACTTGAGTTTTGTTTATTGCATTTCTGAAATTTATAGCAGATTCTTGTTCTAGTACCTGATAATCTAAAGATGCAGACATGGAATGAACTAAATAATATGCGCCATCAATATCTTTTGGAATCGTTTCAAGGGAATCTTTGTCTAAAAGATCAACTTGAAAAATCGATATTTTTGATTTTATGGATGAAGGTGGATGAAACCTATCAATATCCCTAACACAGCAAACTACCTCATGTCCTTCTTCTACCAAAAGAGGAAGGAGACGTTTCCCAATATATCCTGTTGCACCGGTTAGTAGTATTTTCATTTTTTATTTCAATTCTATTTTGTCGATTATTAACTGGAAGTTTTCATTTTTTTTATTTCCAATTAAAAATACGACTTCTTCTATAGAATCATGGTAGAAATTAGGACTATTAAGTTTTCTTCCTCTAAAAGAAGGATACATTTCTTTTAAAGGTATTTCTATTTCTTGCCATGCACCAGATGTAGAGAATGTTTTTATATAAGAATAGTAATTTCTTGAATTATCTTTTATTCTTAATTGATAATCTTTTCCATCTCCTTTTATTTTTAAGTAGATTTTATTTTGATCAGTTACTTTTAAAGGATTAAAAACATAGCGCACTGAAGAAAATCCACCGTTGTTCTCTAAAGATACCACTCCGGAAAATACACCAAACCCATCTTCACTTAAGGTGATGGTACTAGATGATCTGCCACCCATCACATTATCGTCTACTATCCTCCAACTATATATATTTGAGTTTTTATTAAAATTGAAAATTTTAATTGTAGTGGCTGGAATATTAATTAATAAAAGTAATAATAAGAAATTCATAATTATAAAATGTTTAACAAAGCACAAATGTAATTAAACAAAATACATTTTGGTTTGTTTTATGAATGTATTAATTACATATTACTAACAATACTCATTAGAAAAGGGTTTACCGTTAAGTAAACCCTTTTGTTTAATTTAGATTCTTCGCTTACGCTATGAATGAAAAATTGCGATTAGTGCTGACTTTTTTTAAAGCCATAGGTGTTTTGTCCAATAAAATCTTTAGGAAATTTATCATCACCCTTAAACCCAATTTCAACGGTTCCACTTTCTTCAGGGATGTAATTTGTTTTAAAAATATAATCCCATAGACTTAAACTAATTCCATAATTCACCCCATTCTTTCCTTCTGGTAGCACGCTAGCGTGATGGTATAAATGCATCACCGGATTATTTAATATATACTTTAATGGTCCCCAGGTAATTTTAATATTAGAATGATTTAAATGGCCAATCGCGATGGTGATAAAGTGAACAATAAAAGCCTGTTGAGGTTCAAAACCACCAATAATAATTACACCAAAGGTTTTAAGTGGTTTATAAAATATATTCTCCATCCAATGGTATCTTAAATGAGCAGCAAACCCCATTTCTTTTACACTGTGGTGTACTTTATGAAACTTCCATAGAAAAGGATATCTATGTAATAACACATGAGTAAACCATTGTACAAAATCAAGTATAATAAAGAATACAAACAACTGTAGCCAGGTCGACCAATGTGAAATATCAAAAACCACCAAACTATTTGAGCTAATATTAATTTCGGCAAGGAGAAGCCCTAAAATATTATAGACACCACTAATCACTATAGTAAAGATGAAAAAATTGAAGAACATATAAAATCCATCTAGCCAAAAATCGCGTCTAAGTATGGATTGTTGTTTTCGCCAGGGGAAAACAATTTCCAGCAACCAAACAAAAATTGAGATTGCTATAAGACCCCAAAAGTAATTGTTATACCAAGGGACTTCAAATATTATAGATTTCCACGTCCAATCTACAGTGCCTAAAAAGGCGTTAATAAAGGTGTCTAAATATTTCCCCAAGTTCTTATCTTAATACAGTTAAACTATGTCTTTCTAAAACGTAAATGATTAAAACTACTTCATTCCGTCCAAGCGCCATCGTTTTTTTTACATTATTATAATCTAAAAGTTTTGTGAGTACAAAGGTAGTCTGTGCAGATCGCCCGCCACTATAATAATATACAATTATTTGGTCATCTTTTGTTATTGTCAAATTAAATTTACCATTTATATTTTCTTCTTTAAAATGAATGCAACTAATTTTTTACATAATTTCTCTGTCTTTAGGATCCTACATAAATTATGTCAGGCTACATATTAATAACAATAAATTGCATTTATTTAGCACTTTATAATGATAAAAAAAGTTCTTTATTTTCGTAAACCCAAAGCGATAAAGCATTCGGACTAGAAGGCAAGTCTAATTTCGTAATAATATTTGAACGGTGCTTTTGTATTGTTCTTATTGAAACTGAGAGTAATTCTCCTATTTCTTTTGAAGATTTTTCTTGAGCAATTAAGCGAATAATAGTACGCTCAGAAGGGGAGAGGTACTTAATTTTTTCGAGCTCAGGATAAATTTCCATTTCAAAAATTTCATTAAAAACCTTACTAGCATAAAACACTCCTTTCATTGCAGCTTGGATACAATTCTTAATCTCAACGAAAGGTTCATCTTTAAGTAAGTATCCAGAAACACCCATTTTTTGCGCTTTTAAAATCACCTCTTTTTCTTTATAGGAAGTAAGAATTATAAAACGAGTATCCAAGCCTCTTGCTTTGCATTTTTCAATGACCTCAAAACCTGTCAAAATAGGCATATTAATATCTAATAGTGCAATCGTTGGTTTTTTAGAATATATCACTTCTAGCGCTTTAGCACCATTAGAGACGCCCTCTAAAACGTTGAAGCCATAGTCCTGCAATTCATCCACTAAACCTTTTAAAAGCATTGGGTGGTCATCAGCTACTAGAATAGTAATATTAGGATTCATTTTTTATAGGTATAGTGAAAATAAAGTTTGTTCCTGTGTTCAATTTACTATCGATAGAAAGCTTTCCTTCCATAATTCTAATTCTTTCGAAAATAGTTTTTAATCCTAAACTATTTTTATTTTTACTATCAGCTACATCAAAGCCTTGTCCGTTGTCAGAAATAAATGCGATGATCGTATTTTTTTCTTCTTTAACTGAAACAGTTACCGCTTTTGCTTTTGCGTGTTTTACAATGTTAGTTAAACATTCTTGAATTAGTCTGTAAAAATTTAAGCTCGTACTTTCTGTGAAATTTTCATCTATATTATCTAGGTCCACTGTAAAGAATAGGGGAGTTTGTTTGTCATATTCATTAATCAATTGCGCTATGCTTTGAGACAGTCCTAGTTCTTGAAGTAAAGCCGGATATAAACCTCTAGAAATACTTCTAACTTCTTCAAGGGCATTATTGGTTAAGCTTGTAATTTCAAATTGGTCTAGGTTTTGAGATTTCTTCTTAATTAAAGTTAACTTTTGTCCCAGACTATCATGAAGTTCTCTCGCAATTCTTGTTCTTTCATCTTCTTGAGACTGGATTAAATCTTGAGAAAAAATTTCTTGTTGCTTTTTTTCTTTAGTCACATTATTTTTTGATTTAAAAGCGGTAAACAACAAGAAAATAGCGATAAGACCCAATCCGCCAAAAAGGATCCAAAGGTTTTTAATGCTATTATTAGAATCTAACAGTGCTATGTTACTTTCTTGTGTTTTGATTTTTAAGCCTTGTTTTTCTGATTCGTACTTAATACGTAAATCGTTGATTTTTGTGGTTTTCTCCATAGAAAAAATACTGTCTTGTATTTTTTGATATTTTTTATAATTGTCCAAAGATCCCTTATAATTGCGTGCTTTTTCTTCAACTAAATGTAAAATATAATAAGCATACCTCTCTTGACGTAGATTATTTACTTTAGCAACATCAATAGCTTTTAGGGCGTATTCTCTTGCTTTAGATAAATTGTTCATATCTAAGTACGTTTCGGCAATATCATTACAAGTATGCGCTATATCTTTATTAAACCCTTGATTAATTGTTAAGGGTAATGATCTTAGAAGATATTCAAGAGATTTTTCATAATTTTTTAAAAACCTATAAGAAGAACCTATATTTTGTAGCACGTTACCGGTGGTAATAACGGATGTTTTTGAACACTTCAAAAGAAGTATCTCATAAAGCTCTATTGCTTTATAAAAGAGATTATCTTTTTGGTATTTCATCGCTTCTTTTTGGTATGTCACAGCTATACAAAACTCGTTCATCAAAACACGCCTATCTTTTAATTCTTTAAAAATAATTAAGGCACTTTCGAAGCTCGTACGCGCCTTGAAAAAATCTCCAGTATTCAAATAGAGTTTCCCTATTCTTTCTAAATTAAGTGCAATTCCTGGTTTATAAGCACTCTCTTGATCAAGTTTTAAAGATTGTAAGTAATAGTCTAAAGCTAGATCATATTTTGAATTCTTAAAATAACTGACCCCAAGTCTATAATAGCATCGTGCTATTTGTGAATTATTGTTCAATTTTTCAAAAATGATAAGTGCTTTTTTAAGCAAGGCAACACTTTCTAAATAAGGCCCTTTTCTTTCGTAGTACTTGGCTTGGTGGAAATAGCCATAGGCTATTAAATTTTCATCATTTATTTCCTTAGCGCGCTCTAAACCATCCAAAACAAGCACAAGTGCATCTTCGTAATTCTTCTGCTTATATAAGTCTGTGGCAGATTGGTATGTTTTAGTAACTTCATCCTGTACAGAAATAGTTTGAGCATTCAATCCATAAAAGGGAATAGTAAATAAAAAGAGGAGAAAAAATGCTTTCAATAACTTATTGATATTAATGTTTAACAAATGTATATATAAATTAATATAATAATAAAGGATTAACAAATTTAAAACTCTTTTTGGGGTTGTTGATTTTTTTAAAAGGAACTCTATTTTTCATAAGATCATAATCTTAATATTTTTTTTAGGTTAAAGTCATAATATTCACCTTTATTTATTCCGAATTTTCGGTGAATGAATAAAGGTGAATATAAATAGTTTAAAACCTTCAATAAGGTTTATTTACGATCATCTGGATAGAATTAAATCACTTTAGTACGTATGGGTACGTATATTCCACACGCAAATTAATTTTATCTTCGGTCCCTCAATAAAAATCGCCTTGAAAACTATAATTTTCGAGACAGAAAAAATAAAAAAATAAAAAAATGAAAAAAATTTACCTATCATTGATATTAGTGGCTTTTGTCAGCCTACTGTTTGTAAACTGTGAATCGGATGATGAAGTCATCGAAGAAATTGAAGTAGTTGTACCTGTAGACCCTATTTCTCTCGAACGTGAAGAAGGTGGTCAAGATGCGATAAACATATTAACCGAAGAGGTCTATACCAGTTTGACAATAGAACTTGCCTATCTTGAAGGGAATCGTCCTCAGCAAAAATCGTTAGATTCGTTAACAGTTTTTATTAACAAAAGAGTAAATAAGAGTGGCGGTATAACATATGTTGAAACAGTACTTCCTAGCGAGACAATGCCATCCGGTGTGACTTTACCATATGATAAAGAACTAGAGATTGAACAACAATATCGCACACAATTTAGAAGTGAGACGAATCTTGCCTTGTGGATCTTAATGGTTGATGAAGTGATGCTAAATGAAGATGGTACTAATGATGATGATACAATTGGTTTTGTGTATAGCAATACCGGTATGGTATTGAGTATCCCTAATATTACATCAACAGCTGAGGGTAGTCCAATCTCCGGGTATGATGGAGTGGAGGCTTCTACTTTACAGCATGAGTTTTGTCACTGGCTTGGGATATTTGGACCTCGAGCAGATGCTTTGCATGAAGCTGGTGAACACGAAGGTATTGGCGATGATGGGGATGGAACTGGTCATTGTAAAGTGCCTACCTGTTTAATGTTTTATTCATCTAATAACCCTCTTCACGGAGGATGTGTTTCAAGATTTCAAAGCGAGTTTCTTGTAGAATTAGATGCGCTTTGTATCGCAGATTTACAAGCTCTTGGAGGTAAATAGTCTCGTTTAAAATAACGTAAATAAGGATTGTATAAATTTAGGATTGTAACTATAAAAAGCCCTGTCAATATTGACAGGGCTTTTTATTTGCAACCTAGACAAGGAGATTTGTTTACGAAGTTAACAAATCTTGATATTGTTTTAATAATTTAGTTCGGTATACTATATATTAGGTCAATCTAACAAACAATCCCTCATCGTTTTTATTTACTTTGGCCATCCCGTTTTTTGTTAATCCCTTAAGGGTCTTATCCCATTTTTTATTAGATAATCCAGATTGAGCTTTTAGTTCGTTTAATTCGATAGGAGAATTAACTTTTAGGATATTAATGATTATTTTCTCATCATCACTCATCGCAACTTGCTTTACTTCAGGTTTCATTTGAGGGAAGAATAGTACTTCTTGTATGGAAGCGTTATTGGTTAAAAACATAATAAAACGATCCATTCCAATTCCCATTCCAGAAGTTGGAGGCATTCCATATTCTAAGGCTCTTAAAAAATCTTGATCTATAAACTCTGTTGCTTCATCGTCTCCACGTCCAGATAATTTTACTTGGTCTTCAAAACGTGCTCTTTGGTCTATTGGGTCGTTTAACTCAGAATACGCATTCGCTAATTCTTTACCACAAATAATCAACTCGAATCGCTCGGTAAGATCTGGATTAGAACGGTGTTCTTTGGTTAGCGGACTCATTTCTTTTGGATAGTCTGTAATAAAAGTAGGTTGAATGTAGTTGGCTTCACATTTTTCACCAAAAATTTCATCGATTAACTTTCCTTTACCCATCGTTTCATCTACGCCAATTCCCATTCCTTTAGCTGCTTGTCTAATTTCATCTTCCGATTTTCCAGAAATATCAAAACCGGTATAATGCTCGATCGATGCTGCCATCGTCACTCTTGCATAAGGAGCTTTAAAATTAATTTCATGTTCTCCAAAAGTAGTTTTTGAGCTTCCGTTTACTTCCGTAGCACAATATTCTAATAATTTTTCAGTGAAATCCATCATCCAATTGTAGTCTTTATAAGCTACATAGATTTCCATCATCGTAAATTCTGGATTGTGGGTACGATCCATCCCTTCATTTCTGAACGTTTTTGCGAACTCAAAAACACCATCAAAACCACCTACGATTAATTTTTTTAAGTATAATTCACAGGCAATTCTCATATACATTGGAATGTCTAGAGAATTGTGATGTGTTTTAAAAGGTCTTGCAGCTGCACCTCCAGGGATAGATTGTAGGATTGGAGTTTCAACTTCAAAATAACCACTGTTATTAAAGAACGTACGCATCGCTGTAAATAACTTGGTACGTTTTATAAAAACTTCTTTTACTTTCGGGTTCACTACTAAATCTGCATATCGCTGACGGTAACGCAATTCAGGATTATTAAATTCATCAAAGGTGTTTCCTTCGCTATCTGTTTTTGGTAATGGTAATGGTTTTAATGCTTTAGAAAGTAATTTAAAGTTCTTAACCATTACGGTTTTCTCGCCTACTTGAGTAGTGAATAATTCTCCTTCAATACCAATAAAATCACCAATGTCTAATAGTTTTTTATAAACATCGTTATAAAGCACTTTGTCTTCATCTGGACAGATTTCATCTCTATTAAAATATACTTGAATTCTTCCTTTTGAATCTTGCAATTCAGCAAATGAAGCTTTTCCTTGTATGCGACGAGACATTAATCGTCCAGCAATAATTACTTTTTTACCATTCTCGAAATTCTGTTTAATATCCGTTGTCATCGCATCCACCGGAAATAAATCTGCTGGATATGGGTTAATACCTAAGGCTCTTAGTTGTGTGAGCTTTTCTCTACGTACTTGTTCCTGTTCGGATAATTGCATAATCAAATTTTTAAAACGCTACATATTTAGCAGACAGTTGCAAAAATAATTATTATTCGCATCTTAAGACTACTTAATTAGCAACATTTTCTGCGATGTTTTCTAAGAATTTCTTAGCGCTTTTATTAGTAGGGTTTATGGCTAGTGCTTTATTGTAAAAAGTTAAGGCTTCTTCTTGATTTCCTGAGTTATATAATTTGTTCGCTAAATTAACGTATCCGTGATCTTCTTCAGGGTACAAGCCCACATTTAATCGAGCAATAGCAATACCTTCTTCTTTCTTATTGGCATAAAATAACACGGAAGAATAGGTATTTAATTCCGAAAATTTAACAGCATATGGCTTTACTTTTTTAGTTACCTTTTTTATTTTTTGATTAAATTTATCTACTCCCATTTCATTAAGTATCGCATTGGTTTTTGTTACAATTTGATAATTAGCGACATAATCGTTATTAATAATACTCGAAATGTCTTCTTCAAAACTTTTAGAAGGATGTTCTACAATTCTATTAATTTCTTGACCGTTCTTGTAAAAAATCATAGTGGGAACTCTATGGATATTCATTCCCTCATGTTCTCCTCCAGGACTTTGTTTGTAGTTTTCTCTTTTATTATCTACCCCTACAGTTGTTAAACGATCTAAAGGAAAATTTGCTGCACCTAATGTTTTGTAAAATATTGGAACTTCCTTTTTGCTATCTCCACACCAAGTACCCAAAAACATGGTAATGGTATATTCGGATAAATTTTCTTTAAACTGATT
>CEWR01154370.1_pt1 | contig 12827 bp, 8 predicted proteins | sample 356321 | NCBI WGS metagenome assembly CEWR01 (sample SAMEA2621551, study PRJEB7988) | marine metagenome | biome: marine biome (ENVO:00000447); feature: mesopelagic zone (ENVO:00000213); material: "saline water (ENVO:00002010), including plankton (ENVO:xxxxxxxx)" | depth 790 m
GCCAACCCAGTGGCATCGGTGCTTAGTGCCGCCATGATGCTTGACCACCTGGACGAGACAGAGGCGGCCAGTCAGCTCAGGCGAGCGGTGGAAAAGACGCTGGCCAGCGGGCAGGGGACACCGGACCTGGGGGGCGACCTGTCGACCAGCCAGATGGGTGACCTGTTGATTGCCAATCTCGAGTAAGGGCAGTGCTGCTGAGAATGAGAGATTCCTGGTCTGGAAAGAAGCCGATCAGTGGCCGTAAAGTTCACGCCAATTCCCTATTTTGACAGGGATGGCTGCGCGTTGTCCCTGGAACTGAGAAGCTGTCAGGATTATGCCGGTTTTGTCGATCTCTGGCCCGTCGATGTGCCGATACCAAGTGACGAAACAGATCGTTGTTGGGGGGACGTCCAGTGGCAGACCGCGCATCTTTTGCCAGGTTCTTTTCCATGCTGTCACTCGGCCTGGTGATCTGTCTGATGGCAGGCTGTGGCCAGGCACGCCAGTCGATGAGAAACCTGGACATCCATGCACCGAAGCCTGGCTATGTCCAGGTCCCTCCCTGTGACCGTCCGCAGCTGCTTGCGGGCACTCTCCTGTCAGGCGAAAGGTCCCTGCCTGGCGAAGCATACCGTTCACGGCGAGAACGTATCGAGGAGCGAGTGAACTGCCTGGGATGTGGTGAGATCTTCTGGAACAGCTGGCACAGTGATCCCCCTCGGCCCGAGGACCGTATTTCCTCCTATTACCCGCTGGAAATGAGGCGGTGAGAGATTCTCTCCTGCCTCTTGCCAGTAGCGCGCTGGACTGAAATCTACCGTCGTTCCCTTTCCTGCCTGTTGTCTGCACCGTTATCATACGACTTCGTCCCTGACGTTTTCCTGACGTCGTTGGTATCCACAGTTAGTGATAACGGGTGTTGTTCATGGCGATCACGGGTGTCGAGGCCTTCCTGGAGATGCTTTCGGAGTTTGGTGTCGAATATATCTTCGGCAATCCCGGCTCCACCGAGCTTCCGCTCAACGATGCGCTGGCAGTGGATAAACGTTTCAAGTACATCCTCGGACTCCAGGAAGTTCCGGTGATGGCGATTGCGGACGGGTACAGCATGGCCTCACGCCAGCTGGCAGTGGTGAACCTGCACATTTGCTGCGGCCTCGGGAATGCGATGGGAATGCTCTACAACGCCTACCGCGAGGGAACTCCCTTGCTGGTTACTGCAGGGCAGCAGGACCGGCGGTTGATGTTTGAAGAACCGATCCTGGGCGGGGACATGATCTCGGTTGTCCGGCCCTGGACCAAGTGGGCGGTTGAGGTTCAGAGGATCGAGGACCTCCCGTCTGCCCTTCGCCGAGCGGCCCGGGTTGCTCTCACTCCACCCACCGGCCCGGTTTTCATGTCACTGCCGGTTGACCTGCAAATGGAGGTCGCCGACGAGCTTGACCTTTCACCGATCACCCTTATCAACAATCTCGTGCGGCCTCCCCGGCAGGCGCTGGAACAGGCGGCGACACTGTTGCTCGAGGCTCGTGCCCCGGCGATCCTGGCTGGCAGCCGGGTTACTGAGGCCGGGGGATGTGACTCTCTGGTCGAGCTTGCCGAGCTACTGGGGGCCCCGGTGATCAGTGAATCGGGGACGACCCACGGGCGGCTGGCATTTCCCTCGGACCATCCTCTTTATAGTCAGGGCCTGCCTCTCTGGTCACCCGATGTGCACGCGCGACTCGATCCCTACGACGTGATTTTCGTGGCCGGGATGGACATGCTGCGACAGTACATTTATCACGAGCCGGCCTGCCCCATCCCCGATCATGTCAGGCTGATTCACCTGGACGAGGATCCCTGGCAGCTGGGGAAAAACTACCAGCCCGAGGTTGGCCTGGTGGGACATACCCGGGCCGGCCTGGAGGAGCTGGTTGAACTGGTGGGGACTGGCCAGGACGAGGAGCAGAAGGTCCGGGCCAGAGAGCGTGCCGGGAAGATTGCTGCCGAGAATCAAAAGGCGCGAGAGGAGCTCGAGGAGGAGATTGACCGGCAACGTGGCGTAACGCCGCTTACTCCTCTCTGTGCCATGGAAGCGATTGCCCGTGTCCTGCCCGAGAATGTGGCGGTCGTGGAGGAGGCGGTGACAACCACCAACACCACGCTGGAACGACTCGGTGCGTTGAAGAACACGACCGGTTACTTTGGCCATCGTGGCTGGGCACTTGGATGGGGACTGGGAGTTTCGATCGGGGCCCAGTTGGCCTGGCCCGATCGCCCGGTGATCGGCATCCTTGGAGAGGGAGCAGCGATGTACGGGATCCAGGGACTCTGGACAGCAGCGCGTTACCAGGTCCCGGTCACCTTCGTGATCTGCAACAACTCCCAGTACCATATCCTCAAGCTCTGTGCCCGCACGCTGCAATTGCCGCATGCCGAGCAGGGGAACTTTGAAGGACTCGATCTTGACGAGCCGGAAATTGATTTTGTCGGCCTGGCCAGGTCACTTGGTGTGGAGGCTCATCGCGTGGAGGACGCCGATGCGCTGAGCGATCATCTTCGCAAGGGGATCGCTTCGGATCGACCGCTGCTGCTCGACGTGAGCATTTCACGTGGGCTGGGGGAGCGGTTGAACTACGGCTAGCGGAATCCTATTCTTTGAAATCGCCAGCCGTGACGATGATCAGCTTCTCCGGCTTGAAGTATTTATTTAATGCCGTGTTGACCTGCTCCACCGTCAGGCTCTCGATGCTCAGCTCCAGGTCCCTGGTGGTCTGGATGTCCCGGTGACCTGACAGCAGGGAACCGTAGAGGCTCAGCAGGCCGTCATTTGACGAGCGAGAGACGAGATTGCTCTGCAGGATCGACTCTTTTGCCCGTGCCAGCTCATCCTCGGTGACCCCTCCCTTGAGCAACCGTTTCAATTCCTCGTCGATTGCCTTGACGACCTTGGGTGAGTTTTCCGGATTGGAGATCGCGTAGATCATCAGTCGGCTCAGTTCTTCGTGAGGATAACTGCTGTACATTGCAGCGATTCCGTAAGAGAGCCCGTCCTTCTGGCGTACCCGGTCAGCCAGTCGCGAGGAAAGGCTTCCACCCCCGAGGACATGGTTCCCCACCACCAGGGCGGGATAATCCGGATGAAGGCGGCCCACCGGTACCTGCATGGCGGCCAGGTACATGGAGTTTTTCTTGTCAGGCGTGTTGATCTTCTCGTGGCTCCCCGCGGCTTTCAGGAAGGACGTGCGCGGGATGCGAGTGTATTTTTCAGTACCCGAGAGACTCCCCACGATCGACTCGATGGTCTCCTGAACGTTCTCCGGTTCGAAATCGCCAATGATGACCAGCTCCCCGGACGTGTTGGTAATGAAACTGTCGTAGAGCTTTCGGATATCTGAAATCTGGACCGCCTTGAGTTCCTCGATCTGCTGCGGAATCGTGTGTTCGGCACGTAGGTCGTCCTGCTTGTACGGGAACAGTTTCCTGCGGATCAAGTTCACGGCAAGTGCCTGGGGGTCACTCTGCATCGCCTCGAGTTGTGTCAGTTGTTGCTGTCGCATGACGTCGAATTCGTTTTCCGGAAACGTCGGTTGCAGTAGTACCTGCTTGAGGATTTCCAGCGTGGCAGGCAGGTTCTCTTTTTTTACCTTGATGGAGAAACCGAGAGATCCCAGGCCACTACTGCCAGAGAGGGACGCTTCCAGGTTGTCGAGCGCATCCTGGATTTGTTGGTGGTCCATTTCCGCGGTGCCACGCATCATCAACGATCCCAGGAAGCCACTGGCGCCATCCAGTCCAGCCAGGTTCTCGAGGTTGCCGAAGTTGAGCTGCAGGCTCACCAGTACAAGTTCGCCACGAGTTTTCTTTGGCAGCAGGGCAACCTGGACACCATCATTGAGCTTTGCCAGCGTGGTCCGTTTCTTGATGTTCTCCAGTGTCGCTTCGAACTTTTCACCCTGGGCAATCGCCTCCCGTCCCTTGTAGTCTTTCACCATCTCGGCGATATCGGGCAGTCCGGGGATGCTCACCTGCTGGGGTTCCTCGGTGGGAATGAAAAGGCCCACGGTACGATTGCTTTGTTGCATGTATTGCTTTGCCACCCGTTGCACATCCTCGGCCGTGACTTTTTCGACGCGGTCGCGATAGAGGAAGAACAATCGCCAGTCCCCCTGGGCCGCCCAGTCACTCAGCTCGATGGCAACCCGGCTGGTATTGGCAATCGCCTGTTCTCGCTGTTTTTTGATCTGCTGGATCACGCGCTGCACCTCTTCATCCGTTACGCCCTCTTCACCAATTTTTTCGATCTCGGCAATCATCACATCACGGACCTGGGTCAGGTTGTCCTTCTTGGTAGCCTGGGAATAGAAGATCATCACGCCCGGGTCATGAAGGGCAAAGGTGCCACCGACGATACTGCTGGCGATCTTCGTCTCGACCAGGGCCTTGTAGAGCCGACCCGCGGGTTCCGTGACCAGCACATAGCTGAGGACATCGACGGCAGCAAAATCAGGGTGCGCCGCGGCGGGGACATGGTAAACGAGTCCCGCCATGGCGACATCGCCGACGCGGCGCAGTGTCACGCTCCGTTCCCCGTCCTGGGCAGGCTCGTCCGTGTAGGTTTTATCCAGTTCCCGCTTGGGCCGGGGAATCGAACCGAAGTACTTGTTGATGAGAGCCAGCGCCTTGGCATCTTCAAACTGGCCGGCGACGACCAGGATGGCATTGTCGGGCTGGTAGTACTTGCGATAAAAACCTCGCAGACGGGGGAGCGGGACCCGTTCAATATCACTGCGGTTACCAATCGTCGATTTACCATAGTTATGCCATTCGAATGCGGAGGCCCGCATTCGTTGCATGAGGATCCTGCTCGGTGAATTTTCACCGCGTTCGAACTCGTTCCTGACCACCGTCATTTCTGATGCCAGGTCCTCTCCCTTGATAAAGCTGTTGATCATCCGGTCCGATTCCAGCTTGATGGCAAGTTCCAGGTTCTCGTCGCTGGCCGGGAGCGTCTCGTAGTAATTGGTGCGATCGAGTGACGTGGTCCCGTTGAACTGGGCTCCCTTTTCCGTGAGTAGCTTGGGAATATTCTGGTGCGTGGGAGTTCCCTTGAAGAGCATGTGCTCAAGCAGGTGGGCCATGCCCGTTTCCCCGTATCCCTCGTGCCTGGAACCGACAAAGACGGTCATGTTCACCGTCACCGTGGGACGGGACTCGTCCCCGTAGAGCAAGACCTGGAGCCCGTTCTCCAGCTGGTACTGCGTGATCCCCTCGACCGTGGCCAGTTTCTCTGGTTCCGCAGCGTGTATCCCTGGGCTGGCGTAAACGAGCAGTGCAGCGAACAGTGCCAGAATGCAGACGGGGAAACGAATTGCAGGTATGCGTGACACGGCGATATTCCCTTTCAGTGGAACTTCGGTTGAATCGGGGCATGACAAACCAGCCATGCTCTGCTCATGATCGGACTTGGCAAACCGCGTGTCAATCGGCTGGTGGGCTGGGATGGAGGTCATACCAGAAAAAGTACTCCTGGTAGGGAATCCAACCATCGCTCATGTCCCGGACGCGGCCGTCCCGTTGAAATCCGATTTGCTCAAAAAAATGGTGAGCCCGGTTAAAACGCGTGTCTGACCAGAATTCAACGCGTTTGAATTCCTCCTGGCGGGCGAGCTCGATTGCCCAGTCCATCAGCTTTTCTCCCCACCCGGTTCCTCGCAGGGAACTGTCGAGGTAGAGTCGCCGAAACGTGCAGGTCGCCCTGGCAGGATCGAGTGGAAGCAGAGCATGGCTGCCAAGGATCCTTTCCCCGGCCAGTACGACGAAGGAGCCACCAGCGTGCAGGTAAGTGGCAGGAATGTCGGTCAGGTCCGCGTCCGCGCCCTCCAGGCAGAGGCGGTCCCCGTACTCCTGGTAGACCTGGTCAATCAGTGCAATCACGCCCTCCTGGTCATTGCTGTCGAAGGGGCGAAGTACCGGTTCGATCATCTGCGGAGCGTCCTTCCCTAGGGATCGGTTGTGGCGGGACGGGACAACTTGCCGGTGGGCTGGGGTCGGGCAAGTGCCTCCAGCCTGGCGGCGAAGCGACGATGTTCCATTGCTTCCTCGTTGCGACCGGAAATATCAAGCAGCGTGGCGAGGTAGAGGTGCAAACGGTAATTCGTCGGATTATTGTCGAGCGAAAGTTCCAGGGCATTGATCGCTCCCTCGATATCGCCAGCTTGTGCCAGGGACTTGGCATAGGGACCGTAACGGTCCGATGCCCATGGATTGAAATTGATAACCTGGCGATAGTACTGGTTGGCTGCTTCCAGGTTATTCTTCTGGTACTGCAGGGAGGCCATCATCTGCAGTCCCAGCTCGTGGGTTGGCTGGAGTTTGAGGATGGCGGCAAGACATCTGCCTGCCGAGTCGTAGTCCTTTTCCAGCAGGTAAATATTTCCCAGGTACTGGAGCGCAATAACGTCATTGCTGGCGGCCCGGGTGGTGGCCAGCAGTTTTTTCCTCGCCTGTTCCAGGTAGTGAGGATTATTGCCTTTCATTGCCTGGACATAGAGCGATATTCCTTCGGCGCGTTCGCGTTCCCATGCCGGTAGCCGCTGATCCGCTTTGTCGAAGAATTCCCATTGTGAATTGGTCGGCGGTTTTGTCTCGGAGGGTGAGCGGGAGGGATTCTTCAGGATGCGGTGGTCGGTTGCTGATGAGTGGGCGATGTTGTTGACATTCGTCTTTCCCATGTGACAGTGGACACAGGAGTTGTCCTTCGCCATGCGAATGGACTCGTCCTCCGAGCACCCGTTGTTCTCATGGCAGTTGAGGCAGCGAGACTGGTAATATGTCCCGGCTTGTCCGGGATCCGGCTTCTGGTGTGGATCATGGCAGGAAATGCACCCCATCCTGCCCTCGCTTGCCTGGAAACATCGGCTACTGTGCATCTGCTCAACGTGGCTGGTGAATTTGACCTCTCCCTGCTCGTCGAACCCCGTGCCACTGACCAGCACGGTCCAGGCCTCAGAGAGTTCCTGGCCCGGCCGGAAATCCAGAAAGGTTTTTCCGAATCGTGGCTGCCGCCAGCGACCGGCGAGGTGGCACTGGTTGCAGACGCTCTCTCGCTTGCGAGGATCGAGTTGCGCCGGGTTGACGATGAACGAGTCTTCTCCCACCTGTCCAGCGAGGTGCATTTCGACGTGCTTCTTGCCGGGGCCGTGACAACGCTCGCAGCCAATACTCAGCTCGTGAAAGGGTTCGGCTGGATCGTACTGGTTCTCAAGGCCGGCAAGGCTGTTGACGTGGCCGGCATGACAGGAAAGACAGTCATCGTCGACGCGTCGTTCAAAGCGGAGATGATCCGCAGGCCGGTAACCAGGTGCCAGGTCCCAGATGCCCTTTCGTACGTACCAGGTGAGGGGCGATTGAAACAGCAGGGGCCCTCGTTGGAACAGGTAGGATCGACCCCGCGACCCCGATCCAACGGAAAAGTCGATCTCCACCTCCTGGTTGAATAGCAGTTCCCCGTCGGCGTCACGGAGTGATTCCCCGTGATGATACCTTGTGTCGGACTCGATTTCGTCAGTCGGAATGGTACTGGCACGGTACTGGAAACCACCACTGGCAAACGTGTTCTCTTCCAGGTAATCCTCGATTTCGGAGGCCTGGTTGATCAGGGTGATTGAGTTGCCCATCGGGTGACGACGAAAAGTATCCGCGATCTCTTTATGGCAGTCACGGCAGGCAGTACTGCCAACATATTCATCCGAAGGATCCGGGGGGAGAGGAAGCACGGGGCCGGAAAGGTCCAGTTCCAATGTGACTTGGCGGGCCTTTCGCCGGGAGGTGAAAATCAGCATGGCGAGCAGGGAGGTACAGACAAGGAGACTCACAATGATCCTTGTATGTGGACTGCCGGGCCGTTTGCTCACGGATGCTTTGGCATCGTTCATGATTATCTGTGACAGGCGAACGGGGAGATGGTTCCGATCAAGCAGCGTGCTTTTGAAACAGAAGTGAACGTAAAAAACATCGGCACATCCTGCTGTTGAATACCGATTAAACTATAAACCATGGTTCAATGCACTGCCGCATAGATGGATCCCGTTGGGCCCCTGGCGGAGAGCGGACAATCTGCTTTGTTGCCATGGCAGGATTGGGGTATTCTGAAGTACCCTTTGATTCGCGTGACGATCAGGATCGTCGATTCGCTCTCCTGTCAAGAAATTCACACCATGGCCACGTCCGCCCCTTCCTCCCCGATTGACCCGCCGCATCCGCGGCAAAACTGGGTACTTGGTCCAGTTCCTGATTACCTCTTAATCGTCGTGGCCCCGATCTTGGGGCTTATCTGGGGGGTGACGACCTTCAAACTCTTTGGTGGTGGCTTGAACGGCCAGGTTGCGGTGATCGGGATCTTCATGATTTTCAACGTGGCACATCACTTCCCCACTTTCATTCGGATCTACGGGGATGCGGACCTGATGAAGCGTTTTCGCTGGAGTCTTTTGCTGGCACCGATCATTCCCTTTACCGCCTCGATCCTGCTCTGCAGTTATCTGGTTCTGCGGGGTTTTCCAATCCAATACATCGTTTACCTGAGTATCATCCTGACGATCTGGGACCCCTGGCATTTCCTCATGCAGCATTATGGTTTTATGAGGATTTATGACCGCCATAACCGGGCACCTCGAAAAATTGCTGCCAGGATGGATTACTGGCTGTGTGCCACGTGGTTCATTTTCTGCATGATCTCGGCAACAGGCTGGCTGCCAAACTTGATTTATGACTTCAACGATTTTTTCGGGGTTCCACTTCTGTTCCTGTTCAACAGCAGCATCTATGGCCTGATGCTCACGACATCACTCGTCGCTGCCCTGGCGATGACACTTGTTTACGCCTATTACCTTTACTGGTGTCGGAAAAATAGGTTCTACATCAGCACTGTCAAGCTGCTCCTGGTCCTGGTGACTTTCTCGATCATGTACCTGACGTTTGCCCCGAACGCCCTGATGGAGAAGTGGGTTCCGGCATGGACGTTCAGCATGGGTTTTGCCGCAATCGGGATGGTTCACGTCTCACAGTACCTGGCGATTGTCTGGAAGTACAATCGGGGTCTTGCGCGTCGGGAAGGTGCCTCTCGCTCGCCATTTTTTACCCGGTTGTTCAAATCTCGTGGCGGGATTCTCACGACAGTGATGATTGGTTACGTGCTGGTCTGCCTGATTTACGGGTCCTTGCTGACCAATTATGGCAAGTCGTTCTGGTTTCCCTATCTGGGATTGAACGAGGGGGGTTTCACAACGGGGCTGTTAATTGTCCTCGGTTCCACCGTCTTCACGTCAACCCTGTTGCATTACTACTACGATGGTTTTATCTGGAAACTCAGGCACAAGGAAAATCGGCAGCACCTGGATCTTGTCGAGGGACAGGAAGAGATGCAGAAAGAGGACTCCTGGTGGAAACGCAGTGATACATCGTCTGCAGGCACCGTGCTTGCCTGGCAATCACTCTACTTCCTGGTGCCGATGGCACTGCTGAGTGGACTCTTCTGGCTCTCTATTTCCCCACCTCACGAGCGTGACCCGATCCTGGGGATGCAGATCTCGCAACTGGAACAGGGGAGTGCGTTGACATTTCAGCAGCGAAGGACGCTGGGGGAAGAGAGTATCCAGCGTGCCGGGAAGCAGCTGGAAATCGAGCAGCAGATGGTGACGATTCGACCGCGTGCGGTGAATCACTTTAAAATTGCAAATCTCCTCTACGAACGGGCACAGTGCCAGTTTTACTGGGACAGGATTGAACAGGGAATGTCGCCTGACTTGCTACCTCGGCCGGCGGATCTTGTGCGGATGAATCCACCCCTCTCCGGGGCACTGGAACATTACCAGTGGGCGCTCACTTTGCCACCCCCTTACGGACAGGTCGATCGGAAGGATGTGGAGCAGCGGATGTCCTTCATCAAGCAGATCCAGCGAATGATGACGAACCGGTGAAGAAGCCGCGCCGTTGGTCTGTCAGGGCAGAGCGGATGTCTCCGCTTCCGGGCTCTCCACGTCCGGAATGACCGGTTCTGGGATTTCCGGGTTTGGATCGACATAGCCCGCCGGGGGGATCATCGGGATCATTCGCATGGCCGCTTCGAATCGACTGTAGTGAGGCCCAATCGATTTCCAGAGTTCCCTGTTTCCCTGTTTCTGCTGCTCGATAGTCCCGAGGCGTAACACCAGGGTCTTGAGTTCATCTACCTTTTCCGTCAGCATGGGCCGTTCTTCATCGGTTGGCTCTCCCATGTTCATGCTCTGGTTAGCAACGGTCTCTATCCGATCGATATGTTCGGCAAAGGCCTGTTCCGCGTCCTCAGGGGTCATCTCGTCATCTATTGCCTCGAGGAATTCAACAAATTCTCCGATGGTTGAGTTGATATCGTTCATGAACTGGTCCGGTTTTATCATGTACATGTTTGGATCCTTAGGGATCTCGTGGCTTCTCTGGTCGTCGGATGAGAGCTTGATGACAAGGACCGTTACTGCTCCGGCAATAACAAGCATCAGCAGCCCAATAAAAACAGCACCGGACCGGGCATTTCCACCCGCCGATGCCTCGGACTCGTTGTGGGCGATTTCATCGTCCTCATTACGGAACAATTGAAACGACTTGTCATCATTCATGAATCGATTTCCGTGTTCTGGGTGATCTTGTACTTGTAGGTTTATCGACTATCGAACCCTACGAGGTACGGTAAAAGCGTGACGGGGGTTCGCAAAAATTGCCGGTTCAGGGTCAGGTGGTGATCCCAGAAGAAAAAAACCGGTACCCACCAGAGGGGTGGATACCGGTTGTCAGGGTCATTTAAACACCAGGCAGGAGTGGATTAGTAGTTCGTGTTCCACTCCTCGGGCAACGGCTGACCGTCCCGTCGGCAACCCAGTCGCTGGTAGGTGATGTAGTCGATGTTCTCCGAGAGAAACTGGACCGAGCCATCACAGAAAACGAACTGGGCACCACCCTTGTGCTGCGACTTGAAACCCTCGGACGTCATCCAGTTGGCAAAGTGCGTGCAACTAAAGGGATTCAACGGAGCATTCTGGCCGTACCAGGCGAACCCGGAATCACCAATCCCGACGATCGGGTAGTTGATCGGACTGGTTGTGGCGGTCCAGTTCGAATTAAAGGAGAGCCAGCCATTGCGACTGTGATCACCCTTGTGGGGCAATTGCTCGCCGAACGCGATCACCTGGGATTCTCCATCGACGATATCACGGAACTTGGCGGCCCAGTGACCACGTGCGAAGACACCGGAGATCCGGTAGCCCCGGGCGTCATTACCAAAGGGCTGATGTCCGGTATCAAATGTATTCCCCGGGTAATCGACACACCAGTTACCACGTGAGCCCATTGCGTTGGCTCCGATACTTGGACTGTAGCAGGTGACTGCCGGATCCGTTTTCGGGTTGGTACCTGTGAGATAGGGATCGATATTGGCCGATGCGCAGATGAGAGAGGGGAGCACATTCGAGCGGTACCATTTACCGGTCGAATCTTCCTGCTCCTCAAAGCGAGTTGGCCTGGTGGTTCCAGCCAGGGAGAAGTTCAGCTGGTTGTAAATTGGATCCTCTTCCATGAACTGTAACAGCTTGGTGAACACGCTTCCACGGGCGGTGTTGTACCAGGTATGGCGGTTCTTGGACTGTCCGGTGGTCCAGTAGTAGATGCCCTGGGTTGGAAAACGCCCATAGGTGTTGTGATAGGTCCGTGTCGCCAGGCCAAGCTGCTTGAGGTTGTTCTGACAGGACATCTTGCGAGCTGCCTCACGGGCCGCAGCAACGGCTGGCAGTAAGAGGGCTACCAGGATGCCAATAATGGCAATCACCACCAGAAGCTCAACAAGCGTAAAACCACGTCGTTTACTTGTCTGTATTTTCATTGATAAGTACTCCGGACTAACAGAAATATGTAGTGAGGTGAGGAAAACCCCACCAGATAAAGACGTCAAGATCGTGTATTTGTTGTCTCACAGCAAGTCTACAGGAAATATCACCTAGATCTTTCTTGTGTGACTTCCCAATCCTAGCCCTCAAAAGGCTGTGCGCCAAATATTTTAGAATCTCGTCCTGCTGATTGTAGGAGTTAGGGACGGTTATTCGCTTCTGTGAGGATCTCTTGCAACAACTGCGCTGCCTTTTCATGGCTCGGATCCATGTTGAGAGCTGTTCTTAGCCAGGAAATAGCCAGTTTTTTCTTGTCCAGGGCATTGGCCAGGAACCCCAGTTCAAAACGTAACTCGATATCCTCTGGCTGCTTGATGGCTTCCATGTTGAGTTCCGAAAAGCGTCGTCGCTGTTCACGCAGGGGCTCGTAGATTTTCAGGTTTTTCGCGACCAGTTCGGTTTCATTCAGTTCCCGGTAAACCTCGATCAGCTTGTAGCGGCATCGATCGTCACGTGGATAGTAATTGACGGCAAGTTCCAGCGTCTTGCGTGCATCCTGGAGTTGATTGGATTCCAGTTGCAGGATGCCTTTGAGCAGAAGTGCGTCGTACTGGGTCTCGTCCAACTTCAGGGCCAGTTCCAACTGTTCCTTTGCCTCGTCGTTACGGTCAAGATGCCTCAAGCAGTCGGCGCGGAGACCAAGGACCTTGGGAGAAGAGAGGGCCAGTTCCAGTGTGCCGAACGCGTCCTTGTAACGAAGCAGGTGAATCTGTGACTCGGCCAATTCCACCAGGATCTCCTCACGCTGGGTTTGAAAGGGTTCCCTTTTGAGCGACTCGCGGTAATTGTTAATGGCCTGGCGGTATTGCTCGTAGTCCTTGTGGATCAAGCCCATGAAACGGTGTGGCATGGCGTCATCCGGGGCAAGCATGGCGACTTGTGAGA
>CEWR01156100.1_pt1 | contig 12825 bp, 8 predicted proteins | sample 356321 | NCBI WGS metagenome assembly CEWR01 (sample SAMEA2621551, study PRJEB7988) | marine metagenome | biome: marine biome (ENVO:00000447); feature: mesopelagic zone (ENVO:00000213); material: "saline water (ENVO:00002010), including plankton (ENVO:xxxxxxxx)" | depth 790 m
CACGTATCAAACGTTTGTATAAAGTAGAAGATGCGAACTAATCGTACATAAAAGCAGTGGTTTAAACAAGGACTCTCGTTGCTCAAAGAATAGTGGAAAGCACTTTTTTTAAGACGTAATAGAAATAAATATAGATGAAGAAAATTAAAATGATTAGTCTTGTTTTTGGATGTTTTTTAGTAGGAACAAATGCAATGGCGCAAAAAAAAGCGAATAAAGATTCTAGAGCTCTTTACACCTATAGTTTTGGAGGTTTAGAAAATATGGAAGTTGCAGAAGTTGTTGAAACTTTAGGAGAACTAGGGTATGCTGGTATCGCTGTTGATGCTAGGGGAGAAGCTTCTTTACAGCGATTGGATAGCTATATGGCATTCAGTGATAAAGAGGGGAGTGACTTTTACGTTTATGCAGGTTATATGTCACATCGTTTCGATAAGTCAGGGTTTTCAATTGAAGGTCACAAAGCAGCAATTGATCGCCTTTCAGGGAAAGGAATTGATTTTTGGGTATGGGGGAGAGACGGTGCACATGATGGAAGTATTACCGATGAGAAAGTCGAGGATTTTTATAAAGGCATTCTGGATTATGCCATTTCTAAGGATGTTAAAGTAGTGCTCTATCCACATTACAATACTTATTATCCAACAGCTTTAGAGGCTTTAAAACTGGTAGAGAAATTTGATCATCCATCCTTCGGAATAGCAATCAACCTATGTCATGAATTGATGTCTGACAAAGGCGCTATTTTGAAAAAAACGTTTAAGAAAGCCACTAAAAAAATAGCCGCTGTTATCCTATCAGGTGCACTACAAGAACTAGATAGAACAAGTGTTCGAACCATGAATGCATCTACGATCTATTCTTTAGAAGATAGTGAATATGATTTAAAACCCTATTTGAAACTGATAAAGAAATCGGACTATAAAGGAGCTGTTGGATTTATCAATTATAAACTTCAAGAACCAAAAGTATACCTAAAGAAATCTATGACAGAATGGAATGTGCTTTGTAAAGAAGTAGGTTTGTATGAGAAAAACTGAAATGGTAAGGTGTTGATTTAGTGAGATAGTGAAGCTGAGAGTACTCTTTCGAAAATAAACCACTGACCACCGACTATTAACAATAGAAAATTAGAATACAGCTATCTTATTAATTGTAGGTGTTAAAATAAAATAAATCTAAAATTGCAATACAATGAAAGATAGAAACATCCCTTTAAGAAAATTATTGGTAGTAATAATTTTGATGTCCATAATTATATCCTGTTCTCCAACCTCAAAAAAGAAAAGTGCTTCTATAGAAAAAAAGGATAAAAATGTACTCTTTATCATGATTGATGATTTAAAACCAACTTTAGGAACCTATGGTCATTCAATAGTAAAATCACCAAATATTGATAAGCTAGCAAAAATGGGCGTACAGTTCAACAACGCACATTGTAATTTTGCGGTTTGTGGTCCGAGCAGAGGGTCATTGCTTACAGGAGTGCGGCCAGAGAATTTAGGGATTTTAAATAATACTACACCACTACAATCAGTTTTAAATGGCAGAATTACGTTGCCTAATTTGTTCAGACAAAATGGATATGAGACGATTGGAATCGGGAAAACATTTCATGACAAAACACCAGACCATGAAGATGAGAAAGCGTGGGATGCGTATTACAAATTTGAAACGACTGAATTAGGGTGGACAGGTGAAAAAAGGAATGTAACTGATGGTAAATTCCCTTGGTGTTTTTGGCAAGCAGCTGAAGGTACAGATGATGATCAAGAGGACGGTCAAATCACAAAAAAAGCTGTAGAACTTATCAAAACAAAAAGAGAGCAACCTTTCTTTTTAGCAGTTGGTTTAAAAAAACCGCATGATCCGTTCGTGGCTCCTAAAAAGTATTTTGACATGTACCCCTTAGAAGCTTGTAATCCAATTGAATTACCTAAGGGATATAAGCCTCCTTATGACCATTCGTTAATGTCTTGGTCCAAAGAATTCGATAAGTTTGATGCACAAGACAAACGTGAGTTTTTACGTTCTTATTATGCCTGTACTTCATTTATGGACGCACAAGTTGGACGTTTGTTGGATGCATTAGAAGAAACGGGACAAATGGACAATACCTTAATCGTCTTTTTTGGAGACCATGGCTATCATCTAGGAGAAAATAAATGGTGGAACAAAGTAACCGTTTACGAGCAAGGGACTAGAGCTCCTTTTATTGTGGCTGGAAATTCAGTTAAGAAAAAAGGGGTGCAATCTGAATCTATGTTTGAGTTTATTGACATCTATCCAACCATGGCCGAATTGATGCATTTAAAAGCACCTGATCATTTGGAAGGGAAAAGTTTTGCATCTGTTGTCGCAAATGGTGAATTGCCATTTAAAGACCAAGTCTATGCCGTTACTAAGAGAGGCGATAAGATGGGACGTATGGTGAAAAATAAAGCATGGAGGTATATAGAATGGGATTATGGAAAGAATGGTGCAGAATTATATGACCAAGTTGAGGATCCAAATGAATTCTACAATCTAGCGCAAAACAAAGAGTATGCTAAGGTAGTTATAGAAATGAAAGGATTGTTGGCTAAGAAGTAATAGTACTTAAAAACCAAAAAGGTTAAATAATAAAAAGGATGAATTATAAAACAAAGTTCAATGTAGCACTGCTACTATTAGTTATTTTTTTTATTACGGGATCGAAAGTATTCGCACAAAAAAGTCAAAAAAAACGTCCGAATTTGTTGTTTATCATGACCGATCAGCAGCGCTTCGATGCCTTGAGTTATGCAGGGAATACAGTTTTAAAAACACCCAATATGGATCGTTTGGGAAGAGAAGGTGTCTATTTTGAAAATGCACATACGCAAATGGCGGTATGTACTCCAGCGAGAGCTTCAATATTAACAGGGCATACTGTTGAGAATACAAAAATGACAACGAATAAAGTAGCATACAATGGCATAGAAACAGGAATTATGCCGATGAAAACGTTTGATGAAATATTGAATGAGAACGGATATGAATGCGAATATTATGGAAAATGGCACAATCCAATTTTTCATGCTACCGTGTACAATAATCCTGTAACAGTTGCTGGGATGTCTAGGTCAGAATTAGGCCCTGGGAAAAAAGAAGCCTATCAGACCTATCTGAATTCCAAATTTCCAAAGATTGCGTCAAAAGAAGGAGAGTTTGACGATACCTTAACTGAGCGACCATATACTCCAGATCCGTTGGATTTAAGATATCAGCTGGCACAACAAGGGAAGGATACCAACATTAAAGTAGGGCAATCTGATATTCATGGCGTAACATCAATTCCTTCAAAATATCATATTTCTGTATATGAGGCAGAAGGCACACTAGCAGCCATTGAAAAATTAAAAGACGAGCCTTTTAGTATCACGGTTTCTTTTCATCATCCACACCCCCCATATATAGCGGCAAAGGAATATGCAAAAATGTATCCCCCAAAACAGATGGTTGTTCCAGAGAGTATCCATGATGATATGAAAACATCTCCTTATAAAAAACCGAATAAGGAAAAGTCTGAACGCTATTCAAATCCAGAAAACATCCAATATTTTGTTTCAGAATACTACGCCTTAGTAAAAGAAGTGGATGATTGGGTAGGCCAAATTTTAGACAAACTGGACGAACTTGAATTGGCAGAAAACACTATGGTCGTATTTACCAGTGATCATGGAGAAATGTTAGGAGACCATGGGTTGAGAGGAAAGTTTAATTTTTACGAAGCTTCTTCTCATGTACCCATGATGATTCGTTTTCCAGGTAAGATAAAACCAGGAACAATTGTGAAATCACCCGTATCAAACATGGATTTATTTGCGACCATCTTAGACTATCTAGAAATGCCTAAGGCCCCGTCAGATGGACCAAGTCTTCGTAAATTTATAGAGGAGGGAGATGATGAAGATGCCTATGTGGTTACCGAATGGTTGAGTAATTTAACTACAAAACCATCACATATGGTTTTAAAAGGAGGTTGGAAATTAATGAAACCCCATGCTACAGGAAAAAAAATACCCTTAGCATTATATGATTTAAATACAGATCCTTTGGAAATGAAAAATTTATTGGCTAGAAATGCTGAAAAATATAAAGAAAAAGTAGCTGAACTAGAAGCATGTTTTAAAGATTGGTCAAAAAGAACTGGGTCTGGTAATTAATTTTTTTTTTTGTATTAATTGACCAATTAAGTGTTTATTAAGTATTAATTATTTTCAAATTAACACCTGAGTATATATTTGGGTCTTACATTCAAAGTTAAGTTACGGAATAGTAATTACATAAATAAAATAAAATTTTAAATGCCTTTTTAAGTCATAAATAGTAAATGCATATCTGTACTTATATCTACAGAAAATAAAGACAATGAAAAATAAAAACACAAAATCGTTTTCAGATCAATCCAGTAAAAAAATGTGTTTTATAGCAATGCTTGCTCTGCTGATTTTTGGAAGTGAAGTTTATGCACAGAATAAGCATGCTGATAAAAGTAACTTCATGACTTATAAAGGCCTTATAATGGCTGGTTATCAAGGTTGGTTTAATGCAGAAGGGGATGGCGCAAATAGAGGCTGGACGCATTACAGCAAAAACGGGAAATTTAAGGATGGAAATTGTTCAATTGATTTTTGGCCAGAAATGGATGAGTATAAAGTGAAGCATAAAACGTCTTTTAAGTTTCCTGATGGTTCACCGGCTTATGTGTTTAGCTCTTACGATGAAAGTACGGTTGATCTTCACTTTAAATGGATGAAGGAGTATGGGATAGATGGCGTATTTATACAACGGTTTTTTTCAGTTTTAACCCAAAGAGGGCGCATAAATCACAATGATAAGGTGTTGAGGTCTGCCATAAAAGCTGCCAATAAATATGGGATTGCTATTTCAATAATGTATGATATTGGGAGTATGAAGGACAGGAAGTATAAACTAGTCATAAAAGATTGGAAACATTTGGTGAATGATCTAAAATTAACAAATCAAGGAGAGAAAACAACCTATTTATTTCATAATGAGAAACCTTTGGTAGCATTATGGGGGATTTGTAATAGAGATAGAAATTCAGGACATATTCCTGAGACCATTAAAATAATTGATTTTTTAAAGAACGACTCTACATACGGTAGTTGCGCTATTCATTTGGGAATTCCATCTCGTTGGAGAACATTAGGTTCTGACACCACTGGTGATCCTAGATTACACGATGTATTAAAGTCGGCTGATATTGTGCATCCTTGGTTTGTAGGTCGTTATGATCAGAGTGGTTATGAAGAATTTCGTAAAGAAGTTATTGTTGATGATGTAAAATGGTGTAAAGAAAATGGGCTTGATTATGCGCCAACGGTTTTCCCAGGTTTTTCCTGGTACAACTTAAAACCCAATGAGGTGTCAAACAAAATTCCAAGAAACAAAGGAACTTTTTATTGGAAACAAATTGCTGGGGCCATAGAGAGTGGTGCAGAAATGATTTATGTAGCGATGTTTGATGAAATTGATGAAGGGACAGCCATTATAAAAATCGCTCATAAGGTTCCCGTTGGCAAAAGTATTTTTGTTCCAACAGCCAAAGATGTTTCATCAGATCATTATTTGTGGTTAACAGGAAAGGCAGGAGAAATGCTACGTGGTGAAATTCCTTTTTCGAAAAGAATGCCCGTAAGAGAAAATTAATTTATCCGAATGTTACCTCGAACCTTTCGAAATATATAAAATAGTAAATATTAACAGTCAAGTACTGAGAAAATTACTTAAATAATAAACACAAAGAAAATCAAAAATGAAAAGAATAAAAAAGCAGGCAATTGTTTTAATGTTACTATCTGTTTTCATGCTAACAGGCTTCACTAGTTTCGCTCAAAAAAACAAAAATAGTCGTCCAAATGTAATTGTATTTCTTGCAGATGATTTTGGTTATGGGTCCACCAATGTCTATGGAGCACAAAAATCCTTAATTCAAACGCCACATATCAACAAATTGGCTGAAGAAGGAATTCGATTTACGAATGCATTTACCACTGGTTCAGTATGTACACCAACACGTTATGCATTGATGACGGGCGAGTATTCTTGGAGAACAAGTTTGAAAAAAGGGGTGGTGAATTCGAATGATCCTGCGTTGATAGATGTCAACAAAAAAACCTTGCCAAAATACATGCAATCCTTAGGTTATAAGACTGCGCAAGCAGGTAAATGGCATTTGGGGTTTAAAGAAGAAAAGTTTGAAAACCTTTTAGGGACTATATATCCAGGGCCTAATGATTATGGTTTTGATTATAGTTTTGCATTACCAAACAATTTAGATGACACGCATAAAGTCTATATTGAGAATAACGAAATATATGGTTTGCGTTCTGATAAAATATGTGCTTATGGGAAGTCGTTTTATGGGAAGCAATATACAGGTTATGATGCCCCACAAAGAGTCACAGAAAATGTTACAGACGACTTGACAAATAAATCAATTGAATGGTTAGAAAGTTTAGATGGTGAAGAACCTTTCTTTTTATATTATGCGGCAGCAGCAGTCCATCATCCAATTGTACCAAGCCCTGTGATGCGAGGTAAAAGTAATGCGGGAGCTTATGGAGATTTCATACAAGACATTGACAGATCATTGGGAGATTTGATTTCTTATTTAGAAAGAAAGGGAATAAGAGACAATACACTCATTATTTTTGCAAGTGACAATGGAGGAGACATCCCAAAGAAGAAAGGCATAGTAACACCAGAAAATTTTGCGGTAAATAAAGGCTTAAAAATCAATGGTGATTTAAGAGGTGACAAGCATACAATATGGGAAGGCGGATTTAAAATTCCATTTATCGTAAATTACCCAAATACGATTGACGGAAACCAAACGTCAGATGCTACCGTTTCAACCATAGATATTTACGCTTTTTTGGCTGATTATATTGGCAACAATAAAGGCATTGAAAAGAAAGATGCACCTGATAGTTATAGTTTTAAAAAAGTTGTTGAAAATACTTCAAAGGCCTATAAGAGACCTCCACTTGTACATAGAGATGCACAAGGAAGAAAGGCCATTCGTTTTGACTCATGGAAGTACATAGAAGCCAAAAATGAAAATTCAAAAAAGGAAACGGATAAAGCACAACTTTTTGACTTGGCTACTGATGGAGCAGAAGCAAAAAATGTAGTTTCTGAAGCATCAAAACAAACAAAAAAAGCAACAAAATATTTAGTTGAGGTTTTAGAAAATCCGTCAAAAAGTATTTGGAAAAAATAGTAAAATTACATTCTATAAATAGCTCTGAAAATCGAAAATAAAATACCTTTATTATTTACGTAAAGCTTTAAATAGCTCTTTTCTGGTTTTAATAAGTTTATTTCTAGTGTGTTGCTGATTTATGTATGTCGTCATACTAATAAGTTTTAATGGTTTATGTTAGAAATCAGTCTTTAATTTATAAATTCACGAACGATACTTAATTTTAATATTTAGTTTTAATGAAAAAAGCATCCGTACTTATATTTTTCTGTTTACTTGTAATCTCGTGTAAAGAGAAAACATACAAAGATAAAATTTATACAAAACCTGAAATCGTTCGCAAACCTGCGTCTACTTTTCTTTCCCCTGAAGAAAGTATGAAAACTTTTTACTTACCTGAAGGGTATAAAGTAGAATTGGTGGCTAGCGAACCCATGATCAACGAACCTGTGGCGATTGCTTGGGATGGAAACGGGATTATGTATGTAGCGCAAATGGAAACCTATGTGCAAAATATTGATGGAGATGGTACCATGGAGCCTACAAGTAGAATTATGAGGTTAGAAGATCTTGATGGCGATGGGAAAATGGACAAAAGCACGGTGTTTATAGATAGTTTGTTATTGCCAAGAATGATCTTACCATTGGATGGAGTATTAATCGTTAACGAAACCAATTCTTATGATTTGTGGAGTTATAAAGACACCAACAACGATGGGGTCGCAGATGAAAAGAAAATCGTTTATAAGAATAAAAACAAGCGAGGAGGAAATTTAGAACACCAACAAAGTGGCTTGTTGTGGAATTTGGATAACTGGGTGTATACAACTTACAATCCCTATAGATTTAAATTTACCAAAGAGGGCGTAAAGATGGATACCTTAGACAATATGCCTACTGGACAATGGGGTCTAACGCAAGATGATATGGGAACTATGTATTATTCGGCAGCAGGGGGTGAAAATCCTGCATACGGATTTCAATATCCACCTCCATATGGAGAATACAATCCACCAGGAAGATTATCGCCAGGATTTATGGAACCTTGGCCTATTGTTGGAACCTTAGATGTTCAGGGAGGGATTGAGCATCGTACGCGAAAAGATGGAACCCTGAATCATTTTACAGGTGTAGCCGGACAAGAAATTTTTAGAGGAGATCGATTGCCTCCTTCAGTTTATGGAGATTTGTTTATTCCGGAACCTGTTGGAAGATTGATTCGTAGAGCGAAGGTGAAAACGATAAAAGGTAAAAAAGTGTTGTACAATGCATACCACGAAGCTGAATTTATGGCTTCTACCGATTTAAATTTTAGACCTGTACAAGCCAAAACGGGACCTGATGGCGCTTTGTATATCGTAGATATGTACAGAGGAATTATTCAAGAAAGTAACTGGACTCGAAAAGGAAGTAAAATGAGACCTGTTATATTGGAGATGGGGCTAGATAAAAATATAGGGAAGGGACGAATTTATAGAATTGTTCATGAAGATATTAAACCAGATAAAATACCTGCCTTGCTTGATAAAAGCGCCCAGGAATTGATTACATATCTAGGCCATCCGAATGGTTGGTATAGAAATACGGCTCAAAAATTAATCATTTTGAAAGGGGATCCAACGGTGTTTCCTGAACTAAAAGAAATAGCTAGAGACAACGAGTCCATATGGTCGAGTTTGTTCGGAAGGGATAAAGATTTTGGTATTCAAAGAGTTCATGCACTTTGGACTTTAGAAGGGCTTGGGGAGGTTGATAAAGAACTCATTGTAGTAAAATTTTCAGACGAGGATGCAAGAGTACGCATGACCGCTATCAGACTAAGTGAAACATTCTTAAGAAAAGGGGATACTGAAATTTTGGTGCACTTAGAAAAACTGCTTTTAGATAATGATAAAGAAGTGGTCAATCAAGTGGCTTTGAGTTTGCGATTTAGCAAAGACAAAAGATCTCATAAGATTTTAGAAGGGATTGGTGAAACCTATGCTGCACACGAAATAATTTCACATTCTGTTCAAGAGAGTTTAAAAGAGGATGATTTGAATTTTAATGCTTTAAAAAATAGAATCTCGACTTGGGCTGCTGGAGATAGAAAGAAGGTTTTAAAAGGTTTTCATATTTATAAGCAATTGTGTGTTACCTGCCATGGTGCAGATTTAACTGGGGTGAAGAATGAAAATTCCCCGAAAATTGCACCTTCCTTAATAGGCTCTGCAAGAGTTATGGGCGACAAAGAAAGATTAAGTAAATTGGTGCTAAATGGACTTATTGGTCCAGTCGATGGAATAGACTATGGGATTATGATGCCCTTAAAAGCAAACACCAGTGATTGGATCGCAAATGTGCTAAGTTATATAAGAGCGATGAATGATACAGGAATCGTTAGCAATCACAATGTCAGTCAAGCACGCAAGAAATCGAAAGACCGAGAGGACTATTGGACTTTGAAAGAACTGAATAAATAGAAAAACGGTGTAACTGTTTAATGGCGTAACTGTGCAATTGTATATCCGAATAGCTGAAGACAGTTTCTAAAATCTCAATACACAATTTATTTTTTGTTATGTATTAAAAGAAAATTATTGATAGTTTAGCACAATTGCTTAGAATTAATTCTTCATTAAGTAATAGTTAATATGTTGCTGTTATTATTGCATTCATAAAATTAAAAAAAACATGAGTAAATTAAAATTAGTGCTGTTGCTATTGGTAACAGCAAATGCAGTAGTATTCGCACAAAAAAATAAAAGACCAAATATCGTCTATATCATGACAGATGATCAAAGTGCGATTGTCCCCTTAAAGGAAGATGGCAATCAAACACATCTTGGAGGAGAAAAGATACAATCTCATCCGTTTGGGTTTAATGGAGATCCAGATGTACATACTCCAATTATTGATGGCTTGGCAAAAAATGGAATGATTTTTAACAACGCATTTGTATCTAGTTCTGTATGTTCTCCGAGTAGATATACCATGCTTACGGGAAGGTATGGCGGTAGATGCGAGGGGCCTTCATTTATGAGCTTGCATCCCTACGGAAAAATGACTCGTGTAGAAAATAACACCGAATTGGAAATGGATCGTGAAAACTTACCACGTCTATTACAAAAAGCGGGGTATAGAACTGGTTTCGTTGGAAAAAGTCATATCATAGAACACAAACTTTTAAACAATCAAAACAATACCAAAATAGGCGATTGGAAAGGTGAGGGGCTTATAGGTTATGATAAAAAAGCAAATCCGAAAGATCCTAAAATTAATATGGCGATGAGTTTGAATCATAATTTTTGGGCAACTCGCATCAAAGAATATGGGTTTGATTACGCCAATGGTGTGTATACAGGTAACCTAAGAGAATTGTATAATGAATCTTTAAATGTGCACAATATTGAATGGAAAAATAAGGCAGCTTTAGAGTTTATAGACCAAGTAGATGACGCACCTTTCTTTTTGTATTATAGCGAGACGGTACCCCACGGTCCAGCACCATGGGTAAAGAATAAAAATGGAAAATACATCCACGGTTTACATGCCGATCCAAAAATGACAGGAGAGGGGTATGTTGACCAAGAATTTGAAAATATGCCTTCAAGAAAAGCCATTTTGGATGAGGTGATTGCTGCGGGTAAAAATCCAGATCACGCTTGGTTGCGTTGGTTTGATCATGCGGTTGGTGCCGTTGTCAAAAAATTAAAAGAAAAAGGAATTTATGAAAACACCATTATTGTGGTGACTTCTGATCATGGAAACTACAATTTGGGAAAAACCACCATTTATGAAGGGGGTATAAAAGTTCCATTAATGATTCATTGGCCACATGGGATTCAACCAGAATCAGTCTATAACGAACTAGTTCAAAATATAGATTTTACACCTACGTTTTTGGATTTGGCAGGTGTCAATTTAAAAAAGATAGCTACTTTAGATGGGGTGAGTTTAAAGAAAGTATTGGACGGTAATAAAAAAGCGGTGCATGAGTATCTGTTTTTTGAGTTGGGTTATGCCAGAGGGGTAAGAACCAAAGAATGGAAATTCATTACGGTTCGCTATGATGAGCAAAAACAAAAGCAGATTGAACGAGGAGTTGTTTTTAAAGGATGGAATGGTCACTCCTTTGAAAAACCATATTATACGCGTAACAGTCATTTAGGATTCCATGCATCAAAATTAAACCCATTGTATTTTGATGAGAATCAGTTGTTTGATTTAAAGAAAGACCCAAGGGAAAAGAAGAATGTTTTTGAATCGAATCCGAAAAAATCAGAAGAGCTAAAAGTATTACTTATAGAAAGTTTGCAATCTTTTCCGAACAGACCTTATGGTGAATTGGTGGAATAATTGCGTTTTCAAAATCTTTTGAATAGCAACATCATGAGTTCTTTCTTACAGCTATCTGTTTAAAGAGATTGAACAGATAAGTGACAAACTATTGACTGCTGCCTGACTTGTTTCATGAATGGAAAAATCTTTATTTTAAGTCTATGTGGTTTTTTTACTGTTGGTGCACTGTTTTAAAATAATGTACGCTATTAACGGTATGAGTCCATGAGGCATTCTGTATATGGTAGTATGTAAATACTGCATTATAATATCAAGATTTACTCCATATTTTAAACCAGAAATTATTCTTGCAAAAGCAGTTAGAAAGCCCCAGATAGCTGCGTATATCAATGCTGGTCTTACTGTTTTCGGAATAAAAATTAATAGAGCTACTAAAAAGTCAAGTATTCCTGCTGCAAATAAAAATTGCTTTGCGATATCTTCGGTTACAGGTAAAATATTCAGGGTCATTGAGACAAAATTACCAGGCAACGGATAAAATATTCCTACGGCATACATTCCGTGACTTACGAATGTAAGAGCGATCAATATTTTTAAAATTAAAAGTAGTTTCTTTAAATCGTTTGTTTTTAAGAAATATAACATTGCAAAGGGTGTTGCAAATTGAATGCTGTGTTCAAAAAACATTACAATATGATAGAATTTACTTTTAGTGATAAGTAGTGATAATAGCACTAAAAACACCCCGCCAGTATATAATATTCCTTTATGAAGTTTACTGGAAGTTTTGGTAAGCGTCAAACTTAGGATAGCACAAATTAAATAAAATATTCCATTTGCTTTTACACAGCTGTTTATAATGGAATCGGTTCTTAAACTAGTTGCATAGACTTGCCATTTGGTATTAAAAATATTTTCAATTATGGGGGAAAGTAAGTCTTGATCCCACAATAGACTTCTAAAAGGGGCGTCCCAAATAATATGCTCAAAACCTCTTCCTAAAAAAATAAAAAAAGAAGCTAGTTTAAAGAGTAATAGAATGTGTTTTTTTGACATTTTTATAGAATTATATAATCAACATTTGACTTGTTAAATTTCATGTACTTGTAAAGTTATCTATTTCATTTATACATCAAAGTTTTTTATAATATAATAGTAAAAAACAGTCATAAAAACATCGTATTAATATATTATTAATCCATTATTAACTAGGTATTAATCCATTATTATCAAAGTCAAGTAATTTAGCTCCATAAAACAATTATAGAAAAAACAAACAAACAAACAAA
>CEWR01146288.1_pt1 | contig 12795 bp, 9 predicted proteins | sample 356321 | NCBI WGS metagenome assembly CEWR01 (sample SAMEA2621551, study PRJEB7988) | marine metagenome | biome: marine biome (ENVO:00000447); feature: mesopelagic zone (ENVO:00000213); material: "saline water (ENVO:00002010), including plankton (ENVO:xxxxxxxx)" | depth 790 m
GTGAGGATAAGATGGACAGGGATCAGGGATTTTGGCGCTGTTCAACTCTGCCTAAAACCTGAAATCTGATACCTAACCACCGGACACCTCGATGATAAACCCCTGGCTCCTCCTAAAATGGTCGTCGCGAGACCTACGCGCTCGTTGGATTCAGGTCGCCGCTATCGCCCTGGTTATCGCCATCGGCACTGGGACTTACGCAGGCCTTACCAGCACGTCGGTCTGGCGAACCACGTCCAATGACGCCAGCTTTGCCGTCACCAATATGTACGACTTCCGCGTTCAGCTCAGCGTCGGAAGTTTCGTTTCTCAAGGAACGCTGGTCGACCGTCTCGCGACCAGTCCACTGGTTGACTCCGTCCGCGAGGCTGAGGAGCGATTGATCATATCAACCCAGGTCTCGATTGACGCTCCAGAGGAAACCATCATCGTGCCGGGCCGCGTCGTGGGTGTGGATGTGTCCGAGGACGGCCCTCACGTCAACACGCTGTTCCCTGACCTCGGACGCACTCTGACCGCCGCCGATGCTGGCTCCGACGTGGTGATGCTGGAACGAAACTTCGCCAAGTTCTACAAACTGCCTTCCGAAGGCGAATTGAGACTGTCGAGAAACCGAATCCTCGCCTACGTCGGACACGCCCTGACGCCTGAATTCTTCCTGGTGATGACCGAGGAGGGCGGACTGCTGGCCCAGGCCAACTTCGCCGCGGTTTTCACTTCTCTGGAGACGGCTGGAAGGCTGGTTGAAGAACCTGGCACAGTCAACGACCTGGTTCTAACAGTAACAAGCGGCACGAACCTGGAAGCCTTTGAAATGACCCTGCAAAGCCTGTTCGATGATATTGGAGGCAACGCGACTCCCAAGATCGACGACCCGTCTTACAGAGTCACCACGGAGGACGTGGAAGGCGACCAACTTTTCTACAACATCCTGGCGGTGGCGATCATAGGCGGGGCGGTGTTCGCGGCGTTTAACCTCATCAGCCGAGTGATCGACGCCCAGCGTCGGGAAATCGGAATCTCGATGGCTCTGGGCGTGCCGACCTGGGTAATCGCGCTGCGTCCTATTCTGTTTGGCTCTCAGATTGCCCTGCTCGGCGTTGCCTTCGGATTGGGCATGGGATTCCTCGTCGCTGAGCTGATGAAGGGATTCCTCATTGATTTCATGCCGCTTCCCATCTGGAAAACTCCCTTCCAGCCCATCACGTTTGCCCAGGTGGCCGCGCTGGGGTTTGTCATTCCTTTTCTCGCCATCGCCTACCCCGTCTGGCGCGCATTGCGAGTGAACCCGGTGGAGGCCATACGGACCGGTCATCTGGCTGCTCGTGGGACCGGAATTCCCTCGTTCCTGAAAGGGTTCCATATGCCGGGTGGCACGTACTCTCAGATTCCCTTCCGCAACCTTGCCAGAGCGCCCCGACGCACAATCGTTACGGTCATCGGCATCGCGGCGATAATCGCCGTCCTTGTGCTGGTGCTGGGCCTGCTGGACTCGTTCATAGCGACCATAGACAAGAGCGATGAGGAAATCCTGGGTGACCAGCCAGACCGAATTGCCATCGACCTGGACAGCTTCTATCAGGCCAACTCTCGACAGGTCAGGGCGGTGTTGGAATCCCCGGTTCTGGACTCTCAGGAGACCGGACTGCGTTTTGCAGGCATCTTGAAGAATGACGGCGTAGAGGTGGAGGTATTCCTTCGGTTCACCGACTTCAACAGTCCCCTGTGGCGACCCACGGCCATCGAAGGTCGGCTGGACGCAACCAGCCTCGGCCTAGTGATCGCCCAAAAAGCCGCCGAAGACCTGGGTGTGTCCGTCGGCGACACCATCACGATGACGCATCCTGTCGTCGGCGGCCCTGCGCTGTTCTCGCTGAAAGATTCGCAACTTCCAGTGTTGGGAATCCATCCTCACCCCCTCAGGTTCAACACCTTCATGGACATGGCCTACGTGGGGATCACGGGCATCGAAGGTTTCGTCAACACTGTGTACGGCGTGCCAGCCGAGGGAGTATCCATCGACCAGATGAAACGTGAACTGTTCGAGGTGGCAGGCGTCGGCTCGGTGCAGAAAGTGTCGGCGTCCACAGACGTGCTTCGAGAGCAGATGGACCAGTTCCTGGGCATCCTGCAATTCCTTGAGGGCATGATACTGATTCTCGCGCTGCTGATTGCATACAACGCAACCAGCATCAACATGGACGAGCGGGCCAGAGAGCATGCGACGATGATGGCTTTCGGAGTCCCGTTACGAACCGTTCTGCGGATGGCGATGGTCGAAAGTTTCTTCGTCGGGCTGCTGGCGACCGTCGTGGGCCTGATCGGAGGCTACATCCTGCTCCAATGGACACTGACCTCCGCCCTGCCAGACGTGTTCCCTGAGTTACGCATGGAAGTAATCATCTCTACCAAGAACCTGGCTACCGCTTCGGTCCTGGGAATCATCGCCGTTGCCGCCGCCCCTCTGCTAACTATCCGAAAACTGCGCCGCATGAACCTACCATCCACCCTCCGAATCATGGAATAGTCTGTACAGGCGATGTCCATTCTGAATCGCAGTGAAGAATCTGGTCACGTGAGAGGCACGCTTGGCTTTTTGCGACCAGATGCTTCGCTGCCGCTCAGTATGGCACGGAACGAGTTCAATAGCGCCCGCCAGGGAAAGAAAAATTGATCTACCTGATTCATGGAGAGGACGACGTAAGCGTCGAGGAGACGGTGGCCGCGATGAAGGCCGATGCCGGCCCCGCCGAGCTTCGCGACGTGAATGTCACAGTCCTGGAGGCCAATAGCCTGACTCCTGAGGAGTTGGCGGCTGCCGCGTTCACGATTCCCTTCATGGCGGATCGACGGCTGGTGATCGTCCGAGGTCTGCTGTCCAGATTTGAGCGAGGCCGTTACTCGCGCTCCAATTCCAACGGCAACAGTCAGAGGAACGCCGTCGGCCCGTGGATCGAACTGGCCGGACAGCTTGACGGACTCCCTCCAACAACGGACCTAGTATTCACGGACGGTCTTCTGACCGGCAACAACACCCTGCTAACCAAACTCAAACCTCTGAGCAAGGAAAAAGTGTTCGCCCTGCCTAGAGGCAACGAAATCGGAAGCTGGATTTCTCAGCGCGCCGCCAAGCACGGCATGGATATTGAGCCTCGGGCGGTGGCGGCTCTGGCCGACTCGGTTGGCCGACAGCCCCGCATCTTGGACGCCGAACTTCGGAAGCTGGCGCTGTACCGCGACGGTCAGCCGGTGAGACAGCAGGACGTGGAGCGCATGGTCGCCTACGTCCGAGAGGCGAGCATATTTCAGGCCGTGGACGCGGTCGTCGAAGGTAGAACAGGCGACGCCATCCGCATGGCCCGCCAGATAACCGACGCAGGCCAGCCTGCATCCTACGTGATAACGATGATCGCCCGGCAGGTGCGCCTTCTTCTGCTGGCAAAGGACATGCGGACCCGCCAAGCGCCGTCCAACGAGATCGGCCAACGATTGCGCCTGCCTTCTTTCGCAGTCACCCGGACGCTTCGCCAAGAAAGCAGGCTGTCCTTTGAACGACTGAAGCACATGCATCACAAACTGGTCGACACCGATCTCGCGATGAAATCCATGTCGTCGATGGACGATCAACTAACCCTGGAATTGCTGATCGCTGAACTGTCCCTGGGTTAGACCGCGCCTTCCTCCCACTTCGATATATTACCCGTTTTTCACCCGTCTTCTACTCATTTCTAGTGATTGCGTGAGCGCCGTTAACCGTGATAATGGCCCCAATGATTACCTGAGCGGATAGTCACTAAAACTAGGGGGAGCGACGTGACAGCAATACAAACAGGAACATGCCCCAGGTGCAAAGGCGCAGTGATTGATTATTAGGCGTCGTCAGAAGATAGCCCCACATGCCTGACCTGCGGTTGGCAGGAGCAACAGGTGTCCGCGGACGTTCAAAGGGAAATTAACGCCAGTCTGGGACAGTCGAAGTTGGCGATTTCACCGTTCATACACGCCCCGTCCCGTGCGGCGTGGTGGCAGGACCGCGTTCTCAACGAGCGCCCATCTCTCTACGACCTGAACGCGGGCTAGTCGATGCGACCCCGTCACAAATCCACCAGGGGATAGCTGTGGCAACCTGATTTCAGCAGGCCGCACAAAGCTCTCCATTCTCAGAGGGGTCTCGAAGACTCTGGTGTCAGCTCGGCAACCGCTGCCTCGCTGCTCGACAAAATGCTTCGTTGCTACTCAGCATGGACAGTGGTTGGTAGGCGCTACCATCTATGGCATATAGTTCATCTGCTGGACTATTGCCTCGCCCAGCCTGAGATTTCCAGCGATCTTGACGGCTCCGGCATTCAGAGCTTCTTCCGGGTCGATACGCCCGCAGCACAATCTCAGAAAAACCTCCGACTCCATCACCAGCGTTACTGTTGGCTCGTCCGGCTCTGAGCCCAGTCGCGACGCTCGGCCATCAGTGACTCCTATCGACATGGTGAGTCCCGAAAGCCCCGTGATCTGGAATGATGCCGTCGTTCCGTCCGGTGCGGAGGCGCGGCGTCCCACTACGTAGGGCATCACATCGGCCATGCGATTCATGGAGTACTCTGCCACCAGCCCCTCGAAGTGCCCAGCCGTGCCCACTGCCCTGCGGATGTCCTGCTCGTGAACCCAGGCATCGAAGATGCGGATGTACATGGCGTCCGCCACCGTGCCTGAACCTGTGGGATTCTGAGTCTCCACCGCCAGATCATCCTCTGTGACGTCCTTCAGCATTTCCCGACGGTTTGCTGTAACGTTGTTGAACTCCTTCAGCACTTTCGAGCCGGGCCGCGATCTGCGGTAGTCAACATGCGCCTCGTTGGAGGCGCCAATCTGGTTCTTCACGTGAGGCGACTCAGGGGGCGTGTGATCCAGCGTCGGATTCCCGGCCAGTCGAGATTCAGACCCCGTTATGTGGGATAGCTGGTCTTGAACAGACCATCCAGGACAGTCCGTAGCCCGCTTCCACAGATCCTCGGTGAACGACTCGCACAATCCGCTCATAGATTCCCAGACGATGTCCAGACACGAGACGATGTGATCCCGGCGTGAGTTTTGCATTGCGGCCTCCGATTTATTTTTGGTGGGATGTAGTCAAATCCTATTCTAGGACAAAGATTCCAGATTCTGATGACAAGGCTATGGATTCGTCAATCACGGCTCTGTCGCATTGCCGAGATTTCGCCATAATAAACCCTGTAAAATTCTTCAGGCGAAGGATAATTCTCCTTGAGCATTTCAGCGTCAACGAATCCTTCAGGCGAGATATCCTGATGTAAAACCTTCCTGCATTCAATGACCAGGCCTGCCTCATTGTACGAAGGCGATTGCACAGATTCCGAAGCCATCACAGTCAGGCGCGTCTTGCTTAGTATGTCTAATTCCTTGCCAGACAAGCTGCCCAGAATCTCGATGTCGTCGGCGTATTTCTCGGAGAATGAACTCAGAGTAAACGAGTCCGATTTGTCGAGATAATTACGTGTATGTCGATAAGGACGCACCGCCACCTGAACAACCGGCTTGCTCCAAAGCATGCCTATGGAGCCGAATCCCACAGGCATCATATTGAAGTCTTCAAGAACGCCAGCAGTCAGAAGCAGGCGCCGGCTCATCCAGAATTCAACCGGATTGACACTCAAGTCTGAAATGGCTAACTCAACCACTGGAATCTCCCTGACTGGCGCTGAGAATAACGCTCGTTTCGATTCGATTCGTTCGTTCGACATTCATGCCCATTCGAGTTCAGATGTCGAGTTCACGAAGACGGGAGGTCGGCCATCACCGCCTCCGTGTGCTGTCCGAGGTTGGGAGCGGGGCCGCTAATTTCGCCTGCCGTTTCGCTAAGCCGCACCTGTATGCCCACCTGACGCATAGGGCCAAACGCAGGGTCGTTCAGTTGAACCACGGCGCCGGATTCCTGGGCGTGGGCTGTATCCATCCATTCCTCGATTGTCCGGCACATGGTGCATGGGACGCCGGCCTGCTCCATGATGCGCTCCCACTCTAGAGCGGTCCTGTGTCGCCAGACGGCTGAGAATTTTTCCTCCCAGACGCGCCGCTCATCCGCGTCATCTCGGAGTCGAGGGGCAGTGATCGGGTCGAACCATTCAGGATGCCCCAGAGCTTGGAGCATCGGGCGAATGGCGCGTTCGTATCCAGCGTTTATATTCACCCAGCGGTCGTCCCTGCACTGATAGAACCTCCCGATCACGGGAGACATTGCGGCTGGGGTTGATGGGACGTCGGGCCGGCTGACCAGCGACGCCCCCATAGCGGTGAACATGGCGTTGTACAGGGGAACCGTGATCTGCTGGCCTTCGCCAGTGCGAGCGCGATGAAACAGCGCGGCGGTGATGGCCGGCGCGGCGACCATCGCTCCGAAAATGCTGGCGTAAGGCAAAGATATGAAACTGGGGCCGGTTGTCCCATCCGGGCTGCGGTCGGCGTAGATGCCGGTCGAGGCTCCGATGATCGTTTCCAACCCTGCCATGCCGTTCCCAGGATGGTCGGTGTCGAAGCCAGGCAGAGAAGCATATATGATATCGCGGTTCAGGTATCGCGCGGCCCGATAGTCGGGCCATACCCTGTCGTCGCTGGACAGAAAACTCTCGATCAGGACGTCCGATGATCGAATAATCGCGTTGAGGACACTCGCGTCTCGTTCCTGCTCAAGGGCCAACACTACGGACTTCTTGCCCCGGTTCCAGACGGAGAAGGCAGGATGGCCTCGAAGAGGGTCGCCCTCGGCCGGCTCGATTTTCACCACCTCGGCTCCCTGGTCGGCTAGCAGCATCCCAAGAGCCGCGCCGGCCACGTGTCCGCCGAACTCTAGAATCCGATATGGGCAAAGAGCGCCTGCCAATGTTCACCTCCAACCGAAACTTTTCGAGATTTTATCACTTTGGATTGGAGGACGCGTTGATGTATGATCCGATCAGAGGATGCGTATCCTGCCCTCGGAGCCGGACACTTCCAGAAGCTGGCCGTCGCGGATAGCGGTTGTTGCGTTCGCCACTCCCAAAACGGCGGGTATGCCATACTCTCTGGCGGTGACGGCTGCGTGGCTCAAAATTCCTCCTGTCTCGACGACGATGGCGCTGGCGACTCCGAACAAGGGAGTCCAGGCGGGCATGGTGGTCCTCGCCACCAACACGTCGCCGGGTTTCAGGCGGTCGGCCTGGCTAAGATTCATCAGTATTCGGGCTGGGCCGCTGGCCGTCCCTGGAGAGCTTGGGTTTCCTCTCAGCACGTTGGGCTGGTCGGCTCGGAAGTGATTACGTCCATCGAAAAGCGAAAATCCTGAGATTCCGGTTGGGCGAGGGGCGCCTATATAAGTTGGAGGCTTCGCCTCTGCCCAGCGCGCCATGTCTTTCTTGTGTGCCTCAACAACGTCTCGATAATCATCGCTCTCTGAGTTCAACGCGGCGCGCACATGAGACACGTGCAGGTAGAACACGTCCGGCGGCTCGTCGATATGCCCATTCGAAGTCAAACGCCGTCCAATGGCGAGAACCAACCGTCGAGGCGTGAAGGCCAGACGCTGGTCGATATAGAAATTATGATCTTCCTGGAGGGGAGATAGATTGGTCGCGACCTCCAAAACGTCCTCGAACCGCCGACGGTCCTCGGGTTCGACGACTGCCAGCGTAACCTGAATAGCCTGATCGCGCTCGTGTCGCTGGCGGTCCAGCTCTCGGTCGGGGTCATAATCCTCCATCTCCAGGTACGCGCGCAACTGGCTGAGGGGAATCGAAGGGTTCTCTGCCCAGGTTGGCATTGAGAAATCGAACAGATCCGATCTCCAACCATAGTCGTCGAGGTATTTGGAGAAGGCACTCAGGAACAATCGGCCATCTGGATCGGATTCCAGCGCTTCAAGGGTTTGCCGGGCGGTTTCGGGAGTCACATCAAGAATGCGTTCTCGAACCGCAGGTATAGAGTCGGCAACCCTGCTCAACTTCCACAGCTTTCGACCGGCCTCGACACTCTTGTTGCCGTGACCCTGCACCAGCCGAGTTGCGTCGAGGAAACTTCCTTGAGTCAGCTTGCGGAAGGCGTCCAGCAGGAGATTCATGGCTCCGAACCACGGCATCACGGCCTGGGTGTGAAGCTGGCCCTGACGCTTGCGTGTCTCAAGCAACCTGTCGATCTCGCTCGACAGATCAGCATTAGACATCGCGTCGAAATCTGTCGTGCGATAGCGCTGGATATAACGCTCGACTTCAGGCAGTATTCGATTCTGCCACTGGGGCCACGCTGCCGCCAGACCTTTCAGCATATCCTCGAATGACCGAGGTGGCGGAGTTGCGTCAAGTTCCACATGCATGAACATATAGTGATTGACCAACCGCACGTCAGTGCCCAGCCCGAAACCCTTCAGGAATTGCTCATCCAGAAGCTCGAATCCCAGTGGCGTGATCACATCCGGGGCGTGCATGGGATCGAACTCCCAGTGCCGCAGGGCGTCGGAAGGATCATCCCATGTCACGGGAAACTGGTCGGTGGATTCGGGCATCGAGTGTCAAACCTCTGGCATGTGGGAGTCTGTAAAATCATAACAGAGGCGCTGTTCGGCTATCCTCTATTCAGACCTCAATTCGCTTAACGAAACAAAGACAGGCATCCTAATGATTCGGGATGCCCGCCTGAGAGCTTGGCTCAGGATCGTCGAACCTTGCTAAGGGCCGCTTGGCCCCTTAGGCCCCTGGATACCCCGAGGTCCGGTCAGGCCTTAGGTTGGAAGTTCGTTGACCCTAGTCAAAATAGAGCTTACCGTGCCTTGAACGCCCGCAACGTTTGCGTTGACAGCGTCTCTAGCCAAGTTTGCATTGGCGATGAACGCGCCCTCAATGGTGCTGACGACAGTCTTTATCAGGTTCAAAGTGTCCAACGGGTCGTTGGCCTGGCCGCAGGTGACACTTGTTATCGAAGCGAATGGACCGGACGCTCCGCACCGTTCGAGGTCCGACAGCGACGTCGGTACGATGTCCCCGATTGCGTTGAACACCGTCTTAACGTTACCCGGCAGAAACAGGGCGTTGATAAAGTCCGGCGGGCCGTTGAGCAAATCCGTTGGGTCGGTGCTTATGTTGATGCTCTCTAGTTCGTCAATGTCTGATTTCAGGTTGGAGGCCGCTCTCAGGCCCAGGTTCTGAGCCAAACTGTTGACGGCGTCCCGAAGATCAGCGGCTGCGCCTTCAACCTCTGTCTGCCTGACGTTTATGCCGCCCAGGCAAACCGTAGCCTCGATGCCCACCTCGGCTCCAGCTTCAAATCCAAAACCAAGCTGTGCTTTAGTCGCCGGTGAGACCATTGCTCCGTTGCCATAAGCATTGACGCCCACGATTCGCACCACCTTGGAGTCCGCCGCTGTAGCTGGCGCAATCATCAGACCTGCGGTCCCACCAAGATTGAGACAGGCCGTAATCTCCATGTCCATATCGTCCACCACGTGGATGTCGAAGATGAAATCGCTTAGGTCGTCCAAGAAGTCATCGATATTCTGAAAACGGTCCAACAAAGCATTCTGGTTGGCCGCGAGCTGAACTTCCAGAGCGTCTAACCGGGCGTTGACCAGCGCCTCCTTATCGTCGAGTTTGGTGCTTGCCATATTGGTCTGAAGGCCCTCGCGCTCTAGTTCCTTGAGGCGGCTAGTCAGAAAGTATCGCCGGTTGATCTCCTTCTGGCCCAGATCATCATCGTGAAGGGCAGTCTCATCGAGCCTGCACAGACAGTTGGCGCCGGGAGAGAAACTGCCCACCGCGGACTGCGTCTGTCCCAACCACAGACCGCCATCATCAATGTCCAATGCGCCTGTGGGAAGTCCTGCGACACCGATCTCGATGCTGTTCCGGTATACTGCGTTGAATCCTGACTCTTGTCGCACCCATGCAACGTGGTGGAATCTTTTGAGTTTCAGGGTGATGGCAATGGGAATATAGGGAATGTCCCCTTGAGATACACGGTAATGTTGTTGAGATCTAAGGACAGAGACATCTTGTTCGCCTGACCCGAATTCGCTCCTGATATCATCGTCCCTATGTTTTTCTGTGTGTAAAACCAGCCCTCGAAAGTGAAGTCTTCCAGGCCGTACGCGGCGATAGCGGAGAGTTTGACAGACGAGTTGACGGTGGGAACGAAAACGCCTTGGAGTGCACGCCAGAGGCATATCTGGCGTCTCCCTGAAGCTCGGCGTCATGCAACGAAACGATGTCTGTCGTGATGCCATCTGCTGTCCACCAACTGGCTATGGTCAGTCCAGCGGCTACAGCTGACACCACAAAAGACAGGACGATCAGGGTAGTCACGATGATCACCCGCTTTTTCTTGAACCTGCTTGGTCGCATCAATATACTGGCCTGTGTTATTTGTTGCTCATGATCGGCAGCTATTCAACCTGAAGAATGCGGCCACTGATAGTGTAAAAAGCGGGAAGGGCCTGATCATCGCCTTCGACGGCGATGTAAAGGCAGCCGCCGTCCGGGGCGACCGACAACAGCCAGACGATCGGACGCTGGATGGTCTCATCGACGCCGATGTCCGAATCCGCATCAACGTCGATGCCGGGGGAGACAATCAAGTGGAGGATTGCGTGGGCGTCGGTGTTAGTGAGGTTGTTCAGAGGAAGGACAACCTCGCCGATCTGACCAACTTTAGTCTCGATTCCTATGGTGAAGAAAGTTCCGTCGTCATTCATCATTCCAATGAAGTCGTCGAAGTCCGAGCAACCCGCAGAGAAGCCCGAATCCAGGATTTCGAAGTCAGTGTCCAGAACCACGGCCTGCTCCACGACCAGTCCAGCCGAACCGATGATCGACCCACTCAGAGCGGGGCCGACAGCCTGACCAGCCACCGCAGCCATGGGAATCAGGGCAATCGCGGTAAACCAAAAAGGATTAGACAGCTTGCGAAGGTATTATATGTTGCGCTCTAGATCCGACATCCGCTCAATCCGAGCAGATGGCTTCATTGGCTCCCATACCATTCAACACTTTTGGAGCAAAGGATTCTAGTTGGAGATTCACCTAACAACTGAAAGTCGGGTTGGCAAGTAACTGTGTTCCAGTTGAGAATTGAGCCTCTATTCGAGTCGCTGGTCCGTTGGGGCCGCAATCTTGGCATCGCGCTTGTCCTGTCTGTCCAATTGGACGGCGGTTAGACAACGACGAAATGTCCTGCTACACTCGTTTAATGATATTATTCTTGGATTGAATATTATTGTCTTATCATTCACCTTGCTCATATAATTGCACGCAAAGTCCAGCTTGTCCTTAATTTAAACTTCCTCGTGAGGCTATCGACCCTATGGCAATTCGAAACCGCAGAGTGCAAACTAATCGCACAGACTACGGCGAACTGGTCGAAGTGGCCCGGCTGTATTTCCAGACCGGCGCGACCCAGAATGACATCGCCGACAGCCTGAAAATCCCCCAGGCGCGGGTCTCTCGACTGCTGAAACAGGCCGAAGATGAGAACATTGTTCAGCATGTCATATTCCCTCCGCCCCTGCGTCGGCTGGAATCTCTGCTCATGCGGGAGCTTCGAGACAAGGGCGTCCGTGACACCCGCGTCGTGCCCAGAGGCATCGGTGCCAGCGCGGCCAAGAACGAAGACAACCTGGGCATCGTGACCGCTGAATACCTGGTCGATGCAATTCTCGATCATCCCGGCGACACCGTGAGTCTGTGCATGTCCTGCGGCAACACTCTGCTGGCTGTGGTTATGCAGTTCATAGATTTCCTGCGTCGCAACCCCGACGTTCTGGAAGCCTTGAAGCAGAAGACACTAATGCTGTATCCACTCAGCCTATACTGGGAGCCGACGCTCCAGTTCAATATCGACAGCGAGTATCCGTCCACCAGCATCTATCCCTCTGCCCTTGTTGTGTATTTAGCCATGCAGTTGATGACACTGGGATGCAAGGTCATCGCTCACGCTCCTCAGCCCCCCCTGGATTTTTACCGAGAGTTCGACGATATGAGTCAAGACGAACAGCGCCGGCAGGTCACCAAATATTCCAGCTATCTGGACCAGGCCAAGAGCGCAGACATTTTCCTCTTGGGCATTGGCACGGGCCAGCACGACGCTCGCTACGGCACGGTGCTGGACGAACTGGGCATTGATCTAACCGAACAATTTGCTGATGATGAAGGCATGGCCGGCGAGATCGGGTACCAGCCCTTCGACCCCAAAGGGCAGTTCGCCCATTTTCCCAAGCTGATCGCGGTCACTGGAGAGGAGCTCGCGGCGCTGTCCCAGAACAACACAAAGATCATAGCGACCCTGGGCGGAGAGCAGAAAATCCCGGCGCTGAGGGCTTTGCTCCAGCGCGACCAGCTCCCTTTCAACGTGCTAGTGACCGATGAGGCGATTGCGAGCATAGTAGATAGAGACCCCGCCCAGGCATGGTGAAGATTTGCAGGAGGTTCTCATGACACTTATCAAGCCTTCAAAACGTCCGACCCTGAGCAATTACGCCGCCGATGCCTGGAGCGACGACAGCCGATACGAGGGTCTGAATGCAATCGTCCAGGCCATCGCGGATGGCGCAGATCAGATTGAGGAGAAAATTCGCGCGGCCACGCTGGCCGATATTATCGGAACATCGGGAGAGGTCAACGTCCAGGGCGAGATCGTGCAGTACCTCGACACCGCCGCCTCTGACACCTTCGTGGACGTTCTGAGCAAAAGCGGTCGAGTCGCCGTCATCGGCTCCGAGGAGATCGAGGAAACAGTGATCGTGGGAGATAGCCCACAGCACAACTT
>CEWR01042726.1_pt1 | contig 12786 bp, 11 predicted proteins | sample 356321 | NCBI WGS metagenome assembly CEWR01 (sample SAMEA2621551, study PRJEB7988) | marine metagenome | biome: marine biome (ENVO:00000447); feature: mesopelagic zone (ENVO:00000213); material: "saline water (ENVO:00002010), including plankton (ENVO:xxxxxxxx)" | depth 790 m
TTCGATTTCACGCTCTTGTATTTGAACTAAGGCATCTTTACCAGAATTTAATATCAAACGTAAATCATCTAACTCTTCAGAAACACCACCATTAACAACATTTCCTTTTTGAACTGCAACTGGAGGATCCACCTGAACAACTCTATTGATCTTATCCTTAATTAATTCACACGGACTTAAACGCTCCCCTATCTTGTTAAGCGCTTCATTTTTTGAAGATGAGCATAAATTCTTTATTGGATCAATAACAGTTAGAGCTCTTTTCAATTGAATAACTTCTCTTGGGTTTATTCTGGCAGTAGCTACCTTAGAGATTAAACGCTCTAAATCTCCTATTTCCTTAATATTAGATGATACGTTTCCTGATAACTCCTTATTTCCTGAAAATTCGGTAACGGCATCCAATCTATCATTAATAGGTTGAATATCTTTTAAGGGTAACGCTACCCATCTCTTTAACAAACGAGAACCCATTGGAGAAATGGTATGATCTAAAACATCAATTAACGTTTTTGCATTTTCATGTGGAGAATAAATTAATTCTAAATTTCGAATGGTAAAACGATCTAACCAAACATATCTGTCTTCTTCTATTCTAGAAATATTGGTAATGTGCTTCGTTTTGTTATGTTGAGTATCTGACAAGTAATGTAAAGCAGCTCCAGCTGCACATATTGCCGAGCTTAAACCTTCTATTCCAAAACCTTTTAAACTACTTGTTTCAAATTGTTTATTGAGAGTTTCAGTACCAAAATCTTCAGTAAAAGCCCAATCATCTAAACAGAAAGTGTAAAATTGATTTCCAAAATTTTCTTTAAATTGTTTTTGCTTGTTACGTTGAAAAAGAACTTCCGTTGGTTTAAAACCAGACAAAAGTTTATCAATATATTCCAAGCTCCCTTCACCTACCAAAAACTCACCTGTTGAAACATCTAAAAAAGCAACACCACATTTTTTTTTATCAAAATGAATAGCTGCCAAAAAATTATTTGACTTATGGTCTAAAATTTGATCGTTTAAAGTAACCCCAGGTGTTACCAATTCAGTGACACCTCTTTTAACTATTTTCTTTTCTTTACTTGGAGCCTCTAGCTGATCACATATTGCAACTCTTAATCCTGAACGAACTAATTTAGGTAAATAGGTGTTTAATGAATGATGAGGAAATCCAGCTAATTCTAATTTGGATCCACCATTATTTCTAGCGGTTAAGGTAATTCCTAAAATGTTTGCTGCTTTAATCGCATCCTGTCCAAAAGTTTCATAAAAATCACCTATTCTAAACAACAACATAGCATCAGGATATTTCGCCTTAATACCATTATATTGCTTCATTAATGGAGTTTCTTTGTCTTTTTCTTTTGCCAACTTTGAATTGATTATTTATTATTAAATAATTACTGTTAAATGCCGTACAAACATAGTTGAATGGATAAAAAAAAGCCAAAATCAAATCACTTAGTTATAAACAGAAAGTGTAAAGTTGTTAATAGAGTATTAGCATCAAATACACGAATAATAAAACGAATTTCTTTGTAGTTTTGGTAATCAAAACTGACTATTCAGTAAATAGTAAATAATCATTTTTCAATATTCAATATTCAATTAAAAAGATGAACAGAAAGTTAAGAAACGAAGAACTAGATAGAATTTCTATTGATGAATTTAAGTCAACAGAAAAAATACCAATCATTATTGTTTTAGATAACATTAGGAGTTTAAACAATATTGGATCTGTATTTAGAACTGCTGATGCCTTCTTAATTGAAGCTATTTACCTCTGTGGAATAACTGCTCAACCACCCCATAGAGAAATTCAAAAAACAGCATTAGGCGCTACCGAATCTGTAAGCTGGAAACACTTTGAATCAACATCTGAAGCTATTAAAGTATTAAAAGATAAAAACTTTAAAATAGCTGCAATTGAACAAGCTGAAAACAGCATAATGCTGAATGAATTCAGTTTAACTAAAAAAGAAAAAATGGCGGTTATATTTGGAAACGAAGTAAAGGGCGTTGAACAAGAAGCTATTAATTTAAGTGATGTAGTTATTGAGATTCCTCAACACGGAACAAAACACTCTCTAAATATTTCTGTTAGTACAGGAATTGTTATTTGGGATCTGTTTAAGAAATTTCAATTCTTCTCTTAAAGAACTATTCAATATTATCTACTTTAAATACGATTTCACCTCTTCAACATCAAATAAATCGCCAAACCACTTCTTTTTAATTACTCCATCTTCTAAATAAACAATCGCAGGTAACCTTCCTCCACTATATTTAAAAAATTCATCCCCCTCAATCCAAATAATAGGGAAATCAGAATCAGATTTATCCACGAATTCATTTAAACTTTGATCTGTTTTTGCTCCAATAACATAATAAAGATTATGTACATCTTGCCCTTTACTTATAGAAGAAAATATCCTTGACGCGTTCAAACAATGCGAACAGGAATTACTAAAGAAGGCAATCATTTTTTTTCCTTTTGAAAAATCAACTTTTTTGTCCATTTGATATAAAGCCGGCAAAGTGGAATAGTCTACTTTCTCATTAACTTCAATACCTTGTAAATTGTGCAAACCAACTCTGTTTAATAAAAAAACAGAAGAAAATGCTAATATTAGAAAAACAAAAGGTAGATATTTAAATACCCCGTTAATATGATATCTCCTTTTAATAAATAATAACAAAACTATTAAAGCAATATTTTTGATGATTGACTCTATAGGAGTAAGTGACAAAAAACTACCAAAGCAACCACAATCTACATTATTACCAACAGTAGTTAACAAGAAGAACAAATACGCTGTAAATAGCACTAAAGATGCTAAAGCTAATTTATAAATAAAATCTTTAAACCATGTATCAAAAATAATAGAGAGTCCTAAAAAAAATTCGAACGCAATTATAAAACGAGCAATAAATGGTGCAAATAAAAAATTAGAAATGCCTAAGTCAACAAAAATAATTTCGAAAGGTTCTATTGGAAAAATTTTGACTATACCTGATAAAACAAAAGTAAAACCAACAATAATTCGTAATATGTTATTCAATATAGTCATAATAAAAAAAGGTTACAAACTTAGCTTTTTAAAATTCGAAACAAACTGTAATTACACTAATTTACAATTACCAATAGCTTGACAAACAATTGGAAACAAAAAAAGCTACCCAAGGGTAGCTTTTTAATAATATAAATTAACTACTATTTTAATTCACATCCAGTTCCAAGTTTACAAATAGTTTCAAACTGATCTTGAGTTAGCTCAATAGTAGCATCTTTGTTAGCTTCGTCTAATGAGGTAGAAGTAGTAGTTCCGTCTACCGTACATTCACAATCAGTTTTTTTACTACAAGATGTAAATACTAACCCGCCAACAATTACTACAAATAATAATACTTTTTTCATAAAAATAATTTTTTAATTAATTAATTATTAGCAAGATATAAAAAAAATTGAGCTTACAATAAAAAGTTCTATTTTTTTATTTAACGGTCAAATTTCTAATCATTTTGCACATAAAAACGAAAAACTAACTTATTGAACAACGCAGCTAGAATCAGCTAATTTTGCAACGGCACATGATTCACTTAATGTTGCTCCAGAATCCTTCGCGTCATTTTCAGTAATAGTTGTTCCATCATCACAAACACATTCTTCACCACTTGCACAAGATGTAAAAGCAACTGAAAATAAAGTAATCATAGCAACATATAGTATCTTTTTCATGATTTATAGTTATAATTAATAAATATAAAAAAAAGCTTCCTGAATTTTTTCAGGAAGCTTTTTGTAAAATTCGTTTTAATTAAAATTAGTTAACAGCAGATTGGAAATCAGCGTTATCTCTAGATTTAATAAATTCTGCATCAGTCTTAGCTTTTGTTTTTAAAGCAGCATCTTTAGAAGTAGCAGATTTCAAGTTGTTAATCATCATATCGTTATCTCCAGCTCTTGCTCCAGCAATTGCTTTTAAATAAAAAGATAATGCTTCATCTTTATCATCAGATCCATCAATAACAGCTCCTACTGAGTTATCTCCATTTAACAATATAGCTAAAGCAGAATTAAAAGAATTAACTCCTGAATAGTTAGAACTAGCAGAAGCATAATCACCTTGAATAATGTTAATAATACCTTTATTTTGTGCAACTTCTTTGCCAGCTCCTGAAGCATTGTTATAAAACTCCATTGCTCCAGTTAAATCTCCATTTAATCTTGCAATAACACCTAAGTTATTTTGAATAATTGGGTTATTAGCAGAAAGTCCGTTTGCTTTATTAAACTCAGTTTTAGCATCAGCTAATTTATTTTGAGATACATAAATGAATCCAACATTGTTTGGACCTCTCCAGTCAGCAGAGTGAATAGAAGAAACACTTTTATAAATAGACTCCTTTTTAGCAACATCATCATATAAAGTTGCAGCATATAACATTTGTTCAACATCTAACGAATCAATTTTAGTATCAACTAAAGTTTTAATTTCATCATCTGTTAAGTTATGGTGCTTCATTACTAAATTAACTTGAGATCTTCTTAATTGAGGAAGTACTTTTTTAGAAACTTGTGTGTAAGTTGCTGCTAAGTTTTTAATTTCTTCTTCTCTTTTAGTACCATCTTGATACGTCTCTAATACTCTAATTATTAATTCTTTGTCAGCAATATCAGAAGCTTGCATCATAGATTTAAATCCAGCCCAATCTTCACCTTTTCCTACAGGAGTAGAAAATCCTTCTGCAATTTCAACTTTAGCTCTTTTTAATAAAGATTCAATTGATTTCGCAGCAGAGGCTGCTCTTTCGTTCGCTAAATTTTCATTCTTACTTAACTCTCCTTCTGGAGATGCATAAGCAGTAATAGATAAACCATTGAACTCCATCTTAACATCTTCATTCCATCCTTTCAATTTAGCTTTCAATTCTTTAATGTCAGAGTCATTAATCTCAGAACCTCTTACAGAAGAACTACTCACTAAGTAATGAATCTCAACATTATTGTCTTCTAAAGTAAATTTCACAAATTTATCAGTTCCTGCAATTGCCTTATCAGAAGACATTACCAATTTAGGAGTAATAATAGTTCCATCTCCAACTTTACGGGGATCTAAATCTTTTGTGTTTGTTTTATATTCGCCAGTAACTCTTAATTCTACAGTTGCATCTTGCATACCTTCTTTGTATGGCATTTTAGCAACATGAGTAAAGCTACCTCCAGCTTCATATTTAATAGTTGAACCTTCAGCTTCAGAAACTTCACCTTTTAATTTTAAAGGTTCAAAAGATTCAGAATTTTCTCCATAAACTATAACTGGAGTAATTACTGCAGATACTTTTTTATTGAAATATTTCTCAGGAAAACTTCCGCTAAAAGTAATTGCAATAGAATCTCCATGCATTTCTACTGGATTAGGAGTAAGTTCATAATTTACTTCTCCTTGTCTTTTGATCATTTTACTTAATGGGTTACACGCCACTAAAACAACTGAAGCTACAGCTATTAATGCTAATGATTTTGAATTTCGGTTTCTCATCTTTATAAAGGTTATTCTTTTTAACTGCAATGATAGTCATTACTTTTTACATTAAAAAAACTATTCAGCCTTATTTAATTTATAATCTAATGGCTGGCAATTCATCTTTACATTCTTTTTTAAGTTCATTCATTGATTTCCCCAGTAAAGGATGTATAAAATCAGGAATTATATCCACTATCGGAAAAAGTACAAAATTTCGTTCATGAATAAACATATGAGGAATCGTTAGGTTTGATGTCTCAATAATTTCTTCGTTAAAAAATAAAATATCAATATCTAATGTTCTCTCGAACCATTTCTGCTTTCGTACCCTTCCAAGTTTTATTTCGATTTCCATACAACCCTTTAACAACTCTTGAGGCTCTAAATCACTATTCAAAACCAAGACTTGATTTAAAAAATCTGGCTGATCTTCCATCCCCCAAGCTTTAGTTCTATATAATGGAGAAATTAATAATATCTCACCAACCTCTTTTGCTAATAGGCTCATTACAGTAATAAAGGTTTCTTTAACATCTCCGATATTACCACCTAAAGATAACACTACTTTATTCTTCCGCTTATCCATATCTTTTACCATTGGTGTATTAACTAATTCTTATACTATTAAGTAAATCTACTTTTACAAAATAAAACAACTAAAATTAAAAAACGAACAATGAAACAATTTTTCAAATTTATGTTTGCCAGTATTTTGGGAACATTTCTATCAATAATGTTTGCCGGTGTATTACTTTTTGTAATTTTCTTTGCAATGCTTGGAGGAGTTATTTCAGAAGCTTCTGAAAACGGACCAGGAAAAATGGAAAAAGTAGAAGATAATTCAATTCTTCATTTAACCTTAAACAAACCTATTTTAGATAGAACTTCAGAAAATCCATTTGAAAATTTTGATTTTGGTGCTATGAAATCTCAAAATGGTTTAGGTTTAGACAAAATTGTAAAATCTATTGAAAAAGCAAAAACAGACGACAGAATAAAAGGAATCTATTTAGACTTAACTTCTATCCCCGCAGGAATGGCAACTTTAGAAGAGTTGAGAGCAGCAATAATCGATTTTAAAAAATCTAAAAAATGGGTGATTAGTTATTCTGAAATTTACACACAAGGCTCATATTACATTGCTTCAGCTGCTGACAAAATTTATGTAAATCCAGCAGGTATTGTAGAACATAGAGGTTTAGCTTCAGAATTAATGTTCTTTAAAAATGCGCTAGAAAAATTAGAAGTTGAAATGCAGATTATTCGTCATGGCAAATTTAAAAGTGCTGTTGAACCTTTCATGCTAGAAAAAATGAGTGATGCTAACAGAGAACAGATGCAACTTATTTTAAATACCGCATGGGAAAGTATGACAAAACAAGTTTCTAAAAGTAGAGGTATTAGCGTTAATAAACTGAATAAATTAGCAGACAATATGACTATTCAAGATGCTAAGATTGCAAAAGCGGAAGGCTTAGTAGATGAATTATATTATAAGGATGAAATTTTAACTGAAATTAAAAAAAGACTAGCTATTGAAAATGATGAAGAAATTAGTTCTATTAGTTTAGGAATGTATTCTACAACACTAAATAAGGACAAAAAAATAAAAAATGCTAAAAATGCTAAAAATAAAATTGCTGTAGTTTATGCTTCTGGAGAAATTAATAGCGGAAAAAGTAATGGCAATATCATGGGTTCTGAAACTATTTCTAAAGCAATAAGAGAAGCAAGATTAGATAGCAATATAAAAGCAATTGTTTTAAGAGTGAATTCTCCTGGAGGAAGTGCTTTAGCATCAGATGTAATGTGGAGAGAAGTTGTATTGGCTAAAAAAGCGAAACCAGTCATTGTATCTATGGGAAATGTTGCTGCAAGTGGAGGTTATTATATAGCTTGTGCTGCAGACAAAATTGTTGCTGATGAAAAAACAATAACTGGATCTATAGGTGTTTTTGGAGTTGTACCTAATGCGCAAGGTTTAATGAATAATAAATTAGGTATTACATTCGATAGAGTTGAAACAAATAAACACGCAGGCATGATGACCATTTTTAAACCCTTAACAGCAGAAGAGAAGGACATTATACAGATTGGAGTAGAGAAAATTTATGACGATTTTATCACAAAAGTTGCTGCTGGTAGAGGTATGACAAAAGATGAAGTTGATGCAATTGGTCAAGGAAGAGTTTGGATGGGTAAAGATGCTTTAAAAATTGGGTTAGTTGATGAGATTGGAGGAATGAATAGAGCAATTGAAATTGCACAGGAATATGCTGAATTAGAAGATTTCGAAATAGTGAACTACCCAAAACTAAAAGATCCTTTTGAAGAATTATTGGAAGAATTATCCATTAATATTGAATCAAGAGTCTTAAATAAAGCCTTAGGTAATGAACAGAAATATTACAAAAAAATACAAAGTGTAACAAAACAGTCTGGAATAATGGCTCGCATGGCTTTTGATATTGATATTCACTAATTTAGTGTTTAGTAGTTAGTATTTTGGAACTGGTTATTTGATTAATTTAGCCGATTACAAACTTTACAACTAAAACCAGCCAATAATTTTTAATGAAATTATTCTACACACCAGAAATTGAGAACGAAAAAACTTTTACATTAAGTGAAAATGAGTCGAAACATGCTATTCGCGTATTGCGTCTGAAAAAAAATGACACAATTACTTTAATTAACGGAAAAGGCTCATTTTACGAGGCTATAATTTCTGATGACAATCCAAAAAAATGTGAAGTAATAATAACTAATCTACAAAAAGAAAATCTAACCATACCCGTTTTACATATTGCAATAGCACCAACTAAAAACAATGATAGGACAGAATGGTTTATTGAAAAGTGTACAGAAATTGGAATAACCGAAATAACGCCTACCCTTTGTAGTCATTCAGAAAGAAAAAGAATCAAACAAGATCGTTTTGAGAAAACTGCAATTTCCGCAATGAAACAATCTCTTAAAGCAACCCTTCCTAAAGTAAACGATTTAATAAATTTTAAAGATCTTGTTAATTCACCATTTAATGGAAAAAAATATATTGCTCATTGTTATAAAGATGAGCAAAAACACTTTAAAGATATATATCACAAAGGAGAAAATGCAATAATTTTAATTGGTCCTGAAGGTGATTTTAGTGAAGAAGAAGTTAATTTAGCTAAAAATAATGGATACGAACCAATTACTTTCGGAGAAAGTAGACTTAGAACCGAAACTGCAGGAATCGTAGCCTGCACAACATTTAATTTAATTAATGAATAAAATTATAATCATATTAGTATTCTTTTTAAGCTTAACCTCTTTTGGTCAAACTTCCAGTTATCAGATTGCATTACTAAAATATAACGGTGGTGGTGATTGGTATGCAAACCTCGAAACATCCTTACCTAACTTAATATCTTATTGCAATAAAAACTTAAAAACTAATATTAACGAAGAGCAAGGTATTGTAGATATTGGAAGTTCAGAAATATTCAACTATCCTTTTTTACATATTACGGGCCATGGTAACATTGTTTTAAATGGTGATGAAACTGAAAACTTAAGAAGCTATCTAATTGGTGGTGGATTTTTGCATATTTCTGACAATTATGGGATGGATAAATTTTTAAGACCTCAAATGAAAAAAGTTTTTCCAGAATTAGAATTTGTAGAAATCCCCTATTCCCATCCAATTTATCATCAGAAATACAATTTTAATAATGGACTTCCAAAAATACATGAACACGATGAGAACCCACCTCAAGGGTTTGGGTTGATTTATGAAGGTCGCTTAGTTTGTTTCTATGATTTTGAATGTGATTTAGGTGATGGCTGGGAAGACCAAGAAGTGCATAATGATTCTGAAGAAAATAGATTAAAATCTCTTAAAATGGGTGCTAATTTAATTCAATATGCTTTTAGTGAATAATGGATGAATCTAAGTTCATAGAGCTCAACAAAAACAAATCACTTCCTGAAATTGCATTACATCTCAGTAAAACTGATTTTGATAAAGATTTTATTTTAGCTCAAATTAATGGAATTCAAAAAGCTAAAACTAAACTACCTGAGTTTTACAATACCGAAAACATTATTTATCCAACAAAACTTTCAATGGAACAATGCTCCTCTGAAAAAACAGGGATTTATAAAAGCCATATAATTAATGGAGAAAGCCTAATTGATTTAACAGGTGGGTTTGGAATAGATAGCTTCTATTTTTCTAAAATATATAAACAGGTTATCCATATTGAACAAAATAAAGAACTTTCTAAAATAGCAAAAAACAATTTTAACCTCTTAAAAGCTGACAATATTAAAACTATAAATTCTACAGCAGAAGAATTTATTCAAATGAACAAAAAAAAAGTAGATATAGTTTATATAGATCCGAGTAGAAGAAATGAAAATCAGCGCGTATTTAAATTAGATGAATGTATTCCTAATATTATTGAATTAGCTCCTGAAATATTCAAAATATCAGATAAGATATTAGTAAAAACAGCTCCTCTTTTAGACATCAAACTAACACTAAAAGATTTAAAAAACGTAACCCAAGTTTGGGTTATTTCAGTTAATAATGATTGTAAAGAAGTATTGTATTTATTAGAAGTAGACAAAACAGTCGAACCTAATTTAAACACTATTAATCTCACAAAAAGTATCCAAGAATATTCGTTTAACTATCTAGATGAATTCAACTCCTCTGTAGATTATTCATATCCAGAAAACTACCTATACGAAACTAATGTTTCTATTTTAAAAGCCGGAGCTTTCAAAAGCATTTGCCAGCAATTTAATGTAAAAAAAATAGCAATAAACTCTCACCTCTATACGTCAAATAAATTAGTCGCAAATTTTCCTGGAAGAACATTTAAAATCGAAAATACAATTCCTTATTCTACAAAAGAATTTAAAAAATTAGGACTAAAAAAAGCCAATATTAGTTGCAGAAACTTTAAAGATACTATTGAACAAACTAAAAAGAAACTCCAACTAAAAGATGGTGGGGATTATTTTATTTTTGCGACAACTTCCAATATCAATAAACCTATTTTAATTATTTGCGTCAAAATAGCTTAATGAGTACTGGAGGACATAAGACTGCAATGCAAGCAACAATCAAATATAATAATAGAAGAAATAGTAAAAACAAACCCTTTAAAAAATACATTACAAAATAGATCAAAGGCAAACCGCTATTTTCAAAAATTGTTTGCGCAAGAAAAACTTGAATTGCTTATCTTGATAAAAAATTAATCGAAAAATCAACAATAAAGAATTATTTACAAGTTAATAATCTCTTTAATTCTCACAATTGTTCTTACAAATAGAATAATATTTTTAATTAAAGTCACTTTTTTTTGATCAAAGTCCATTACTGTTTATCAAACACTTCTTGTTTTCCCACTTCCCTTTTAAACTTTCTTTAGAAATAAAATTACCTTCGCAATCTATATAATTATTGTCCGCATCTTTTTTAATGATTTTACATTTCCCATCTAAAACTTTTTTAATTACGATTGCTTTTAAGCTTTCTCGTCTATGCATTTTTCCGATTTCAATTCCAATATTATTATTAAATAAATCCATTACTGAACTTATTTTATCAGGAACGACACCATCCTCATTTCTTCGTTTTTTAAAATCTCTGTAATTCCCTTTTTCATGGGCATAACCTAATCTAGTTGCTCTTCTCCATCCAATTTCAACTGTTAAGTTTGCCATCCAAAAGACATGTCTAAATGCGTCAACCTGTCCACCATTTCCATTTCCATTTAATAATTGTTGATTAAGAATTATTACCGTTTCATACCTAGTTAATTCAGTTATTTTCAATGCTTTATTCGCTACAAAAGGATGAAAAATAACCCAATATTTTTCTGGATTACTTAATCTTCTAAACTTTTTAAAATTAGATTCTTGACCAACTAAAACATCTGCTAAAAGCCAATAAAATAGAAATATGAAAACTTTAATTTTCATTTAAATAATTGTAATTAATTCATCGCCAAAATACTTATATAATTGGTATGAAAAATAGATTTTTTAAGCTATTTTTGTGACTTTAGAGTAATTTAGATTTTAACAAAAGGATTATATACAATATGGCGCAAGTAGAATTGATAATGCCTAAGATGGGTGAAAGTGTTGCAGAGGCAACAATTACAAGCTGGCTAAAAGAAGTTGGAGATACTATTGAAGCAGATGAGTCTGTGGTAGAGATTGCAACAGACAAAGTTGATTCTGAAGTTCCTTCTACAGCTGAAGGTGTTTTAATCAAAAAACTATTTAACGAAGGTGATGTTGTTCAAGTTGGACAAGCTATTGCAATTGTTGGTTCTGAAAGTGAAGCTGCTGTTCCTAAAATAGCATCTACACCAACACAAGTTGCTGCACCTATTTTGGAAACGGCAACAGTTACAAGCGCGATTGCTACAGAAAAAATTGGCAAAAATTCAGATACTGGAAAATTCTATTCTCCACTAGTTAGAAGCATTGCTGAAAAAGAAGGAATTTCTGTAAACGAATTAAAAGCAATTTCTGGTTCAGGAAAAGATGGTAGAGTTACGAAATCTGACATCTTAAACTATATACCTAAAAGAAACCAACAAACTGAAACTGCTGCTCCTGAAGTATCTAATGGCATTGAAAAGTCTTCAGCTACAATACCAACACCAGCTGTTAAATCTGAACCTAAAAAAGTAAAGATATCTATTAATGCTGGTGATGAAATTATTGAAATGGACAGAATGAGAAAACTCATTGCTGCTCATATGGTTAATTCTAAACACACTTCTCCTCACGTAACATCATACGTAGAAGCAGATATGACCAATATTGTTAATTGGAGGAATAAAGTTAAAGATGGGTTCCAAAAAAGGGAGAATGAAAAAATCACGTTCACACCTATAATTATGGAAGCTATAGTTAAAGCTATTAAAGATTTTCCAATGATTAATATTTCCGTTGATGGAGACAATATTATAAAAAGAAAGAATATTAATCTTGGCATGGCAACTGCACTGCCATCAGGTAATTTAATAGTTCCAGTAATAAAAAATGCAGATCAATTAAATTTAGTTGGAATGACTAAAGCTGTTAATGACCTGGCAAATAGAGCACGAAACAACGCGCTTGTTCCAGATGATATTGCTGGAGGAACATACACCATGACAAACGTTGGATCTTTTGGAAACGTAATGGGTACACCAATTATTAATCAACCACAAGTTGCAATTATGGCTGTTGGAGCAATTCAAAA
>CEWR01039387.1_pt1 | contig 12784 bp, 9 predicted proteins | sample 356321 | NCBI WGS metagenome assembly CEWR01 (sample SAMEA2621551, study PRJEB7988) | marine metagenome | biome: marine biome (ENVO:00000447); feature: mesopelagic zone (ENVO:00000213); material: "saline water (ENVO:00002010), including plankton (ENVO:xxxxxxxx)" | depth 790 m
CGGTAACCTCTTACCTCTTTTAGGCACGCGCTCGGCTCGGGTCATGTCCGTATCTTTTCGCAGATCTTCGGATGTACTTGCCGGACGCTATTTCAATGCACGACTGAGGCAGACGTATCCTCGACTTACCACAGCTGGTTTAGATGTTGATTCAGGACCCGCTCTGTATGAGGATCTTCTGAGACAGGCACGCCAGCAGGCACTCGTGATCTTGAGTACCTATGTGACGGCATTTTCTCAATCGGGTTCGCTCGCGTTACCCGAAGAGGTTGTCGATTTTGCAGGGCAGCTCACTGAAATCGGTGTCCCGCACATCGTCGTTTCATTTGGGAATCCGTACCTCATTACCGAACTCCCTGACGTCCGAGCGTACATGCTAGCCTGGAGTGGTTCGGAGGCCAGCCAAACGGCTGCTGCCCAAGCACTTTTCGGTGAAATTGAGATCTCTGGACGGGTGCCCACACGGATTCCACCTCTCTACGAGATGGGGGACGGGATTATGATTCCAAAAAAGCTGACTGGAAATGATCGAGACTAGGATTTTGGCTAAAGGGCGCTTATCGATTGCACTCCTAGCCATCCTGGCATTCTTGGGGTGTGGACCTAACAGTGTCGCTAGCCCCACGCCAGTTCAAGCTATAGGTGACCTCGACGAGATGGCCCGCCAGTGGGTTGAGGAAACTGTTCGAGCTCTCACGCTTGAAAAACTTGTAAGCCAACTCGTAATTGAGTGGATACCTGGCGGGTATGTTTCTCCTTCCAGTCCTGACTTCGAGCCCCTTGAGCGTTGGATCATCGAAGATCAGATAGGGGGAGTATCACCCTCAATCGGTACTCCGCACGCGTACGTTGCAAAGCTCAATGCACTACAAGAGCTTGCAGAAATACCCCTCCTGGTTACGGCCGACTTCGAGAATGGCGGCCCAGGGATGAGGATCAACGGATCGTACGCCCTCCCCTCAATGCTGCCTCAGGGAGGCGGTACGGCATTCCCGCCCACCATGGCGTTTGGTGCAGTTGGAGACGAGCGCTTTGCGTATGAGTACGGGCGTATTACTGCCAGGGAAGCGAGAGCGACCGGTGTGCATGTATTGTTTGCACCTGTTTTGGATGTCAACAACAACCCTGAAAACCCCGTCATTGCTTCTCGTTCCTTCGGGGCAGATCCCAACCTTGTAGCTCGTTTGGGTGCAGCCTTTGTGCGAGGCGCGAGAGATGGTGGGGCTTTCACGACAGGCAAGCATTTCCCAGGACATGGTGACACATCTGTCGATTCTCATGTAGGTCTGCCGGTTATAGAAGCAGACCGAGCACGACTCGACACGCTCGAGCTTTTGCCTTTCGCTCGAGCTATCAGAGAAGGCGTGGATGCGATCATGACAGCCCACGTCTCACTGCCAGGTCTGTTGGGTCCAGATGCAGTGCCGGCAACGCTATCACCTGAGATCATGACAGGCTTGCTTAGGGATGACTTGGGATTCGACGGACTGCTATTCACTGACGCGCTCACGATGCGAGCGATTACAGAGGCTTACGGAATTGGTGAAGCTTCTGTCCGTGCGTTGGAGGCAGGTGCAGATGTGCTTCTTTCACCAAAGGATGTCTCGACAGCGATTAATGCGGTTGTGACGGCGATTGAAAGTGGACGTCTGACCCGGTCCAGGATTGAGGAGTCAGTCCGGAGAATCCTTGAAATGAAAGCGAAGTTGGGGCTGCATCTTGGTCGGACTGTATCACTTGATGCAGTGGACGAGGTTGTCGGCTCAGGTGCCCATCTTGCTTTCGCCGACTCAGTCGCTGCTCGCTCGATCACCCTCGTGAGCGATAACGAAGGACTGATTCCTGTTAATCCCGATCGGCCGGGATTGACCGTGCATATTCGGTATGCTCCGTCGACCTGGCTATGGGCGAATCGGTCTTTCTCCGAGGGACTATGGGCACGCATGCCAGATGTGACCCAAGTATTATTGGACGAGCGCAGCAGCCCCGAAGCTTATGCTGCTGCCGAGAATAGTCTGTCTAATGCTGATCAGCTCATCGTAAGTGTGTACGTGCCGCCTTCAGTTGGCTCAGGGCCCGAAGCACTTCCGGAAGCTTTCAGGGGGCTCGTGGAAGGGAGTACCGCCCAAAGACCCACGATCTTGCTGTCCTTCGCTAGCCCATACCTTCTTCGTGCATTGCCGAGTGTGGGAAGCTACTTGATTGCATGGGGAGATCGGGAAGTGTCGCAACGCGCGGCCGTGGCAGCTCTTTTCGGCGAAGAGGAGATCTCAGGTCGACTACCCATTCCCATTCCGCCAGCTCACAGAATTGGTGAGGGCCTGGATCGTCCGAAAGTGATGGCCCGAGTCGTCTCAAGGACAATCGAGGACCCTCTAGTAGCTGCTGGCATCGTCGAACGTGAGCGAGGTCCTGGCCCATTCGGACAGGAGCAAACACTAGCTGATCCGTCGACTGTAGGAATGTCAGCTGATGGACTTGCTAAGGTTGATTCAATCATCAGGGTAGCACTGGCTGACTCCGCCGCTTCAGGTGCTGCGCTCGCGATTGGGCGTCATGGACGCTTGGTATCCGTGGGTGCTTTTGGTGAACTAGCATACGGGAGTGGGCGTCCCGTGACTTCAACATCACTCTGGGATCTAGCTTCAGTCTCGAAAGTTGTTGGTACGACGACTGCCGCGATGATCCTCGTGGGAGAGGGTCGGTTGGACCTCGACGCGATGGTCGTGTCGTATCTGCCGTGGTGGTCCAGCGGAGATGAGCGAAAGAATGAAATCACTGTGCGCCAATTGCTACTTCATCGTTCTGGCCTGCCACCTTTCCGGCGCTGGTTCTTCGACCATCAGGGAGCTGATGACTATAAGCGCGCAGCTGCCGACGAAATGCTCGACATCAATCCTGGGGTAGAAACTGTTTACTCAGACATTGGGATCATGACACTGGCATGGGTGATTGAGGAAGTCACTCAGCAGTCTCTCGATGCTTTTCTTTCTGATCGATTGTGGAATCCACTTGGTATGCGCGAGACAAGGTACCGTCCCGAAACCTTCCTACGACCACGTATCGCGGCCACGGAATTAGACACGCTCTGGCGCAAGGAACTGGTATGGGGTCGAGTACATGACGAGAACGCTGATGCATCAGGGGGTGTAGCAGGGCATGCGGGCCTCTTCAGCACGGTTGTCGATCTTTCTGTCTTCGCTCGTATGCTACTCAATGGGGGTATGAGTCCAGCTTGCAACCCAACCCAAAGTCTGGGAGAGCCATGCCCCGTAGCGCGCCTCGAACAGCACCGCATTGTTGAACAGGACGTGGTTGATTTGTTCACAAGACGCTACGACGGGACATCCTCTCGTGCACTTGGGTGGGACACTCCCTCAGAGCGGTCCTCCGGCGGGGATTACCTGACCTCTAATGCGTTTGGACATACTGGTTACACTGGAACGTCCATCTGGCTTGATCCTGAGCTGGACCTCTGGGTGATTCTTCTAACCAACCGAGTACACCCAACTCGCGACAACCAGAAGCACATCCCACTTCGCAGGGCGGTGCATGATGCTGCCGCGTTAGCGATCACAGACCAGTCCATTAGAAAGCGGATCCCGTGACTCTTCTCGACTCGGGTCCGCCTACCTATAGAGTCTTGGTCAGCAATCAGTGGCTCATGGTTCCCAGGCCATGAATCGTGCCTAAGGATATCTCTTGATCGGCTTCACGACACTCGATTTCGCAGTCCTGATCATCTATCTCGGTGGAATCACGATTTGGGGTGCCTGGCTTGGGCGAGGACACAAGGGTGGAACCGATTACTTTCTTGGGAGTCGCTCATTACCGTGGATAGCGGTAATGCTCTCAGTCGTAGCTACCGAGACTAGTACCCTTACGTTTCTGAGTATCCCCGGTGTCGCATACTCGGGGAGCCTGGTATTCCTTCAGTTGACCTTCGGGTATCTGCTAGGGCGAATCTTTGTATCAGCATTTCTGCTTCCGGCCTATTACGCTGGATCATTGACGACTGCTTACGCCCTGCTAGAAGAGCGTTTCGGGCTTGGGGTGAGGCGTTTCACATCAGCGATCTTTATGGTGACCCGCTTGCTAGCTGACTCGGTTCGGCTTTTTGCGACCGCGATTCCTCTGGCATTGATCACCGAGTGGCCCTACGCCGCCTCAATTATCGTGATTGGGGTTCTCACACTGATTTACACGTATCTTGGAGGTATCAAAGCCGTTGTGTGGGTGGATGCCGCCCAAATGATGCTCTACCTATTTGGTGCCCTAGTCGCAGTCGCAGGCATTCAAGCCCTTGTCCCGGGTGGTTGGTCATCAGTGCTCGCCAGTGCCGCCCCCGAAGGCAAACTGGCTATGCTTGACCTATCGCTTGACCGTATGACGGCCTATACGCTGTGGGCTGGTATTTTTGGAGGGGCTGTTTTTACGATGGCGTCTCACGGAACCGACCAGTTGATTGTTCAGCGGCTCCTGACATGCCGTGATCGCCAGGCAGCACAAAAGGCCCTCATCGGTAGTGGAATCGCTGTCATTTTCCAGTTCTTTCTCTTTCTCATGGTGGGACTAGGACTCTGGGCTTTCTACGAAGGACGCTCGTTTGATTCTACGGATGAGATCTTTGCACTCTTCATCGTTGAACAACTCCCGCCAGGGATCACCGGCCTACTGATTGCTGGGGTCTTTGCCGCGGCGATGTCTTCTCTATCGTCCTCAATCAACTCACTCGCCTCTGCTACGGCATATGATTACTGGGCGCCGATGGTAGGTGCTCGTGATGATGAAGGTAGAATCCTAAGGGCAGGCAAGGTTTTCACGCTCGTGTGGGCCGGATTACTGACCCTGGGCGCCGTGCTTTTCATCCCACTGTCTACGGGCACAACTGCGGTCGAAGTAGCACTGGGAATCGCATCCCTTGTATATGGAGGACTCTTGGGTGCCTTCGCACTCGGTGTTTTCACTAAGCGTCCGGGTCAGGTCTCTGTGATAATTGGCGTAGTAGTTGGGATCGGCACTGTGACAATCCTGCGAAATGAGATGGCTTGGCCCTGGTACGTGCTTGTGGGATCTGTTGTGACATTCGTAGCCGGCTCTTTCGCCGGATTTTTTGAAAGCCAGAAGCACTCAGTGTGAACTTCGCGATTGGTGTAGATGGTGGAGGTACGTGGACGCGAGCGGTAGTTGTAGATCAGGACGGCCATGAATTAGGAAGAGGTGAAACAGAGGGTGCGGTTGTTACAACTCATGAGCCGACAGCAGCAGCAGAAGCTGTCCGACAAGCAGTTGATCGAGCTCTTGTGAATACCAGTGTGAGCACTCCGGGTGATATCCTCTGGGCTGGTCTCTCAGGTGCCGGCAATGATGAGGCTCGCACCGCTATCGAAGATGCATTGGTTAAGTCACACGTGGCAGAGAAAATTGTTGTAAGCACCGATGTTGAGGTGGCATTTCATGATGCATTCGGTTTTGGACCTGGCATTATGCTTGTCGCTGGCACCGGCTCTATAGCTTGGGCATGTCGACCGGACGGCACTGTGGTTCGTGTCGGTGGTTGGGGTCAACATATCGGTGACGAGGGTAGCGGTTATCAGATTGGTATGGACGCCCTTCGCTGTATCACTCGGGCCGAAGATGGCCGGGACGGACCAACAGCACTGCGCGACACCATTTTGCGACACCTTGGCTTGGAGGATGTCCAGGGGCTGGTAGGATGGATTGGGATAGCCTCCAAGCGCGAAATTGCAGCCTTAGTACCACTTATTACCCAAGCGGCTGCTCAAGATGATCCAGCCTCGAAGGGAATACTCGAGCTTGCAGTCGAGGGGTGCCGAGGGCACCTGGAAGCCATCCTCGAGATTTCAGGACCATGGATTGATCAGCCATCTGTCGCCCTTTGGGGTGGCCTCCTACGGTGCGGCGGGCCTTTGCATGATGAGATTCTGCGGGTCGTGGAAGATTACGGACTGGAAATCCTGGACCGTGACCCTGACCCGGCTCTTGGAGCTGCCCGACTGGCCCTAGAACAAGGCTTGTCGAATCGGCAGTAAGACTTTCGCATCTGAGTCAAACTGACAGGAAATGGCTCTACCTAAGTCCTTGTTGCCGTTCATTTTGGCAGGTTTGCAGGCTCACTTTTATGGCACGGGGGTTGCATAGCTTATTGGATAGGGTAACCAAACTCTGTCAGGAGAAATTATGGCGATAACGAAATACATCCGTCGGAGGCCGATTCGCAGCGGCTGGAGAGATCTTGAAGCAATGTCTAACCGCATGTCACAGTTTTTTGACACAGTGCCCTTTTCGACCGACTCAGTTGATAGGGGTTGGGCACCTCATGTCGATGTGATTGAAACGGATGAGGAACTCACGCTCACAGCCGAGTTGCCCGGGCTATCCGAGAATGATGTCACGATCAATCTCGATAATAGTGTGCTTTCCATCTCGGGAGAGAAGACTGCAATCCGTAACGAGGATGAGACTGAACAGCGCAGTCATGTGTGGGAGCGAAGATATGGTTCATTCAACCGCTCGTTCACCTTACCACGAACCGTTAGCACTGAGGATATCAGCGCACTTTTCGAGAATGGTGTTCTGACCATTCACATGCCAAAAGTCCCAGAGGCCAAGGGTCGTACGATCGAGATATGTAAGAACTGACACTCAGAGCAGGTAGCTAGGCGTTGAACCACTCCTTCATTGAAGCTCCCGTGAACGTGGTAGCGTATACTGTAGCGATCAATATGGTGGTAGAAGTGAAGAGTTGCTAAGGGGCGGATGCGGTGAATGGATCTCGCCGAGTGAAGAGCAAACAGAAGGCCGCTCAAGTGAGGGGCCTTCTGTTGAGTTGTGCATTCGTGTTCACCCCTTTTGTGGCCACCGCGCAGTCTACGTCTCCACACCGTGCGAATATTGAGGAGATCCTTGAGCTTTCTCAGGTCGAGAGCATTACATCGGGTATCGGTGAATCGCTTATGGCTAGCGTTTCCGCTCTCGCGGGTGACTTGTCTTCAGATGAGCAGAACCGGCTCCGTTCCGCCATCTCTAGCGGGTTCATCCAAGGTGATCTTCACTCAGACATAGTCGAGTTTATGACTGCGGAAGCAGAAAACGATGTGGTAGAAACAGTTCTGGATAGGTTGCGAACTGGAGCAACTGCTGAGATCAAAAGAATTGAGAGCGCATATAACCCTTCCCGAAGCCTTGAGGAATATGCAGCAGGTCTGGAGGCGTCGATGCCTTCGGGTGAACGACTCAATTTGGCTGCTCGTTGGGCGGCCGCTCGGTCCACTGGAGATTTTTATATTATCCTCGACGAAGCTGAACGAGAGACCACGCATGAGTTGTTGAAAGCACTCCGAGGTGACGCTCCTGCCTTCGTCCCACTCTCTCGCACTGAATACCAAAGAGAACACGAGAACCAGACGGGGATGGCAGTTCTATCACTCCTTTACCGCTTTGAAACAGTTTCCAACAAGCTTCTCAGAGAAGCCATCGCTGAGTACGAATCGGAATCAGGACAGTGGTATGTCGAGAGTTACACATTTGGGATTGTCGAGGCTTTGTGGCTAGCTGGTCAGCGTGCAGCTCGTCAATTGTCAGGAGTGGGTGTGATGGTCGAGTTACTGGCTAACCCTCCAGCACCTTCAAGAGTTCTCCCAAGAGCTTAGGACTGTTAGCACAACATACCGGACCTGGACCAAGTCCCAACTCGCTCCCATCGGGTCGGGCAACTGCTCCACCCGCTTCCCGAACGAGGATGAGTCCGGCCGCGAAATCCCACGGCATAAGTATCTTTTCCCAGAACACATCAAGCGAGCCCTGGGCTAGATAGCAGAGGTCAAGTGCCGCTGATCCCCCTCGGCGTATGCCAGAAGTAGCTCGCAGTACGCGGTCAAACTCCTCTAGGTACTCAGGGAGGACGTCCAATAGCTTAAAGGGGAAACCTGTACCAGCCATTGAGTGAATAAGCTGATGCTCCTCTGACACTGAGATCGGCTTGCCATTTTTGAAAGCGCCAATGCCTTCTGCAGCCCACCATCGTTCTCCGCTGGGAGCGCTTGTTACGGCACCCACGACTGGTCGGCCATCGACAGCTAAGGCAATTGAGGAGCAATAATATGGATGGTTGTGCAAGAAATTGGTTGTCCCATCCAGAGGATCCACGATCCAAAGAGGACGACCGTCCCACCGAGCTAATTGGTCTTGGAGGGACTCATCACTCTCTTCAGCGAGAATAAGGTGGTTAGGGTGATACTCCTCGATCACCGATATAGCAGCTTTTTGAGCTGCTAAGTCAGTCTGGGAGACGTAGTCGGCGCGAGATTTCATTGAAGCTTCACCCACGAGGACTTTGCCTGCATCCTGTCGGTGAACGGCAGCAGCGGCATCAGCCGCGGCCCGAGCAGTCCTCAGTAGTGGGTCGAGTTCGATGTTCGCTCTCCGTTTCGGATTCTTAAATCTCCTCTCGGGACTGTAGCAGTCCAGCTAGAGCACGCTAAGTTAGCATGCCGTCGCTTGCGAGAAATAAATAGTATTCCAGTTCTCCAGTCCTTTGAGGCATGACAGAGATCCAACAAAATACACTTAAGAAGAGAATTTTCAGCGGGATGCAGCCTTCCGGGGAAGCTCATCTTGGAAACTATCTTGGGGCTTTACGCCGTTGGGTTGGCATGCAAGATGAATACGATTGTGTGTGGTGTATCGTCGATGATCACGCAATCACCTCGGGAGGTGATCCTGCTGAGATGCCAAGCAGTGTTTTTGATCTTGCAGTCTCTTTCCTAGCCGTCGGACTTGATCCTGAACGCTCAACGATATTCGTACAGTCGGATGTGCACGAGCACACTGAGTTGGCATGGCTCTTCAATGCAGTCACACCCGTGGGTGATCTCGAGCGGATGACACAGTACAAGGACAAGGCCCAGCACTTTGAGTCGATTCCCGCGGGGATTCTGAATTATCCGATCCTACAGGCTGCGGATATCCTGCTCTACAAGGCGAATGCGGTCCCGGTAGGTGAGGATCAGCGGCAACACCTTGAATTGACGCGTGAGGTCGCTCGAAAATTCAACGCCCGATACGGGGAGACATTTCCGATCACCGAGCCGCTGATTGGGGAGGACGTAGGCCGTATTCTAGGGCTCGACGGAAACGCTAAGATGAGCAAGTCTCTAGGTAATACAGTCGGGATCTTAGCGGATCCCGACGATGTATGGGATAAAGTCCGTACCGCAGTGACCGACCCTCAGCGGGTGAGGCGAGACGATCCGGGGCGCCCTGAAGTGTGTAACGTATTCGCCCTTCATCGATTTTTCACTGAAGAAAATGCTAGAGAAGAGATAGAGGCCGGTTGCCGTTCAGCAGACTTAGGATGTGTTGATTGTAAGCGCATTCTTTCTGGCAATATTGCAACGTCTTTCGCCCCATATCGTGAGCGAGCTACTCACTACAGAGAACATCCCAGTGAAGTACGAGATGTCCTCGACCAGGGTGCTGAAAAGGCTCAAAAGATTGCGTCTGAGACAATGCAGGAGGTACGGCGCAAGATGGGACTAAACTGGAGAAATGCTATTCCTTAGATATCGGCTTGAGCTGGGCCTGCTTGCCACGATAATTATCAGAGCTATTTATTTTGATGGTTCCGGTGTTTCAGTGGGCTTTCCGGGGCTTTTACATCATCGAATAAAATCAAGCAAATGAAGGAGCCAAACTTGGCGCACGAAGAATCGGTGAAGCTTGAAGGAACATTCTTACCGGTTACAACACCCTTCAATCCGGTTACGGGGGATGTCGACTATGCAGCCTTTGGAGCTAACCTGCGCAGGTGGTTTGGCAGCCCTATTCGCGGAATCCTGATTGCTGGGTCCACCGGAGAATCAGTCTTTCTAGATGAAGGCGAGCGGTCCAAGCTTATTGAGGAAGCTCGTGCGGTCGTACCTGATGAGGCGCTCGTTATCGCAGGTACCGGGTCTGAAGCAACCCGTCACACGATTCAACTGACTCAGCAAGCGGCTGATGCAGGGGCGGACGCAGTTCTCGTAAGTCCTCCGGCTTACTTCAAGGGCGCGATGACCCAGGAAACACTCATAAGTCATTACGGGGCCGTGGCTGATGCTTCGCCCGTGCCTGTGCTGATCTATCAGGTGCCTCTCAGGCTCAGTACGATCGAATTTTCTACAGGCCTGGTCGCTACCCTCTCAGACCATCCAAATATCATTGGGATTAAGGACTCACGAGGGGAGATTGGCTTATTAGTCGAGCTTGTGGAGCAAAGTGCTGACGGGTTCCAAGTGCTCACGGGTAATGGTTCGGTACTATATCCCGCCCTAGGGATTGGGGCGGTGGGAGGAATTGTTGCTGTTGGTCTGATGGCGGCTGATCAGGCAGCTAATATCTCAGTAGCATTTCGGGAAGGGCGACTTGAAGAGGCGGAACGGCTTCAAGAGCAGATAGCATCCGTAAACCAAAGTATCGTAGCAGGTATGGGCGTTCCTGGTATCAAAGCAGCTCTAGACTTATTGGGTTTCTCCGGTGGAGGTCCAAGGCCCCCACTGACACCGGTTTCTGAGCTGAGAATTGAAGAAGTTAAGGGGATCCTAGAGACTGCAGATTTGTTGGAATGTGTCGGAGTTTGAACTGAGCTCAACTACCCTTTACGGTGCAGGATCTAGGTGCGTTGACACCCCCTAGAGTCGCCCCTAGCTTTTCCCAAAGGACGCACTAGCCAACGGGCTTACCCCACATGGGGCGAGCCCGTTTTTTCATAGCTTTGTGTCCCAAAAACTCTCGATTCCATCGTTGAGGAAGCATGGCTGCTCAAGGGTCTTGCACGGTAATAGTCGGTTGCCAGTGGGGTGATGAAGGCAAAGGGAAGATTGTGGATGTTCTCGCGGAAGGCGTGGACATCGTGGCACGGTACCAGGGAGGCGCGAACGCAGGGCACACAGTGCATGTTGGGGAGGATGAGTTTGTGCTTCATCAGATTCCTTCTGGTATCCTGCACGAGGGGAAGAAATGCCTCCTCGGGAACGGTGTGGTACTCGACATTCGACAGTTCTTTGAGGAATACGACGCTCTTATAGCGCGAGGTGTTGACCTTCGCGGTCGTGTAGGTGTCAGTAATCGGGCTCAATTACTTTTCCCATATCATCGACTGTTAGATAATGCAGCAGAAGATTCCGCTGCTCAGAAAATTGGGACAACGGGGAGGGGAATTGGTCCAGCTTATGAGGACAAAGCCGGCCGCAGGGGGGTTCGGGTTGCTGACCTAGGAAATACGGAAAAGCTTCAAGAGAGAGTCCACATAGCCCAAGACCGCATTTGTCGGCGGGTAGAGCAGCTAGGGGCAGTGGTTACTGAACAGCTTGATATGGAGATGGCAGAAGCCTTGGCGTTAGGAGACCGACTCTTGGCGCTCGGAACGGATGTTGGGAGGGACATCTCCCGCGCGCTCTTAGATGGTAGAAGGGTGCTTCTCGAGGGTGCGCAGGGTACGGCCTTGGATCTCGACCATGGAACGTATCCATTTGTTACCTCATCTAATACGACGGCAGCAGCAGCAGCGACCGGTACTGGAATAGGCCCCACTTCGATTGATACAGTGGTTGGGGTGGTGAAGGCGTATACTACTCGTGTGGGCGAGGGGCCATTCCCAACCGCATGTGATCCGAAAATGGATGAACATATCCGGGCACTTGGCGGCGAATTTGGAGCTACTACGGGGAGGCCCAGGCGATGCGGTTGGTTCGATTCCGTGCTCGCACGTTTCGCCGCGCAGGTCAACGGACTTACTGGCCTCGCAGTAACGAAGTTGGATGTGCTCGACACCATACCGGAACTTCAGGTAGCGACAGGATATCGCATGCCAGATGGGACCGTGACAGATGATTTCCCTGCTGATACCTGGTCTCTTTCCGGTGTTGAGCCAGTCTACCAGACCTTGCCAGGCTGGGAACAGTCAACGTGTGAGGTGCGTAAGCTCGAGAACCTTCCCGCTAATGCTCGGGCATACTTGGACCGGGTCGCAGAGCTGGCGAACGCACCGGTCCACTGGATCTCCGTTGGGAGCAAGCGCAGCCAAATCATTGAAGTGGCTTGACCCACCTGATTTTAGGTTCTGCAGTTCACGGGGATAAAGAAATTTATTGAGCGGATGAAGTCGGAAATGACTATTCTAGAAAAGGTTCAGAGCAGTATGATGCCTCTTCAAGGGCTGCTAGAAAGTGAGCAGGTTAGGCACATGTTTATTGATTATCGCTGTACAGCCAACCACTACTCTTTTATCCTTGGCCTCCGCTCTGTTCGGGGCTTAACATCTCCGAGACCGTACTCGCGAACGCGGGACGGTTGGCGCACCCTATAACACCCAAGAAGATGCCCGCAAAGATTCGACTTAGAAGGATGGGCCGTAAGAAGAAGGCCCACTATCGCATCGTAGTGGCAGATAATGACTCGCCACGCGATGGACGGTTCATAGAATCGATCGGCTACTACAAGCCGCTTTCCAACCCTGCACGTCTCGTGCTGAATCTTGAGCGTGTTGACCATTGGCTCAGTGAGGGGGCTCAGCCGTCGGGGACTATGAAGTCACTGATAGCTAAGGCGAGGAAAGGTGGAGATTCCCTTGTAGCCTTGGGTGAAGCCGATCCGGAAGAGCAAAAGGAAAAGCGGGCAGAGGCCTTAGCTGCCCGACGAGCTGCAGAAGAGCAGGCTGCTCAAAAAGTTGCAGCTGCTAAGGCTGCCGAAGAGCCAGCTGAGGAAGAGGCTGCTGAAGAGCCAG
>CEWR01072703.1_pt1 | contig 12751 bp, 11 predicted proteins | sample 356321 | NCBI WGS metagenome assembly CEWR01 (sample SAMEA2621551, study PRJEB7988) | marine metagenome | biome: marine biome (ENVO:00000447); feature: mesopelagic zone (ENVO:00000213); material: "saline water (ENVO:00002010), including plankton (ENVO:xxxxxxxx)" | depth 790 m
CTCTTAATCCAATTGAGGTTGCAAATAGGGCTGCCCGTTTGTGTCAAGTTGCTGAGAAAAGTGTAAATGTTGACCATCGTCAATCCCTGTGTTATGTTATTGGAACAGATGTCCCAATCCCTGGTGGTGGAGAATATAATCATATAAACAAAACCTATATTAGCTCACCCGAGAGCGTGCGCAATACCATTGAATGCCACCAAAAAGCTTTTAAATCTTTATTATTAAAAGATGCATTCAAAAGAGTTTTGGCAGTCGTAGTGCAATCTGGAGCAGAGTTTGATAATTTGAATGTAATACGTTATCAATCAAAGAAAGCAACGTCGCTCAAAGATACAATTGAGTTAACACCCTATGTTTATGAAGCCCACTCAACCGATTATCAAACACGAGAAGATCTAAAGCGTATGGTGCAGGACAGATTTATGATCTTAAAAGTGGGCCCAGCATTAACATTTGCTTTGCGAGAAGCATTATTTGCATTGGCTGATATTGAGGCTTGTTTGTATCCGTTTAATAAATGCAGTCAATTAAAAATAGTAGTTCAAAAAGTATTATTAGATGATCCAAAACACTGGATTTCATATTATGGGTCAAAACGGGATGATCATGTTCAACAGCTGTATTACAGTTTTTCTGATCGAATCCGTTATTATTGGACAAATAAGGATATAGCTAAATCCGTGAATAAATTGATGGATAATCTAAATAAAGTTGAGATACAAATCTTTATGCTAAGTCAATATTTACCCATTCAATATCAAAAAGTTATTAGAGGGGAGCTAAGCGTTGACCCAAAATCCTTGGTAAAAGATAAAGTAATATCGGTCCTTGAAGACTATGATTTTGCCTGTCATCCATAGATTAAAAATAATTATTCCAACATAAAATTTGATTATTACTCTTTATTAAATAGTAATTGATTTAAATTAATCTTATTGAGGTTTAATGAAATGAAAATCTTTAGAAAAGAAATAATGTCCTTAATAAACTTGATAATTTTATGGGGGGTTTTACCTTTTTGTTTATCTACTGCAGAAGAGATTACCGTTGCTACCGTTAACAACTCTGATATGATTATTATGCAGAAACTGTCCAAGCAGTGGAGTGATAAAACAGGTCATAATTTGAATTGGGTGATACTTGAGGAAAACGCCTTACGTCAACGCGTAACCATCGACATTGCAACTAAAGGTGGTCAGTTTGATATTATAACTATAGGATCGTATGAAGCACCTATTTGGGGAAAACGTGGCTGGTTGACTTCTTTAGATGATTTGGGTGATGATTATGATTATGAAGACATCTTTGAAAGTGTAAGATTAGGTTTATCGGCCAACGGGTCATTATATGCGGTGCCTTTTTATGCCGAAAGTTCTTTTACTTTTTATCGTCATGATTTATTTGATAAGGCAGGGATTACGATGCCTGATCAACCTACATATGTTGAAATACGTCAATTTGCAAAATTACTTCATGATCCTAAAAATAGTGTATATGGTATTTGTTTAAGGGGTAAAGCAGGCTGGGGTGAAAACATGGCGTTCATCAGTACTCTTGTAAATACTTATGGTGGGCGTTGGTTCGATATGGAATGGGAATCCCAAATCAACACTGAACCTTGGAGCAATGCATTGAATGACTATATCAATTTGTTAAAAAATTTCGGCCCACCGGAGCCAAGTTCGAATGGCCATAATGAAAACAGAGCTTTATTTGCTAATGGGAAATGTGCTATGTGGGTTGATGCGACTTCTGCTGCAGGTTTTATTTATAACCCTAGAGAGAGCAATGTTACTGATAAAACGAGTTTTGTTAAAGCGCCTATTGCTGTGTCTAAAAGAGGTTCAGGATGGTTTTGGGCTTGGGGATTATCCATCCCTGAAACGTCAAAAAAGAAGAAAGCAGCAAAAAGCTTTGTTAAGTGGGCAACTTCAAAAGAATACGTGCAATTAGTTGGTAATACGCAAGGTTGGGTTTCCGCTCCTCCAGGTACACGTAAATCTACATATGAAATACAAAATTATATTGATTCAGCACCCTTTGCATTTATTACAAAAGAAGCAATTATAAATGCAGATCCTTCAAATGCGACCGTAGATCCTGTCCCCTATACAGGTGTTCAATATGTTGCAATCCCTGAGTTTCAAGGACTGGGAACATTTGTTGGCCAGCAGTTTTCAGCAGCATTAGCGGGCACCATTTCGATTGAAAGAGCTTTGGAACGTTCGCATAAACAGGTATTACGTGAAATGCGTCGTGCGGGCTATGGAAAATGACGCAGACAATGTGATCGCTGGCATTCATCAATTGTTATTAATTCAATAGTATTGATGTTAATCAAACGCTCTTTTGCAGTATCGAACATTACCTTATGCCCCAGTGTGATTGTTTTATTCTGTTGGATGATCATTCCTTTAGGCATGACAATTTATTTTTCAACACTGCGTTATAATTTACTAAATCCAGGTATGGAGCATTGGATTGGATTGGATAATTATTATTATTTTATTCAACATCCAGCTTTTATTGAAGCAATATTTAATACGCTTTGGTTATTAATAGGTGTTCTATTAATAACCTTATTTTTTGGGGTATCCATAGCACTTTTACTTGAACAGCCAGTTTTCGGTCGAAGTGTGGTTCGAGTGCTAATTATTTCCCCATTTTTTGTTATGCCAACAGTATCAGCATTGATTTGGAAAAATCTCATGATGAATCCAGTTAATGGATTACTTGCTCACTTAATGAACAGTATAGGGCTTGATCCCATACATTTCTTCGGTTCACATCCAATGTGGGCGATTATTATTATTGTGTCTTGGCAATGGACGCCATTTGCCATATTGATTCTTATCACAGCACTTCAGTCCTTGGACTCTAATCAAATCCACGCTGCTCAAATAGATGGGGCGAACTATTGGCAACGTCTTAGGTATATAGTTTTACCTCATTTGAAGAGATCAATGGCTGCAGTGTTGCTAATAGAAACAATATTTATATTATCAGTTTTTGCTGAAATATTAGTAACAACTAATGGTGGACCTGGTTTTGCCACTACCAATATAACTTTTTTAATTTATGCTCAATCTCTATTGAATTTTGATGTTGGGGTAGGAGCAGCAGGAGGAGTGATTGCAGTTATATTAGCAAATATTGTGTCATTGTTTTTGATTCGTATGATTGGTAAAAATCTGGATACCTAAAGATGAACAACTATACTCGTAAGCAAAGTTATTTTTGGTTTAGCCTGTTGGCATGGTTAGTAGGTATATTATTCTTTTTCCCAGTATTTTGGACAATAATTACTAGTTTTAAAACAGAAATTCAGGCGATTTCATATCCACCAATTTGGTTTGATTTTGACTGGACTTTAGAAAACTATGTTGCAATAAAGGAAAGATCAAATTATTGGCGCCACTGTTATAATTCTGCAATCTTAGCACTAGGATCAATGTTGTTTGGTTTTCTTCTAGCAATTCCAGCTGCTTGGTCTATGGCCTTTGTCCCCACTAAATATACTCGCTCAATTTTAATGTGGATGTTGAGCACAAAAATGCTACCCTCTGTTGGTGTTCTAATTCCCGTTTATCTAATTTTCCGTAATTTTCAATTGTTGGATACCCGAATTGGCCTAATTATTATTTTAACATTAATAAATTTACCAGTTATAGTATGGATGCTATTTACTTATTTCCGCGATATCCCTATGGAAATATTAGATGCGGCACGTATGGATGGTGCAAATTTATGGTCCGAAATATACTTTGTTTTGGTTCCAATGGCTTTTCCTGGTCTGATCTCTACAGCTTTACTAGTTATCATTTTGGTTTGGAATGAATCATTTTGGACTTTGAATTTGACCACTACGAACGCTGCCCCATTGAGTGCATTAATTGCTAGCTATTCTAGCCCAGAGGGGCTGTTTTATGCGAAATTATCCGCAGCTTCAACTCTAGCAATTATTCCAATAGTAATTTTAGGATGGTTTAGCCAAAAGCAAATAGTCCGCGGCCTAACTTTTGGTGCAGTTAAGTGAATAAAACTTTGAAGGGACAAATTGAATTATGTCAGGTTGAAAAGTGGTTTGAAGATATATTGGTGATTAAACCAATCGATCTGAAAATAGAGGCAGGTGAATTTCTAGTATTTGTAGGGCCTTCTGGAAGTGGGAAATCAACGTTGTTGCGTATGATTGCCGGTCTTGAAGATGTTAGTGCAGGCAGAATATTAATTGATGGTCAAGACATGACATATTGGAAACCTGCGCAAAGAAAGTTATCCATGGTGTTTCAAAACTATGCGCTCTATCCCCATATGACTGTTAGACAAAATTTAGCCTTTCCACTAAAAATGGCGAGAATACCAGTCAAAGAACAAAATCTATTGATTGAAGATGTGGCTAATACTTTAGGTATACTACCTTTTATGGAAAGAAAACCAACGCAATTATCAGGAGGACAACGCCAACGTGTGGCGATTGGGCGTGCGATTGTACGCAAGCCCAGAGCTTTCTTATTTGATGAACCTTTATCTAGTTTAGATACTGAGTTGCGCGTAAATATGCGCTTAGAGATTGCAAGTCTTCATAGAAAATTAGACACTACTATGATTTATGTTACTCACGATCAAGTTGAAGCCATGACCCTAGCCGATCGCATCATAGTACTTAATAATGGAGAAATTGGGCAAGTAGGCACCCCTGATGATCTTTATAAAAAACCTGTCAATATTTTTGTGGCAGGTTTTATTGGATCACCCAAAATGAATTTTGTTAATGGATATGCTGCTAGTGAATTTGAGGCTTATCAAATCGGAATTAGACCAGAACATTTACAATTAGATAAAGAAAAAGGGCAATGGCTTTTGGATATTGTGCATTATGAAGATTTGGGCTCAGAGAGCTATGTTTATTTGCGCAATAAGACAATAGGAAACTTTACTGTTCGATGTGATTCCACTAATACTTGGGAAATTGGGAACTCAGTATATATTACACCACAATTGGAACATTTACATCGCTTTGATGAATCAGGCAATCGCATTAATAAATACTAAACTTCCACAATCAATTATAGTTGAACATATTAACCTTAATGGTACATAGAGCCGAAATGAATATTTTATATCAATAAAGGGTCTTTAATGAAAGCAATTATTTATCCTAGCATTGGCAATGTTAAGCTGCAAACCCTACCAGAACCGGATTTATTACCAGACCAAGTCCTGATTTCAACAAAGGCCAGTGGGCTTTGTTATACGGACATAGAGATTATGAAAGGACATTATGGTGAAACCAAATTTCCTCTTATTCCTGGACATGAATTTGCAGGCACAGTTATTGCAACGGGTAAAGAAGTAAATAGTTTTTCTGAGGGAGATAGAGTTGTTGTGGATCCAAACATGCATTGCGCTCAATGCCCAGCTTGTAATAAAGGACTAACCAACCTATGCCATTCATTAAAGGCTTATGGAGTTACTGATAATGGAGGTTTTGCTGAATACTGTTCAATCTCTGAGAGCAATGTTTTAGATATTGGAGAGACACCTTTTCACTTAGCAGCATTAGCTGAACCAATGGGTTGCGTCCTAAATGGTATTGATACAATTGGAGCTACCGATATTAATGAAGCAATGATTATTGGCGCAGGACCCATTGGCTTGCTAATGGCATTTGCTTTAAAAGCTAAGGGGGCAGGAGCAGTTAAAATGGTTGATATTAATGAAGAGCGTCTCCAATTAGTTGGAGAATTAGGTTTTGAACCAATCGCATCTCAATCAAAAGATTTAACTAAGTGTCGCCATTCCATGGATTTGGTAGTAGAGGCTACAGGCAAACCATCAGTAGCGCAAAGCACAATTGATTATGTAGCTAATGGGGGAAATGCATTGTTATTTGGCATCTGCCATCCTAATTCAAAGATCGAAATTAGTCCATTTGAGCTATTTAGACGCCAAATTAAAATTGGTGGATCCCATTCTTTAAATCATAATCTGATTGATTCTTTATCTGTGATAAAACAATTTGATGAACCTATTTCAAAACTGGTTTCACACCGCGTCCCAATTGAAGAAATAAAACCTTTTTTTGAAAGTTTTGGACATAAAGACACTTTAAAAGTCCAAGCAATATTTGAATAAATTGAAACAAGAAAAGACTAAAAAATCCAAGTTAATTCAGATTCTATCTATTGGGGAAGTCTTGGTGGAATTTATGGCTTCGAATAGAGATCAACAGCTTAATCAATCTGGTGAATTCCTAGGTCCATTTGCTAGCGGAGCGCCAGCTATTTTTATTGCACAAGCAGCTAAGCTAGGGGTTTCAACAAAATTAATTGCATGTTTGGGCAACGATTCATTTGGTCAACTTATAGAAACTCAATTAAAAAAATATGGAGTAGATATTACAGGATTAATTTATTTGGCAGGATATACAACTGGGTGTGCATTTGTTAGTTATGATCAACAGGGTGATAGAAAATTTATTTTTCATATGAAAGATGCTGCCTGCGGGCAACTTAGCTCCAAAATTGTATCCCAAGATAGTTGGGTTGATTGTATGCATCTACATCTTATGGGCTCGACTTTAATTAATTCAGGCATGATTGAGTTATCCATTAAGGCATGTAAATCGATTAAAAAGCACGGAGGAAGCGTCTCTTTAGATCCAAATATCCGTCCAGAGCTTGTAGACGATGAACAAATCTTAGGGTTAAAAGAAATATTAAAGAAATGCGATTATTTTCTACCCAGCGAATCGGAGATTACTTCTCTTTCTAAAAGTAATCAAACACATCTTGCCATAGAAGAATATCTTGATTTAGGCATAAAAGAAGTTGTTATAAAGTTAGGGGAGGTTGGGGCACGAGTTTATACTAATAGTCAAACCTTTGAACAGTCTGGTTATTTAGTTGATGAAGTGGACCCAACAGGAGCTGGGGATGTGTTCGGTGGTGCTTATTTGTCTGCAAGATTACAAGGAGTTGGAATTGAGAGAGCCTTAAAAGAAGCATGCGCCTGCGGGGCACAAGCTGTAACCCACCAAGGACCAATGGAAGGGCTTTTTAATCGTACTCAATTAGATAATTATTTAACTAACTGATAAATTCACACATTTATGCTGTTGATCTTATTTATTATTTATATTTTATAACTGCTTTGTATTACATATCTAAAGAGGATGGGAAATCAGTATTATCAAACAAAGTAGCATTGCTTACAGGAGCCAATGGGGGAATAGGTTCAGCAGTTTGTGAACAATATTTAGCCTGCGGTGCAAAATGCTGGGCAGTGGATTTATCAAAGTCTCCTTCATCTCAAATGCGGAAAATGCAGGATAAATATGGTGATAAATTACAATATAAATATTGTGATATCTCAAATTTGGATTCCATTAACCAAACAATATCAGACTGTGTTAATAATTGGGAAAAAATTGATATACTATTTAATAATGCAGCCATTTTTGACATGGGATTATTTTTGGAAACAGATGTAAAACAATATGATCAGCTATTTGAAGTAAATGTTAAAGGAACGTTTTTTATGTTACAATCTGTAGGGAAAGTAATGGTCTTAAATAGGCAAGGAAAAATTATTAATATGGCTTCTCAGGCAGGAAGACGCGGTGAAGCTTTGGTTGCGCATTACTGCGCTACTAAAGCAGCAGTGATTAGCTATACACAATCTGCGGCATTGGCATTGGCTGAATATGAGATACAAGTTAATGCTATATCTCCTGGGGTGGTGGACACCCCAATGTGGACTCAAGTTGATGCATTATTTGCTAAATACGAAAATCTCTCTTTAGGGGACAAAAAACGTTTGGTGGGTGAAGCTGTACCTCTTGGTCGCATGGGGACACCTAAAGATATAGCTTCAATGGCTTTGTTTTTGGCTTCCGAATTATCTGACTATATTACAGGACAAACTTATAATGTAGATGGGGGCAATGTATTAAGTTGATTTTTGTACCAATTAAATTATTTATAAGAAGCAACAACTATATATATATAATATTGTTATTTCTTATTATTTCTTGTAATAAGAATATTAGTAACAGTAATAATTTACCAAATGTTATTGTTATACTAACCGATGATCAAGGTTGGGGAGATCTGAGCCTACATGGCAACACAGACTTGCAAACTCCTAATATTGATAATTTGGCTAAATCAGGAGTGCAATTTGACCGTTTTTATGTTTCTCCTGTTTGCTCTCCCACACGAGCAGAATTTTTAACAGGTAGATACCATACACGATCTGGAGTTTATAGCACATCAGCTGGAGGAGAAAGACTCAATCTTGATGAAAAAACTATTGCAGATGTATTTCAAAACGCTGGTTATCAAACTGGAACATTTGGCAAATGGCATAATGGCATGCAGTTTCCTTACCATCCAAATGGACGAGGCTTCAATGAATTTTATGGATTTTCATCAGGTCATTGGGGTAATTATTTTAGTCCAATGTTAGAACATAACGGAAAAATTGTAAAAGGCGATGGCTACTGTGTTGATGATTTTACAAACAAAGCAATTAGTTTTATGGAAAAAAGCATCGATGAAAAAAGACCGTTTTTTACGTATTTAGCATACAACACTCCACACTCGCCTATGCAAGTTCCTGATAAATATTGGGAACGATTCAAAAACAAAGATATTACAATGAGAAATATCCGTGATAATTCCCCTCAGGATTTAGATCATACAAGGGCTGCTTTGGCTATGTGTGAAAACATTGATTGGAACGTGGGACGCCTTGTTGAAAAACTAGAACAGTTAAATGTTGCTGATAATACCATTATTGTATTTTTTCATGATAATGGACCTAATGGTGTACGTTGGAACGAGGGAATGAAAGGAAGGAAAGGCACAACGGATGAGGGCGGCGTTCGATCGCCATTATTTATTTCATGGGCAAAGAAAATTAAATCCAATACTATAGTAAAACAGATTGCCGGAGCTATTGATTTATTACCTACTTTATCATCACTTGCTGGAGTTGATCTTGTTGGAAATAAGAAACTTGACGGTATTGATTTGTCTCCATGGATAATTGATTCATCTTTACAAAGTAATGATCGACTAATATTTTCACACTGGAGAGGGCGAGTAAGCGTTCGTTCTCAACGTTTTCGATTAGATCATGAAGGCCAGCTATTTGATATGCACGTTGACTCCATGCAATTACAAAACGTTGAAGAAAAACACCCGAAAGTTGCATCTAATCTTAAAAAAGCAGTTGATGATTTTAAAAATAATAGTATGCAAATAAATGTTGTCGATGAACACGAAACTTCTTCTTCATATATACAAATGTTGTCACAGATGGATGAGCGACCATTTGTTATTTGTGATTCTAATTTCGAATGGACTCAACTTCCGGCAAGAGATGCTGTTGCCCATGGAAATATTATTCGCTCCAATCGTTACCCAAATTGTTCTTACTTTTTAAATTGGACAAGCATTGAAGATAAAATTACTTGGAATGTTGAGGCGTTATCATCGGGAAAATACGAGGTTCAAGTCTACTATACTTGTAAGGCCAAAAATCTTGGATGTAAGTTAGAATTACGATTTAATAACAGTGTGCTCAGAAAAGTTGTTGATGAGCCACATGACCCCGTAGCATTTGGTAAAGATGAAGATCGGGTGCCGCGTATTGAGTCTTATGTTAAAAGTTTTAAGCCTTTTAATCTTGGAATTATAGATATTGAAAAAGGTCGGGGCAAATTATCATTGAGTATTCCAGAAATGTCTGGAGATGAAGGGATAGAATTCAGGTTATTAATGTTTCGCCGTATTTCCTGAGATTTGATATATAACTAAGGGTAAACGTTTCAATCAGCATCTTTCACACATCTGAAACCTGTATGATTATAGCTTGATGTTTTATCAGCGCTCATTCGTCTAGCGACACGATATCCACTGCAATACACTTCATTACATAAATAACTCCCTCCCCTTAATATATGTTTTTCAACATACGGATCATCTGGATCAAAGTAATCATTAGATCCTTTTGGATTCATCGTAGATCCCATTTCTTTTTCATTTTGAAAATATCGTTCATCATACCTATCTGAACACCACTCCCAAACATTGCCTGCAATATCGTACAAACCATACCCATTTTTAGGGAAACTTTTTACTGGAGCTGTTCCATAAAATCCATCTAACTTACTATTGTTTGATGGAAAGGACCCTTGCCATAGGTTGGCTTTATCCGTGGATTCTTTCACTGACTGATTTCCCCATGGATATATTGCATCCTGAAGACCACCCATCGCTGCCCACTCCCATTCTGCTTCAGTAGGGAGTCTTTTACCCGCCCATTTAGCATATGAAATAGCATCTTCCAAAGATATGTGAATAACTGGATGGTCCATAATATTTTTTATTGAAGAACCTGGACCTTCAGGTGTTCTCCAATTTGCACCAATGATCCACCCCCACCATTGGGAATAATCATTAAGGTTCACATTGTTTGTAGTTTGTCTAAAAACTAGGGATCCAGCCTGCAAAAGTGAATCAGGAGGTTTCGCAGTACCAGGGGGAACCTGATCTTTCATTATTTCCCAATCTATATTTCTTTCTGCTGTAGTTATATACCCGGTAGCTTTTACAAATTGATCGAATTGTTCATTTGTAACTTCTGTTATATCCATTTGAAAAGAGGAAATAGATACTTCATGTCTTGGAAATTCATTACGATAAGCACCTGCAGATTTGCCGCCCATTATGAATTTTCCTGACGGAATCAACACCATTGATTGGAGAATTGAATTATCATCATTGCTTTTATTATTGGTGCAACCAAATAATATTATAAATAATGAAACAATAATTTTTGATAAGAAAGTTTTTTTTAATTGCACACCTAACATGAATCGTCTAGTAGGTGCGATTGCTTATTTATTGTTAATTTTATTTCTAATGTTCTGCCAATCCTTATCATAGGCAGCAGCAGCTTCATCGGCAAGATCTTGAGTCAAATAGTTCTCCACATCTTTTTCCCATATAAAAGCCTGTTTTATTCCTTGGGAAGCATAAAGAGGAATTTCAGTTGCATGGTAAATCCCTGTACATATTTCAACATCATAATTCTGTGTATCAATGATTTCCTGCATAGCAAAAACCCCTTCATATTTACTAATGATGTTACGACTTTTTAGCATCCCGCTATAGGGCGCTATTGCAACCGCCCCTGCTGCAATAGCAAAAACCATACATGGGCTTGTTGGGACTGCAGTAGCCATTACCTGTAGTCCTTGATCAGCAAGTTTTTTTATTACTGCAATACCATTACGAGTAGCCGGTACTTTAATAAGCATTTTATCAGGATCAACTTCCACCATCTTTTCAGCTTCTTTAGTCATTTCTTCAACGTTCCCATCTTGAATTTGATAGTAAACCTTTGGAGCTATACCACAAAGATCTTTAAATAGTATTTTTGGATCCATATTTTCTTGGGATACATCACCAGGATTACTAATAATGCCTTTAAAAATACCGTAATTTAGGCATTCTAATGCTCGATTGACATTTGCTGTTTTTACCCAAAATTTCATTTTCATTATCCTTCGTTTTAATAACTAATTAATAGTGGTTTGAAGCACTAAGTCTTTGATTGCATACCTAACTAAGATATATGTAATTAATTTTCATTATTAGTAAACCAATCTGATTATCTTTTTACTTCTTTATAATTATTAGGTACACTGAATTGATTTAAATCAAAGTTTTCAATATCTAAACTTATAAGTTCCATCTTCATGCTAAAGTTTGGCTCATCTTCTTTATTTTCATAACTCCTAATGTGGGCCTTAATAATTTCTCCAGGTATTGGATCATGATAATTAGGATTATTATTTAATATCAAATTTGAAAAACCTATACCGAAGGGTACGATAATACTATCTGGTTTACCCAACTTTAGTTCTAAAGCACGATTCAGAGAATCCGCAAGTCGTAGTACGGGTAATTCTTGCACTGACCATTCTTCAAGAACTAAACGATTTCCATTTGCTTTAGTATAGGTTGTAACCCATTTTTCACTTTGTTTTTCAAATATTGTAACATCATTATTGTTAATCCTTGAAACATCAACTACCGGGTTCGCTTCGTCAGAAAAGCTCATTGACCATGATGATTGTTTATTTCCAGCTCTTTTTTTATTTGTTTGGGCAATGTGTTTATTATATAATGCTTTTTCGAATGGTACTTCCCAATATTCCTTATCCTTAATATTATATTTATAATAGGAATGATTATTAGCATCAATAATTTTTCCTTTAGAATCATTAACAAAAAGTCTTGCATAGTACCTATCAGCTTCTAATCTTTCGATTGAATGTCTGATATTTGTCCCAAAGACAAACTTTTCTAATCTATTAATTGGACCTACGTACGGAATATTGAAAGCCAAAGAAATTTGCATGGTAACTTGTTTTACCTGAGAAACTACAGTGCTGTTCAAATATATAATTATTAATAATATTTTAATAATTAAACGCATATTTTTTCAGGAAAATTTGATTATATGAATACAGTTTTATTTATTGGTAAGATATAATGTATTTTGATAAAGATTTTTACCTTCAACAATATAGACTGTTTGGTTTGCATTTATGTTTTCAAATGAGTCATTTAGGCCACTGGGCCAGAATACATTAATTTTATCAATAATTTTAGCGGTGCCTAGTCCAAAATATATTTCTTTTGCGTTGGCGGAAAAATATCCCTGGCCA
>CEWR01003614.1_pt1 | contig 12734 bp, 11 predicted proteins | sample 356321 | NCBI WGS metagenome assembly CEWR01 (sample SAMEA2621551, study PRJEB7988) | marine metagenome | biome: marine biome (ENVO:00000447); feature: mesopelagic zone (ENVO:00000213); material: "saline water (ENVO:00002010), including plankton (ENVO:xxxxxxxx)" | depth 790 m
GCTCGGCGAGATGTGGGCGTCGAGGAACCCGACCTGCTTGGCGTAGTCGTCGATGATTTTGTACGCAGCCACACGGATGCAGTGCGAAATCAGCCCGGTGGCCGGGTCCTTGACCTGTCCGTAACCCGATGTGTGCTTGTGCCCGCAGGTCAGGATATGATCGCGCCACCCCATCTGTGCTGCACGCATAGGTCCGTGTGCGTTGTTCCACATACTGTTGCCGGGGAAATCGTGCCGGCTGTTAACGATGATCTCACGCTTGCCCTGCCGTAACCCCATGCGCACGCCGTGGAGTTCGAAGGCTCCGATGTCGGCCTGTGCCGCGATCCACTTCAACGGCGAGCTGTCACCGCTCCAGCCGTGGTGATTACCACGTTTCAGGCTTGCTCCTGGGCGCCGACGGCAAACCAGCGATACAGCGCCGGAATCACCAACAACGTCAGTGCCGTAGACGTCACCAGTCCCCCCACGACAACGGTTGCCAGGGGACGTTGCACCTCACTGCCCGTACCTGTCGAAAACAGCAAAGGGATCAGACCGAGTGCAGTCGTCGATGCCGTCATCAATACGGGACGAACACGGGTGCATGCCCCGTCCACCGATGCTTTGAGAATGGGCACACCTTCCTCGATCAGTTCATTGAGATACGTGACCAGGACCATGCCATTTTCCAGGGCAATACCGAAGAGTGCGATGAAACCAACCGACGCCGGTACCGACAGATTCTGCCCTGTGAGCCAGAGCCCGATGACACCACCTACGAGGGCGAGGGGAATGTTGAGCAGGATCAACACCGAATTCTTGAAAGAGTTGAAGCTGGAGTAGAGCAGCAGAAAAACGATCACCAGCGTCACTGGAATGACAAAGGCAAAGCGTCTGTTCGCCTCCTGTTGGAGCCGGAATTGCCCACCCCAGGTTACCAGATACCCAGGTGGCAGATCGACACCCTCGTCGATCGCTCTCTGTGCTTCGGCGACAAACGAGCCGATGTCCCTGCCCGTCACGTTGCATTGCACGGTGATGAAGCGCTGGTTGTTTTCGCGGGTGATTTGCCGTGGTCCGACGAGTTCGCGTAGCGTTGCCAGTTGTGCCAGAGGCACACGAATCCCATTGGGACTCTCCACGAGAATGCGACCCACCTGTTCCGTCGTCGCCCGGTCCTGCAGCGGGTAGCGGACAAGGATGTCGAACCGCCGAATTCCCTCGAAGACCTCCCCCGCCACCTCGCCTCCCACGGCGGCGCGAATCACCTTCTGCACGTCCTCCACATTCATGCCGTAACGTGCAATCTCCTCTCGATCCACGGCGATCAGCAGCTGTGGTGTCCCACTCACCTGATCAACCTGCACATCCGCCGCCCCTTCGACCTCCCGTACGACGGCAGCGATGCGATCCGCTTCCATCTTCATCACATCGAGGTCTTCGCCGAAGAGTTTGATCGCCAATTCTGCCCGCACGCCTTCGAGCAACTCATCCACTGTCATCTCGATAGGTTGTGTGAAGTTGACGACAATACCAGGAATCTCGCCGAGCTCTGCACGGATGCTCTCCACGAGTTCTTCCTGTGTCGCCGCATGTGTCCATTCATCCTGAGGCTTCAGCAGCACATACATCTCCGAATTGTTGATCGGATCCGTATGCGCACCGACTTCCCCGCGACCGATACGTGTGACGACACCCGTCACCTCATCGATGCTCTTGATCCGGCGCTCCACCAGCATCGTCAATCTCGTACTCTCCGTCAGCGAAATCGATGGCGCCATCGTCAATCGGGCGACGATGGTTCCCTCCTGGAGTTTTGGTGTGAATTCAGAACCGAGCCGCGGAAACAGGAGTGCACCGATCCCGACGAGAATGACGGCGATGGCGACTGCAGACCCCTGGTGATGGACGAACCGGGAAACCAGTGGCCGATACGTCGCCGTCAGACGCAGGAGCATGCGATCTCCGAAACTCAGCTTCCGATCTGCATCGTCATCGTCGGGCTGAGACTTCTGCAACAGCAAATGTGACAACACCGGCGCCAGAAGCAGCGCGAAGATCAGCGAGCCGAACATGGCCAGTGCTACGGTAAATGCGAGGGGACGGAAGGTCTTGCCTTCGACACCCTGCAAGGTGAACAGCGGCAGAAAGACGATGACGATGATGCTGATAGCGAACAGAATGGGCCGACCCACCTGCTGACAGGCTGTTCCGATAATCTTCAGGCGACTGGCCCCGTTGGCCGGCTGCCGCAACGCCCGATCGACATTTTCTACCATCACGATCGTGCCGTCCACCATCATGCCAATGGCGATTGCCAGTCCACCGAGAGACATCAGATTTGCCGAGATGCCGAAGTAGTGCATACCCAGCGTTGCGAAGAGGATCGAAAATGGGATCGACAGGGCGACGACAATTCCCGGGCGAATGGACCCCATGAAGACGACAAGAACAATCGTCACCAGAACGATGCCCTGCAGCAGAGCGGATGTGACGGTGGCAACACAGGCTTCCACCAGCGTCTTCTGCTCGTAGTAGGGGACGAGGCGAACTCCAGCGGGCAGGATCTGGTTGATCTGGGACATTTTCTCTTCCACATCGGCAATCACCGTCGATGAATTGCTGCCGAAGAGTTTGACCACCATTCCCGCCACCACCTCCTTTACGCCGTCTCGTGTCTGTACACCACGGCGAATTGCACCACCGAGTCGAATGTCCGCCAGATCTCGCAGGTACACGGGCCGGCCATCCTCCGCCTTGACGACGATGCTCTCCAGGTCCTGGATCGAAGTCACCAGACCGACAGAGCGTACGATGTATTCTTCGGCGTCCTTTTCGATGAACTGGGCGCCCACATTCAGATTGTTCGCCCGAACACGCTCGATGACATCCTGGATGGTAACGTCATACTCCAGCAGCGCGCGCGGATCGATCACGACTTGAAACTGTTTCTCGTACCCTCCGATGCCGAGGATCTCCGTCACACCGGGCACGGTCTGCAGGTGGAATTTCACCAGCCAATCCTGTATCGAGCGGAGTTCCTCCAGACTTCGGTCGCCGCTTTCATCCTCCAGGTAGTAGAACAGGATCAAACCCATCCCAGTCGAGATGGGCCCCATGGCTGGATCGCCAAAACCATCGGGAATCTGCTCACGTGCCTCCTGCAGTCGTTCATTCACCAGTTGCCGCACGAAGTAGATGTCCATGTCATCTTCGAAATACACGTTCACTACCGACAGTCCGAAGTTGGACACTGAGCGAACGTTGGTGACGCCAGGTAGACCATTCATCACCGTCTCTACCGGATAGGTCACGAACTTTTCGATTTCCTCCGGAGCGAGTCCTTCCGTCTCGGTAAAAACCTGAACGAGATTCGGCGATACATCAGGAAAGGCGTCCACTGGGAGCTGTCGATAGCTGTAGAATCCGGCGCCCGCTATCAGGACACCAAACACGAGGACGAGCAGCCTGCTACGCAGACCGAATTGGATCAGTGGTTCAATCATATCGTTCCTCGTTCAGTGATTGTGTCCGGAGGCGAACTCGCCCTTTTCGATCTGGGTCTTGAGCGTGAACGCTCCCTTCGAGGCGACGATCTCACCCGCTTTGACACCGGAGATGATCTCGATCACATCCCCCGCAGCTCGACCCGTTACGACTTTGCGCAGCTTGAACTCGGTTCCGTCATAGACGAAAACGACCTCTCTGTCAGCCATACGCTGCACGGCGCTTCGCTGTACGACGAGGGGTACCGTCACCTTCTCAACCGACACGGTACCGCGGATGAACATTCCAGGCCGCCACGCTCCATCCTGGTTTCCGATCACGACACGGACGCTCGCCGTGCGTGTTTCCGGGTCCAACACGGGACTCACATAGGAGATCGTCCCTTGTGCGTTGTTGTCACCACTCTCTCGGTCACGGATCGTCACCACCATGCCCTCCTTAATCCACTTCAGGTCCCTCTGATAAACGGTCAGTACCGACCATACCTGACGCAGATCTGTTACGGAGTAGATCTCCGTGTCTCCGGCGACGGATTCACCGAGGGAGATGTGTTTCGCCACAACCACTCCAGCAAAGGGTGCGCGAATTTCGAAGCGGGCGAAAAGCGCGTCCTCCTCCTCTGGCAACGCCTGCAGATGAGCCACTGTGAAACCGATGGCTTGTAGTTTGTGGCGCGCAGATCTGGCTTCGATCGCGGCTTCGGCGTAGGCCTGCTTGGCCTGCAGGTAGTCCCGCTCCGAGGAGATCGCTTGCCGCCAAAGGCGCTCCTCCCGTTCAAAGGAGAGTCTTGCCAGCTGTCTCCGCTCGAGTGTCGCCAGAAAGGTCGATTTCAGATCTGCGAGTTCCCTACTGTCGATGGTTGCCATCACGGCTCCGGCTTCCACGCGGTCACCGAGACCGGTTACGACCTGCCTGACGATTCCATCCACCCGTGGCACGACATGTGCGAATCGGTCGGGGTTGACGACAATTTCACCTGCCAACTCGATGGGGCGTCCAATCACACCGGCGCCGACTGGAGACAGCTGAATACCGAATTCGTCGATTTCGGCGGGGCTCAGATGTATGGTCGCCTCTTCATGACCCTCTTCGGCAAAGATCGGCCCAGCCAACATCAGGCAAAGTCCGGCGATCACCGCAAGACAGCGTTTCACCCTTTTCATTTCGTCAGTCCTCCCCCGGCGGCACGTTCGAGTGCCGTCCACGTTTCGCGATATGTGAACAGGATCCCAGCATACTCGGTTCGCGTCTGCAACAGCGTTCGTTGCGCATCGATCACGTCGAGATATGTCGCTTTGCCCTGATCGTAGCTGTCATTGGCAACCTGCCTGGCCTGCTCCGCCTCCTGCAGGATGTGCTCGTCGTAGAGTCGAAGCTGGTCGGCAGCGGTCAGCAGCCGGCGATACGCTGCTTCGATCTGCAACAGAACATCCCGTTGCAGCCCTTCGAGCTCGGCTTCGCTGACGACGAGTTCAGCCTCCGCCTCGGCAAGCTGTCCGCGCTGACGTGCCATCCCCCACAGGGGCACTTCCAGGGACACGCCCAACCGCCAGCGACTGCTTTCAGCCCCCGCGTCCCGTAGGGTTTGTCGGGACACACCCACATTGATGTCTGGGAACAGATCGGCTCGCGATGCTTTTTGGCGGGCACGATAGCTCTCCACCCTGCGTCTCGCACCGCGGAGATCTGGTCGACGCACAAGGCCTGTCCGCTGCACCTCGTCGAGACTCATGCTCATCTCAATTGGCGCTTCGCTGCGACTTGATTCCAATTCACCCAGGGAACCACCCTGTGCCATCAGTGCAGCCAGTTGGGCTCGCGCCAGAACGACTTCGGTGCGTGCCGACACGGACCGATTGGCTGCACGTCCTGCTTCCACCTCGGCACGCAACACCTCCAACGCGGGCACGTCTCCCGCTTCGAAACGCAACCGAGACTTGCTGGCGAACTCCTGTAGCAGACTGTCATGTTCCGAGGCATACAGCTGCTGCTGCCGGCGTAGAAGCACCTGATCGAAGGCGACACCAACCCGACTCGACACATCGAGCCGCGCCATTTCATAGACCGCCTCATGTGTGGCCTCGGCGTCGTGATTGGCAGCTTTCCGCCGCTGCCACCACGCAACAGGCGACTCGATCCTCTGCTGCACGCCGATACTGCGTTCACCAAAGTCTCCAGGTTCAGCAAGTCGCCGAAGTTGCTTGAACTCCACTCCAACCTCTGGATCAGGTGGTGCCCAGGCGATGCGAGCCCGGGCGCGGGCGGCATCCCATTCGGCCCTCGCTGCCCTTACTTCCGGATTGTGCGCCAGTGCGAGCTCGACGGCCGCTGCCCGGGTCAGGGTCTCGGCATTCAGCCCAAATGCGGTGCCTGCTACGAGGATCCAGATCGAGTACCATGACGATGTTCGCAATTGCTCTGACATGCGAGTGCCTCCAGGACAACCAGTGCGTAGTTGATCGAGTGATCGTCGTCAGCTTCAACGCATGGATATCCGCGGTGTTGAGCGCAGGGGAGATTCCCCGGCACGACGACGTGCGATTCAGCAGTGGATGACTGGGGTACTAAATGCGGAGTATGGTGGTACCTCGTGCGGCAACCCACAGGGCGCGGGTTGGATGGATCGATGTCGGTTCGGGGCGAGTTGCCAGAAGGGTCCCAAGCTCAGGTGCCACGGCAGGGACAGCGGCTACCAGTTCGGCGTGCTGATGTTCGGCTGCCATCGTGTGGGATATATGGAGTGGAACATCCTGGCAGCCATCGCAGTGGCTGAAGGCAACCGAACTCGTATCACCACACCCGCCACCTTTGATCGAAATTTCCACCGCGATCCGGCCGTCCTCTTCCATGCAGAGTACGAGTCCCGGTGCCAGGGCCAGCCACACTGTCGTGAACTGGGCACTGAGACCAAGGAGGAAGGATAGGGTTTCCATTCGAAGCTTACGGGTTTTCAGTCGACGCATACGGTTAGCGTACGGCCCGTGGATTAGAAGTCAACATTCCAATGCCTGCCGCAACACCTTCACACCACGCACCAAAGCCCGTTCACCAACTGCGGAAAATCCCATGAGCACGCCTTCCGGACCGGGGGCCACTCGATAGGCGGAAAGTGGGGACAACTCGACGCCGACTTCATCCGCTCGACGGCACACCTCGATGGCCGTCATGCCATTTTTCAGCCATCCTACCAGGTGCATGCCAGTTTCGTCAGGATCGACATGGAGTATGCCACCAAGTCACGAGGCCCTAACCGGCGTAAGTCGTTGCGGTAGTGGTGGTGCGCCCACAGGGACTCGAACCCCGGACCCGCTGATTAAGAGTCAGCCGCTCTACCAACTGAGCTATAGGCGCAAAAATCGGCTGCAAATTCTGTCAGAATTGAGGTCAATAGATTATGGGCCATTGGCATTTATGTCAAGCTTGGAGAAGTCGCATCGATAGCCCCAAGTCCCTGTTTCTGCTTGACATCTGTGCTGTTTGCGTGCCCCTGACTTGTTGACATTCAGGGGAGCATGGCCTAAATTGACAGGTTGTTTTTCCCCCCGGCGGACCAATGTTTGAGCGCACGCCAAAACTCGAAAAGGTCTCTCGTCGCTTCCCGCAGGCCCCCCTGTTTGCGCGCCTCGCCGACCAGTATCTGCGCCAAGGCAGGCTGATGCGGGCCCAGGCTCTGTGCGAAGAGGGTTGTGAGCGGTTTCCCGCCTATCCCACCGGGTTTTTTGTGCTCAGCCGTTGCTTCGAACAGCAGAAAATGTGGGAAGAGGCCCGCTCCGCACTGGATCGCGGCTTGCGCCTGGATCCAGACAACCCGGCGGGGTACCGACGGCTCGGCCATATCTACCGACAGATTGGTAATGACACACTGGCGTTGAAATGCCTTGGACGCTCAGCGGCTCTGGATCCGCTGAGTGAAGGGCTCGCCGCCGAACTTGAGCAGATGGCCGTGTCGGCGCGGCAACTCCAAAGTCCGGAACCAGCACAACCACCGGCCCCTGTAGTGACCGACGCCGAACCGCCACAGCAACCAGCTGCGGAGACGGAGCTGGCACCGGAGCCTGTTGATAACGGCAGCGTGGGGCTTTCCGACGACGCTGACGAGGCAGATGAAGAGGACGTAGTCAGCTCCGAGACGGGTGAAGAGGCTCTTTCGGAAGAGCCATTCGGACAACTACAGACCCAGCCGGAGTGGGAAGACAGCGGCGAAGAGGCAGTAGAGGCCGAAGTGGGGCTTGTTGGCGAGCCGGCGGTTGACCTCGACTTCGACGAACCGGCGCCGATCCAACCGGACCCTGCGCCGGTTGAACCGGACCCTGCCTCTGTGAGTAACGATGAGGTCGCAGCTCTTGGCGAGGGATTGTTTGAGGACGACGAAGAACCAGCGGAGCCACAACCACAGCGAGTAACCGCAGCCGAGCCACTACGTCCCGATCCGTCGAAGCCTCCGGCGGAAAAGTTCCGCGTGGAGCAGGTGGAGAAGACGAAGCTGCCGGAACTGGTGATGTGGCCTGTCGAGACCACCCGGGAGGAGGAGGCGGAACCACTACCTGTAGAACTGCTCGATGCTGAAGATGAACTCGAACCGGAGACGCCGGCTACCGACAGGGTCACCGAACTGGGTGTCGCCAGGCTGGCAGGTCGACACGGCGATGAATTTGCCGATCTGCTGCAGGACTCCGACCCTGTTGATCGGGATTCAACAGAGGATACGGAAGAACTGGCAGAGCCCGTCGCCACGGTGACCCTCGGTGAACTCTACCTGAGCCAGGGATACCATGAGCAGGCACTCGAAATCTACCAACGCGTCCTGCACACCGATCCTGACAATGAGGCGGCACGCCGTGGCGCCGACGAATTGAGCACCTGACAGACACGAGGACGCAAGAAGGAACCATGGCTGATACCAGCAATTTTCGCAACGGCTTCACAATGAAACTAGATGGCGACCTGTGGTCGATCGTCGAATTTCAGCACGTCAAACCAGGCAAGGGCGGCGCCTTCGTCCGCACTCGGCTGAAGAGCATCAGCAGCGGCAATGTGATCGATCGGACCTTCCGTTCGGGTGACAAGGTCGAAGATGTCCGCATCGAGAAGCGAGAAATGCAGTTTCTCTACTCCGAGGGCGAGACCTTTCACCTGATGGATTCAGAGACTTTCGAGCAGATCGGCGTCGAGCGCTCTCTGATCGGCGAAGCAGCCGACCTGCTGCAGGAAAACGAGAAGACCTTCGTTCTCGTCGCCGAAGAGCGCACCATCGGCGTCGAACTCCCGAACTTCGTCGAGATCAAGGTGAAGCACACCGAACCCGGCGTGAAGGGTGACACCGCAACCGGTGCCGTCAAGCCAGCAACACTCGAGACCGGAGCCATCGTCTCCGTCCCCCTCTTCGTCAACCAGGGCGATACACTCAAGATCGACACGCGCACCAATTCGTATGTCGAGCGTGTCTGAGCAAAGGAACCACCATGGCAGATGCTGATACGGATCCTGAGTCGCCCGAGACGAGGATCCCTGAGGAACTCAAGTTCAGTGAGCAGCACGAGTGGCTGTCACTTGATAGCGATGTGGGCACCATTGGCATCACCGACTATGCCCAGTCCGAACTGGGAGATATCGTCTTTGTCGAATTGCCTGGTGTCGGCGACGTCCTCGAGACGGGACAGGCTTTCGGCACCGTCGAGGCAGTCAAGACCGTGGAGGATCTCTACAGTCCAGTAAGTGGCGAGATCCTTGAGGTCAACGAAACCCTCGAGGAGAGCGCCGAGCAGGTGAATGCTGACCCATATGGCGACGGCTGGATGATCAAAGTGCGCTTGAGCAACGCCGGCGAGGTGGAAGAGTTGTTGACGCCGGAGGGATACAGGGATCTCATAGTAGACGCCTGAGCTGGACCGAGTCGCCGCCTGAGTTGTGTCGCCAGATTGACGGTGTGCGGCGTAGCCCGTTTACTCTCGCGGGATATGCCATGATTCGCGCCATTTCCATGAGCTCGCCACCGGAGCCCGTTCTGGCACCGCGTCCGGCGCCTGTCCTCGATGAGGCAGTGCTCGTTCTGAACCAGAACTACGAGCCTCTCAACGTGTGCTCGGTGAGGCGTGCCCTCAATCTCGTGTTCTGCGGCAAGGCGAGCAGTGTGGAACCTGGTGTCGGGCGGGTGCGGACAGTCTCTGAGGCTTTTCCGGTCCCAAGTGTGGTCCGCCTTGAGCGCTACATCCGGGCGCCACGCAGACGCGTGGTTCTGTCCAAGCGCAATGTCCTCAAGCGCGACAGCTACCAATGCCAGTACTGTGGCCTGGTAGACCGCAAGATGACCATCGACCACGTGGTGCCGAAAAAGCGCAACGGCCCGGAGACGTGGGAGAACCTGGTTGCCGCCTGTACGACTTGTAATGCCCGCAAGGGAGACCGACCGCTGGAACTGGTCGGGCTGCGGCTGTTGCGCAAACCCAAGCGGCCGAACAACGTCACCTTCATCCGTAACCTTATCGGCGTAGCCGACCAACGCTGGAAGCCATACCTCTTCCTTGACTGATCAGCCACCAGTCGAACCAGGCCACGAGGCCCACGTAGCAGCCGATCCTTACGGGGTCCGCCTTGGTGTTTTCGAGGGGCCCCTCGATCTGCTCCTCTATCTCATTCGCAAGAATGAGGTGGATATCTACGACATTCCCGTCGCCACCATCACCAATCAGTATCTCGCCTTCCTGCGCACGGGTGTGCACCTGCTCGATCTGGAGCAGTCCGCCGACTTTGTCCTGATGGCGGCTACGCTCATGAAGGTGAAGTCGCAGATGCTTCTGCCCCGTGACATCGAGGGCGAGGAGGGTCTGGAGGACGAATTCGGTGATCCGCGCGAAGAATTGGTCCGACGACTGCTTGAATATCAGCAGTTCAAGGACATCGCCGGTTGGCTCGGAGATCAGGGCAAGGAGCAGCGCGACATCTTTCAGCGGTCCGGTCACCTGGACGAGCGCGATGTCGAGGCGGGTCTACATCCGGTGTCCCTTTTCGACCTGCTCAAGGTATACAAACATGTCATCGATCACGTGCCGTCCACCATCGCCCATGAGATCATCGAGGAAGGCGTCTCCGTCGAGGAGTGTGTCCATCGCATCCTTGCCGAACTCGATTCGCGCTCCCGCGTGCGATTTCATGAATTGATCGATGGTCACAGCCGGATGAGTATGGTCGCCACCTTCATCGGCGTTCTCGAGTTGCTGAAGTCGCAACGGATCCGCGTGCAGCAAGCCAGGCCCTTCGACGACATTTGGATCGAGGGACGGGCCGAGGAGGATCGTACGCTGCCCGCTGCCATGGACGACACTGACGACGCAGACGACGCAGACGACGCAGACGACGCTGAAGTTACCGATGATGATGCAGCGTTCGACGACGATGGTGTGGCGGGCGCTGAGGGCGTAGACAACGAAGAGAGCGTAGCTGACAGTTCAAGCGCAGATGCGCGGCAGACGCTTGCCCGTCCCTGGGCCAACGCCGAATCAGAGGCCGAACAAGAGGCCGATGACGATCAGGATACGCGGCGTTGGGGTGGAACGAACGGGCAGGAGGAGGAGAATCGGTCGTGAGCGAAGAGATCAACCCGGAAGCTGGCAATGAAGCCGAGTCGGACGTGTCCTCCGAACAAGAGCAGGTCGTCGACGCAGACACATCCCCTGCGCGTGAGGGTATGGATGCCGAGAAGGTGCGAGGCATCGTCGAGGCGATACTGATGACCTCCGACTCCCCCGTCACACCGGGAAAATTGCAGGCGCTGATCAAGGGTGTGAATGGGCGCGATCTGCGCCAGGCGGTGGATGACCTGAACGAGAGTTACCGTGAAGGTGGTCACGCCATGTCCATCACCGAAGTGGCTGGCGGCTTTCAGGTGGTAACGCGCAAGGAATTCGGTCCCTGGGTGCGCAAGTTCCATGACCACAGTCAGATACGCCTGTCGCAGGCCGCACTCGAGACGTTGTCGATCGTTGCCTTCAAGCAACCCGTCACCCGTATCGAGGTCGACAGTGTGCGTGGTGTCGACTCCGGCGGCGTCTTGAGGACACTGATGGAGTTGAACATGATCCGCCTCGTCGGCCGCTCAGAGGGCGTCGGTCGGCCGCATCTGTTTGGCACCACACGCGACTTCATGACCCATTTTGGCCTCCGCAGTCTCGCTGACTTGCCGAAGCCGAGGGAATTGGAGGAACTGTTGGCCGAAGGGGAACGCAAGGCACAAGAAAACGGTACAGCCCTGGCACCGTCGTCGCCCCCGGAGGACGGTCTTCCCATCGAGGGGGAAGCAGTGGAACTGTCGCCCGACGACGATGCAGACGAATCCGAGTCGGCGGATGGGGTGGCTGATGTCGACTGGGACGACGACGCGGACGCAACCGATGACCCGGCCCCCGATGACGACCGCCGCTGAATCCTCGGGGCCCATGCGGCTCAATCGATTCCTTGCACGTGCCGGGATCGCCTCCCGTCGACACTCCGACGAGTTGATCGCCGCCGGTGCCGTGAAGATCAACGGTGCACCACCCACAGGCCCTGGGGATCGCGTCGATCCTGCCAAAGACCGGGTTGAAGTCAAAGGCCGTGGCCTCGTGTCACTGCCGCAGGTCAACCAATACATGTTGCTGAACAAACGCCGCGATACACTCGTGACCAAAGCGGATGACCGCGGGCGGCGCACGATCTACGATGGGCTGACACTGCGCCCGGGGACCGTCGCCGTGGGGCGCCTTGATCGCGACACGACGGGCGCCCTCCTGCTCACTGACGACGGCGAACTCGCCCACCGCCTCATGCACCCCAGCTACGGCGCCGAAAAGCGCTATGTCGCCATCGTCCGTGGACAACCCTCGCACACGGCGCTACGCCGACTTCGAGAGGGTGTGCAGCTCGATGATGGTCCTACGGCGCCGGCACGGGTGCAGCGCCTGCACGACGATGACGAGGGTCGCGCTCGTCTCGAATTGATCCTCAAGGAAGGCCGCAAGCATCAGGTAAAGCGCATGTGCGAGACCGTCGGCCACCAGGTCATGCTGCTGCGCCGAGAGAGCTTCGCCGGTCTCGATATCCGCAGTCTTGCCCAGGGCACGTGCCGCCCCTTGCGCCCACGTGAGGTGAACGCCCTGCGCACGCTCGTGGGTCTGCCCAAGGACTGATGGCGGGCTCGCGTGGGCTGATCGTCGCCATCGACGGCGTCATCGGCGCCGGCAAATCCACCGTGGCACGTGCAGTAGCGGCCG